>Ga0315905_10000510_pt1 | contig 42142 bp, 45 predicted proteins | sample LakEriMetagenome_5_FD_203522 | JGI IMG/M metagenome (GOLD analysis project Ga0315905, IMG submission 203522) | Freshwater fungal communities from buoy surface, Lake Erie, Ohio, United States - Buoy 4 MA121 | ecosystem: Environmental > Aquatic > Freshwater > Lake | place: USA: Lake Erie, Ohio...
CTGCGCCTCTGCGCCTCTGCGCCTCTGCGCCTCTGCGCCTCTGCGCCTCTGCGCCTCTGCGCCTCTGCGCCTCTGCGCCTCTGCGCCTCTGCGCCTCTGCGCCTCTGCGCCTCTGCGCCTCTGCGCCATAGGTCAGCAGTACATCCACCCCAGGCAAAGCCTATTCCATATAGAAAACCCAAAACTAGGTTTTTGTTTTAGGCAAAACTGGTTTTACCGGAAAAAATCCACAAATCTTTTGTGGAAAAATGGCGCCTCGGATATTGACAGCACAGGTTGCAAACCCACCCCTTCGTGTGTAAATCGACCCCATGAGCATTCGCAAACCCCGACAACAACTGATCTCCCCCGTGGAGCTTCGCGCTCTGCGTAAGACGACAGGGCTGTCTATTAAGAACGCCGCCGTAGCTCTTGGGGTCGGTTATCGCACTTTAGAGGCGTATGAGCTTGGGGAAGTGCCTGCACCCAAGCTGGTGATCACGATGCTGCAAGTCCTTGCGGCCAAGCGCCAGGCCATGATCACCGGCAGGCGTAAAGATATGCTGGACTTCCTTGGCCAGCCGTTCGACATATCGCTATAGATCAGAACCTAATCTCATCGTCGGCCCAGTCGTAGATATCCCAGCCGAAATTGTCGAACAGGAACTGGCGCAGGGTCATACCATCCACCCCTTGCGGTGGAAATTCTCGTTGGCGCCACGGCTCCAGATCAGTGCGTCAACGAGCTTCCGCTCTGGCATCGGGCCGTGCGTCTTGCCAGTCGCAAAGATGGCGGCAGCGAGCGCCTTAGAGCCACGTTCGCAGTGCGCCTTGTAGTTGTTGGTCGATGGATCGCGCGGCATTGGCTCTTCACGCTTAATAAAATACGCAGGCGTCGGGTTGTCTGTGCGCTCCAATAGATTCCGCACCGATGCGCGGTCACGTCCGATCACTTTGGCGATGGTCGAGATCGACAGGGGAACGCTACGCAGCACACGGCACAACGCCACACGCGCAGCGACAATCTTCTCCTGTTTGCCTGGCCCCAGTAAGTCCATAAGGCTGATGTTGTACTCGCCTGCGATGCGGCTGATCGCGGCCATGTGGTTCAGCGTTTCTTCAGTTAAACGAATCTCTGACACTTTGAATTTTCCTTTTCCAGTTTCAATCAGTCCTCAATAGCGAGAGGATCTGGCCAGTCAACCTGATATTGATGCCGCTTGGTAAATAGCTGCCGTGCCTCCTTCAGCGATGCAACCGCAGTTACTTTATAGCGAGCGCCAGCCGCGCATTTAACCTTGCCGCCGTAGAACAACTCGTTGTAGCGCGCGACCGACGTCCAGAAGCCATTAGGGTTCTTGACCTCCCAATGGCGCTGCTGCGAATTGCGGTAGCTCTCGTAAATCGTGGTCTTGTTCGCCTCGACCTCGCCGAATTGAACTGCCGCACCGCTCTTACTGTCCCTGATCTCGCCTTCCATCAGGCAGTCGAACAGCCAACGCTGGACGCAGTCACCGCCACGCATCTGCTGATCCTGCAACGCCTTCGTCTGCGGGGCAGTGCGGACGTTGACCGTCGCCAGATCGAACGTCTTCAGGTGGTGCAGGATGTGCTTCTTGCCGCCACGGTCGTACCAGCTTTGCAGTGCTGCGTAGAAGTCATAGTCCTGCTTGCGCCGGTCGGAGATGTCGAACACGGCCCAGCGGCGTTCATCTGCCGTGGCTGGCACGACCCACTCTTCGTTCGACGTGAACAGGATGCGGGTAAAGTTCGGCGCCATGTAGCTGTCCACGCCCTTGCGCTCAATCATGATGCGTGGGTTGGTGACCAGATCCTTCAGCGCGCCCTCTGCGGACTTGCTGCCGGCCCAGAACGCCTCTTCTGCTTGCAGGAGCAGGCAGTCTTCCAGATGGCGGTTGAAGTTGCCGACCAGTTGCTCCTGGCGGCTGATGGTCTTGTGGTGCTGTGGGCATAGACCACCCAGCAGTTCGCCCAGCTTCGACTTGCCGGTGCCTTTCAGGCCGCGCAGCACCGTGGCCACGCCGATCTTGGTCATTGGCTCCTGCACCATCTGCGCGCACCAGCCCATGATCCACTTGTAATTTGCCTCGTTGCGGTCGGCGATGATGTCGAACATCCAGTCGGTGAACATCGACACGTCACCCTCTTCTGGCTCGCACGACCAGCCGCGCCACAGGTTGTACGCGCCGATCTTCTGGCCCTCTGGCAAGAACACCAGGCCACGGGCTGTGCGCCGTTCAGGGTGCGTCAGCCAGAGCTTCACGGGGTTGACCTGTTCGATCACGACGTCGCCGTTCTTTTTCTCGACCTCAACGGGTATGCACTGGTTAGCATATTCCTTGGTCAGATCCTCGACGCCGAACAGTTCAAGCCCGTCCTGCATATCGTCTTCGCGGATGACACGGGCGCTGCCCGACACCTGAACGAACACCAAGTCCTGCACAAGCTGGTCGACCAGACCCTTCTTCTTCTCTTCGCGCACGACCTTCTTGGCCTTGCCTTCGATGTAGGCGGCGGTCACCGGCTGCGCTGACGTGTTGCGTCCGAACGAGCGCCACCGCTTGGCGCACTCACCGTGGACATATTTGCCGCTCTGCGCCGACCACTCGTCCCACAGTCGCAGCCCGTCAGGCTCGCCGTTGGTTTCGTGGTGCAGGGCCATGCCGACCTTGACCCACTCATCGTGGCCACAGTCGGGGTCAAGATTTTCCATCCACTGTTGCAAATCGGTCACACTTTTGCCGAGACGCGGACGCAGTGTCAGCAGATCGTCTACGTCGCCGTGCGTGGTCGACACGCCCTTACGGGACAGTTCCCAGTCATCGGGGATGATGCTTTCGAAATAGGCCACGAACTCCTGCGCCTGGCTCTGGGTGAGCGTGGGCAGATCGTCGTGCGGTATGTCGATCAGAGACTTCTTCGGCCAGCCGTAGGGCTGCTGCGTGTCAGGGTGGACCGCATACGCCACGAACTGCTGCCCCTTGGCCAGCACCTCGACCGCGTTCTTGTTGCCTAGAAAGTCAACATATTCGTTCGACCGGATCTTGCCGAACGGCTCGTCGCAGCGGAACACCATCAACGCCTTCGGCTTCTTGCCGATCCGCAGTGGTGCCTTACCGAGGTTGTTCTCGACCCACTTCACCAGCTTGTAGCTGATGTCTTTGTCGAGACAGTCGATGTCGATGGCCGGCGTGTTCTCGGTCAGGATGCCGACACCGCAGTTCGCCATGCGGCTATCACTCAGCCACTGGTCGAGCTTCTCTGCGTCAGCGTGGCAGTTCTGCCAGTCGCTGATGGCTGGCGCCTTATGGCCTGCCCTGATCGGCAGTGGGGAATACCCCAACGAAATCAGTTGCGCGCCGTGAGAATTAAGATAAGACAACTCTACTTTCCTTTCCAACTGGGCCGTCCTTCGGGGCGGTCCATTTTTTTATGCCTTAACGGCGCGCTCCAGATACCAGATGGCCTTTTTCAGGCTCTCGTCTTGGCCCTTGTGGCGCTCACGCCAGATGTACTTGAGCGCGTTCGCTTTGCAATGACCACGAAACTCTTCTGCGGTCAACGCTGATTCGATGGCATCGATACATTCAATGTCGCCAGTGCGGTAGTGCGGCGGTGCGTTGACAGGGTCGAACGAGAAGGACGACTCCTGTTTCGCCAGCTCCTCCTGCATCGCGAGGAAATCGTCAAGCGTCTTCATGCCTTTGCCGCCGCTTCAAGAGACTGGCGAAGTTCGTCTGCAACGTGCGGGCAGAGTTCGTGCCACTGCACTTCACCCTTGGTGAGCATCGACATCTGAAGGGCGCGCTTCACAGGAACGCCATCAGCAATCCACTTGTATAGCGCCTGGGTGGACACATCCAACAGCGCACACAGCCGACGCATATTTCCGTTGGTGGCGATCTTGGCCACGCGCTCGACGGCGCTACGAATTTTGTTTTCTTCACTTTCAATCATCATTTTTCTCCTTGACATACTTTGTTGAGTTGCTAACTGGGGGTTGTCGCCGCACATTTACAGCGCCGATACAAAGTGTCAACAGGAGAAATTGAAATGAGCCAATTGGAAGACATCGCGAAGGCGCTACGCCAGATCGCGACGCAGATAGAAGAACTGTCTGCCCCCACTAAGGCCGCACCGGCCACCCCCCAGATCGAACCAGCCACCGTCGTCACGCTTGAATGCGTCCGCGCTTCGCTGACCAAGCTGGCCTCTGCAAAGGGCGCCACATACGTCAAGGCGCTACTCGCCGACTACAAAGCTTCCAAGCTCTCCGACCTCCCGCCCACAAGCTATGTGGACGTGCTGTTTGCTGCCGAGAAGGAACTGGGAAATGACTGACGCTCTGGTCAAGACGCTCATCGAAGAGCGCAACGCGATGCGCGCCATGCTCCAGAGCATCGACGCCGAACTGTCCAAGGCCACTGGCGACTGGAGTCGTGCCAACGGCTTTCTCGTAAAGCTCACGCCCGAACAGGTGCTGCGCGCTATGGAGAAAGAATATGCGTGACGAGGAAGACGACGATCTGCGCGCCGCACGGGGCTGCGTCACCGCGCTGTCGTGGTGCGGTGTGTTCTGGCTGGTGCTGTTCCTGTCGTTTGTGTTTGGTTGAAAGGTAAATAAATGCAGATTGAAATGTTCGAAGAGGCCGAACCGGCCCACGCAAAGCTCTCGCCGTCGTCAGCGCACCGCTGGCTGTACTGCGCCGGCAGCGTGAAGCTTGAGGCAGGGATGCCTGACCAGTCGACCGAGTTCAGCCGTGAAGGCACGGCGGCTCACGCACTGGCCGAGTGGTGCCTGCGTGAGGAAATCCACCCGACCGAGATGATAGGCGACGAGCTTGAGGGATGGGTCATCACCAAGGAAATGGCCGACCACGTTGCTGACTACGTCGACTACGTCCTCAACATCCACGGCGATGACGGTCAAACCAACCTGTTCATAGAGCAGCGCGTCGAGTTCACCGACTGGGTGCCTGGTGGCTTCGGCACGTCGGACGCCATCATTGTTGGCGATGGCCTGTGCCACGTCATCGACTTGAAGTTCGGCCAAGGGGTCAAGGTCAGCGCATACCAGAACGAACAGGCGATGCTCTATGCGCTTGGCGTGTGGCAGACCTACGGCCAGATCTTCAACATCGATACGTTCGTGTTGCACATCCATATGCCGCGGCTCGACTACGTCAGCGAGTACACCATCACGGTAAAGGACTTGCTGCGTTGGGCCGACAAGGTCGTGCGCCCCGCTGCGGCCAAGGCCGTTGAAGGGTCGGACAACTTCGAACCCAGCGAGAAGGCGTGTCGCTTCTGCAAGGCTCGCGCAACGTGTAAGGCGCTGGCCAAGCACAACTACGAGATCGCAGTCGGCCAGTTCGACGACCTTGAAGCACCGCTGGAGCCTACCGCGCCAGAGCTTCTGTCAATCGACGAGATCGCCAAGTTGCTGCCGCAGTTGTCGATGATCAAGTCGTGGGCCAACGACGTCGAGGAATACGCTAATAGCGTACTTTCTGCTGGCGGTGTTGTTCCTGGCTACAAGCTGGTCGAAGGCCGCAGCAACAGGCAGTGGGTGGATGAAGACACCGCCGCCAAGGTGCTTTACGACAAGGGCTTCGACCCTTTCACCAAGAAAGTAATTTCACCCACTCAGGCAGAGAAGCTGCTTGGGCGGACGAAAGCCGCCGAGATCGCCGATCTCGTCGTTAAGCCACGGGGCAAGCCTTCGCTCGCTCCAGATTCCGATCCACGTCCTGCCTATGGCGCAGGCGCCGTCGATCTATTTTAAAAAGGAAAAAGTCAATGACTGCACTAGTACTCAAGAATGTCCGCCTCTCGTTCCCACAAATCTGGACGCCAAAGGCGTTCGCGCAGGGTCAGGAGCCACGCTTCAACGCCAACTTCCTCATCGACAAGGACGAACAGGCTGACCTGATCGCCAAGGTCAAGGAAGCCGTGAAGGCCGTAGCCACCGAGAAGTGGGGCAAGGACGTGCCGAAGTCGCTCAAGGTCTGCATCGGCGACGGTGAAGAGAAGGAATACGACGGCTACGACGGTTCGATGTTCGTATCAGCATCGACCAAGGTGCGCCCTGTCATCGTCGACCAGAAGAAGAATCCTCTGGCTGAAGAAGACGGCAAGCCTTACGCCGGCTGCTATGTCAACGCAGCGATCTCGCTGTGGGCGCAGGACAACCAGTGGGGCAAGCGTGTGAACGCGACGCTCGACGCCATCCAGTTCGTCAAGGACGGCGATGCGTTCGGTGGCAAGAAGGTCACGGCTGACGTGTTTGGCGAAATCGAAGAAGACGATAACGACAGCTTCTTGGATTAAGCCAAAGGGGGTCGGGGGAGTTTGGAAGTCGCCCCCGACCCTTCCTCTAACAGAAAGTCACAAAGTGCAGATTAGCATCGATTTTGAAACGTACAGCGAGTGCGACATCAAGACAGCCGGCGGCTACAACTATGCCGCCCACCCCTCGACCGAAGTCATCTGCATGGCGTGGGCCATCGACGATGAAGGCCCGCAGTTGTGGTTGCCGGATGACCCTTTCCCACTGGCATTGAGCGACGCCATCCTCGACGGCGCAGAAGTCTGGGCGTGGAACGCCGCCTTTGAACGCGCCGTGTGGGAACACTGGGGAACCCGTAACGGGATGCCATACATTTTCCCTAAGCAATGGAACGACACCGCCGCGCTTGCAGCCACCCTCGCGCTGCCGCGCTCGCTAGGCCAGTGCGCCGAGGTGTTGAATCTGGTCGAACAGAAAGACACCCGTGGCCGCTACCTGATCCAGCGCCTGTGCAAGCCATACCGTGGCGAGCGTCGGCGCGACCAGCATCTGCTCGACGAGCTTTACGATTACTGCAAGCAGGACGTCGTCACAGAGCGCGCCGTCAAGAAATACGTCCAGCAGTACAAGCCTATGGGCGAACACGAACGCAAAGTGTGGCTGCTCGACCAAGCAATCAACTGGCGCGGTGTCGGCATCGACACCACCAACGTCGCCAACGCCCTCGACCTTATCATCGCCACGGCAGAGGCTCTCAACGCAAGCGTTGTCGAGATCACAGACGGCGCGCTGTCCGGTGTCGGCTCTCGCGCACAGGTCATGGCGTGGTGCCGCGATCAGGGCTACCGGCTGGGCGGCTACGACAAGAACGCGATCCTAGAGGCACTGGCCGACCCCGCGCTGCCGCCGGTCGTGCGTGACGTGCTGAAGGTGCGCCAGACACTGGGCAAGGCGTCCACGTCGAAGTATCAGTCGATGCAGAACCTGGCGGGCCATGACAACCGCGCCCGTGGCGTCTTCTCTTACCACGGCGCTCAGACAGGCCGCTGGGCCGGTCGCGGCTTCCAGCCGCAGAACCTACCCCGCCCTGCGTTCGACGACGCCGACAATTGCGTGAAGCTCTTCAAACACCGCGACCACGAACTGCTGGAGATGCTGTACGGCGACCCTATGGTGGCGCTGTCCTCGACCCTGCGGTCGATGATCGTGCCTGACGCCGGTAACCGCCTGTTGGTGTCCGACTTCAACGCAATCGAAGCCCGCGTCTTAGCGTGGCTCGCTGGCGAGCAAGCGCCTTTGGACGTGTTCGCCAGTGGCCAGTGCATCTACTGCCACGCCGCGACAAGCATCTATGGTCGCACGATTACTAAGGCCGACAAAGAAGAACGCCAGATCGGCAAAGTCGCAGTGCTGGCGCTGGGCTACCAGGGCGGCGTCGGCGCGTTCCAGACAATGGCTGCGGCGTATCGCGTCGAGATCTCCGACGAGATGGCCGACGACATCAAGGTGAAGTGGCGTAAGGCGAACCGGAACATCTCACGGTTCTGGTACGACCTTGAAGCGGCTGCAAAGAACGCTGTGCTTCACCGTGGCCATGCGTTTGAGGCTGGGCCGATCACATTCAAATGTCATGGCGACTTCCTGTTCGCCAAGCTGCCGTCAGGCCGCAGGCTGGCCTACTACAAGCCGGTCATCGGCAACAACGGTCTGGAGTTCTGGGGAACCGACAGCCGCCTTGGCGGGCGCTGGGCGAAGCTCACAACCTACGGCGGCAAGCTGTGTGAAAACGTCACGCAGGCTGTGAGCCGCGACCTGTTGGCCGACGCCATGTTGCGCGTCGAGGCCGCTGGCTATCCCGTGGTTATGTCAGTGCATGACGAAGTGGTGTCCGAAGCGCCTATTGGATTCGGCTCGTTGGAAGACTTCGAACGGCTGATGTGTGAAATGCCCGACTGGGCCACCGGCTTACCGATGGCTGTCGAGGGCTTTGAGTGTGAAAGGTACCGCAAGTGATCCTAGAACGTGACATCGAAGCCAAGGCCGTGAAGTGGGCCAAGGCCAACGGCTGGCTGACCTACAAGTTCGTCAGCCCGTCACAGCGTGGTGTGCCTGACCGGATCTTCATCAAGGCCGGTCACGTCGTGTTCATCGAATTCAAGGCGCCAGGCAAGAAGCCGACACCGCTTCAGGCGCAAACCATCCGCAAACTGAAAGACGCCGGCTGCGAAGTCTGGGTCTGCGACAGCGTAGAAAGTGCGATAGATGCTCTCTCGGAATGATCTCCACCCCTACCAGCGCCAAGCGGTCCAGTTCATCAAGGACACGCCGTCGTGCGCCCTGTGGCTCGACATGGGCCTTGGCAAAACCATCTCAACCCTGACGGCGGTTAAAGACCTATTGGCTGAAGGCGCGGCCAGCCGTGTCCTGATCATCGCGCCTCTGCGTGTGGCGCTGTCCACCTGGCCGAACGAGGTCAAACGGTGGGACTTCCTGTCGAACCTGTATATACATCAGCTTTCAGGGCTGTCGCCAGCAGCGCGCCAGAGGGCAATCGTCCCGCCTTACAACATCAGCGTCATCAATCGCGAACTGGTGCCGTGGCTGGTCGAGGTGTACGGCAAACGCTGGCCATACGACACGGTCATCATCGACGAATCTAGCGCATTTAAAAGTACGCAAGCTAAACGCTGGCGCGCACTTAGATCAGTGCTGCCGAAGATCAAGCGGGTAATCGAACTCACCGCGACACCAGCCGCAAATAACCTCATCGATCTATGGCCGCAGATCTATTTGCTCGACAAGGGCGAACGGCTAGGCCGGACGAAGGGGATGTTCCTTGAGAAGTTCTGCCGCTCGGTCGGGAACCCGCAATGGGGCCAGTGGGAGGTCAAGCCAGAGAAGCGGGACGCCTTGTACGCGCTTCTCGCAGACCTGACTATCAGGATGTCGGCCAATGATTACTTGGATGTGCCTGATCGTATCGATTCTGTGATCCAAGTCCTGCCGTCGATGAAATGGCGTAAGCAATATGCCGACCTCCAAAAAGACTTTGTACTCGCTCTAGAAAAGGGTGAGATCACAGCGGTCAACGCGGCGGTGCAGACCGGCAAGTTGCTCCAGATGTGCAACGGCGCTGTCTATTTGGAAGAAGGCGGGTATGAGGTCGTCCACGACGACAAGCTCGACGCCTTGGCGGAACTGTTGGAACAGACTGACGAGCCTGTCCTTGTGGCTTTTCAATTCAAGTCCGACCTCGCGAGATTGCGCGAACGGTTTCCGCAAGCCACTTTCTTGGGCAAAGACCCAGAAGTGATCGACCGTTGGAATCAAGGAAAGATCCCGCTCCTGCTGGCGCATCCGGCCAGTGCAGGACACGGGCTGAATTTGCAGCAAGGAGGACGCACGATTGTTTGGTTCGGTTTGCCGTGGAGTCTTGAACTCTACGCACAATTCAATGGCCGACTTCACCGTCAGGGGCAAACCAAACCAGTGTTAGTGTACCACATTTTGGTTAGCGGCACTGCGGATGAAGCAGTCCATTCTACTTTGACCCAGAAAGACGCAACGCAGCAGGACTTGTTGGAGAATATAAAAAGGTTGCAGACACATTTATGTTAGGAGACAATACAACTAGAAGTTGCCGCAACAGCCGGAAGTGTATATAATGCAACTAGAAGTCGCCGTAATACCTGGAAGTGTAGGAGTGAGGCTGCTTATGGAATTCGCGAAGCGTCTCAATCAGGCGTGTGACGAAAGTCCCCTCGTCCCTGAACACGGTCGTGGTCGACAGGTCTACATCGCCAAGAAGTTGAAGGTTACCCAAGAGGCGGTCAGAAAGTGGCTGGTGGGTGAGAGCCTGCCCCGCCCTGACAAGATCGCCCTACTGGCCAAGACGCTGGGTGTGGACCCGCTGTGGCTCCAACTAGGTACCAGCCCATTGGAGATAGCCCAGAAGCGCGAGGTGGCGCTGAGAGGCGACGCAGCGGTCTACGGCGTGATGTCGTATCTACTGCTGGCCGGCTACCACGTCGCGATCCCCCAGGGCGAGAGCAAGGTGGACGTCTTCGCCATCAAGCATGGCACCCAGCTTTCTATCGTGGCTAGGATGGCCCAGCCGCTGGCCAAAGGAGAGTGGACTGCCCTCTACCCTGCCACGGTCGAGGCGCGCTGGCAGGCAGTCTTTGCCACAGAGGGCGAGTCGCTGCATCTGGAGATCGTGGACGTGCCGCCGGAGCTTGCGCTGCGTCACGGCACACGCACTGGCAGTGGTGTCGAGGTGCTGATCAAGAGAACGCCGAAAGGCCGGTACACGCTGGGCGGTGTCGAACTGCGCCAGCTTCGCAATCCCGCAGAGGAAACCTGATGGAACGCCCTTGGATTGGTTTGAAGGAACTGGCCGATCTGTTCGGCCTGACGCTGGGGTCTATCCGCAACGCCATCGCAGAGCAGCGTTTCCCCGTCCCCACCTACAAGCTAGGGAAGCGTGTGGTGGCCGACAAACACGTCGTGGAGCAGTTCTTTGCCTCACGACGTGCTGACGGCCTCAAGCAGATCACGCGGCGCGCGTAATAGGGATTACGTTCCCCGCCGCTTCGATCTTCTCTTGGTAGCGGCGAATGGCCACAGGGCCGTTGTGCAGATCCGCAGGGCGGAGATGTAGATACCGCTGGAGCATCTTCAGGTCTTTGTGGCCAGAGCAAAGCTGCACTTCAGTGATGCCGTAGCCCTGTTCGAACAGGCGGCTGATTGCTTCGTGGCGGATGTCGTGAAGGTGAAGGTCTTCAATGCCAGTCGCCGCGACGGCAATGGTGACGCCCGTGCTGACCGAATCTGCCTTGTACGGGAAGATGAATTCACTGGTACGCGGCTGGCGCTGGACGATGTCCCACGCGACGCCCAGCAGCGGGGCGATCTCGTCACGCTTCTTGCGTGGATGTTTCCGCTGGCGGATCAGGATCGTCCGGTCGGCCTCGTGGATGTCGTCCCACCGCAGGCGGCACGTCTCGCCGATGCGAAAGGCGCTGGCCAGTTGGAACGGCAGGATGTCCTCATACGGGATGCGGGCGTTGGTGAAGTGATCGACGATGGTGCTGATCTCGTCGTCACTGACCCGCCGGTCGCGCACGTTGGACTCGGCGATGATGCCGTGGGTCCGCATGAAGCGCACAGCGCGTTCGTAGGACACCATGTCTGGCCGTGCTTCCCACAGCGTCTCGGCGGTGGTCAGGACGGTGCGTAAGTAAATTACATACTGCTGGCGGGTGCTGGGCAGGATGTCGCGCTTGCCGCTGACCCAGTCGACCAGCACTTCGGTCGTCAGTTGGTCGAGGCGCTTGTCGCCGAGGTCAGTGGCCGCACGGCGAACGATGATCGATTTGTTGTACGGGACCGGCTTGCCGATCTGGGCCATGCGCTTGAGGTATTCCTCGACGGTGTCGGCCACGGTGGCCTTGTCGACCGCGAACTTACCCTCGTCAATCTTGTATTCGGCGTCTCGCGCCCAGCGTTCGGCCAGGGCTTTGGTCTTGAACGTCTTGGAGACTGCGGCGTGGCCCTTCTTGCGGATTAGGACTCTGTAGCTGTCGCCACGCTTTTGAATAACGGCCATCGGTACACTCCTTGGTACAGTGCCAACGTGTGTTGGCGTGTTGCACTATCGCAAATCAACGACTTACGATGAGTGGCACTGTACCAGATAAAGTGTCCGTTGCAACCCCTAAGTTGATGATTTGTGGAGGAAAATGTAGGTCCGCTCAGTCACATTCATCATGTTAGATATGTTCTTCATATTCAATGACTTACGAGTGGGTTGGTACGAATTTGGTACAGTGGTCAAGCCCGCTGCGCGTTCCCAAGGCTCCAACTACCACACGCTTGGCACTGATAGCGTTGGCGAATGCTAGCCTTAGTGCGATGCCAACCCCGTGCCTGGGTGCGGCTGGAGCCGCAGGCGCCGCAGTCCAAGGGCTTGGTGGCCCCCATGTGCGGGTGGGTGGAGATGAACGCCCTGACGTGCTTGTAGACCTTCTCGGTCAGCATAACATCGCCAGCGCAGTATTTCGTCATGCGGCGCTGGGCTGCTTCGTCGCCGTTCATGACCTTCAGCCACAGGTCTAAGCCTTCGTGCTTCACCTTGCTGCCGAGGCCCAATATCTGGGCGACATAGTCCAGCTTGTTGCAAATGTAGCCCAGCTTCCGCACCGACTTGTAGATGTCGATCTGGGTAAGGTGCGGGGCCGGCGGTAGGCCGTGCAGCAGGAACTCGCCCTGCAACTTTGGAAGATCGAATGACGCGCCATTATAGGTGGCCACGGCTTCCGCCTCCTCAAGCGCCGCGTGGACGATCTGGAGCATCTCCTTGTGGCCATGCTCCCAGTCGCTGTACACCTGGGCCTTCTTGTCGGCCAGCCACTTCATTCCGACGCAGATGACGCCGCCGTCCTTCAGTATTTGTTTATGACCTATGTGTTGATCGCGGATACCGAACGAAGCCACAACTGCGGGCTTCGTTTCGATGTCCAAAAACAGAATCTTGGACGCCATACATAAAGGCTTTCTCTGTTACTGGGCTAAAATTCCTGTTGCTGTCGCAGCGCCTACCGACTGGCCCACGTTCTTCGACGTGGCTCTCACCTTGTTGAACGTGTCCGCCTTGTCGAGGATGCGGTCGAGTGCTGCTTTCGCCTTCTTCGGGTCAGTCTCCAGCAGGATAGGCTGAAGCTCCTTGGCCAGTGCTTCTTGGTTGCGAACAGCCGATAACTTGCTCGCGTTCTTGAAGCTCAACGCCCCCTGGCGCACAAGAGCCGGCAGCAACGACACGCCGCCTGTGTACATAGCTGCACCACCTTCAGTTACGCGGGCCAGAACGCCTGGCTGATCGGCTTGGGCTGCGAAACTGTCGCTCACAAGGCGGCGGGGATCGGTCTGCGACCCGTCGATCAAGTTCCGCTTCGTCTCACGCATGAGGTCTTCGAAGTCAGCGCGGGTGTTGATGTTGCTGACATCGGCTTCAGGGAATACGACCTTAAGCCGCTCCTGCATATCGTCGCCACGCAGCATTTCCCAAGGGTCTTGGTTGCGGCCTTTGCGCTTCATCTGGTCGATGATCTTGTTGGCCACGCCGATGCGATAGGAGTCCAGATCCTCTGGCGAGAGGTCTTTGATGTGTTCGGCGATCTCTTTGGCGTTTGTCTTTGGCGACATGATCGCCTTACCGCCGAGGGTCAACTGTTCAGCTTGCGACATCGCAGGCGACAACGTGTCGAGATAGCCGCCGTAGTCGGCGTTCAGGCCACGCATCCGGTCGACCATCTCGCCACGGGTCTTCAGCACTGCGCGCAGATTGCCGCCACGGTCGTACACCAACTTGCCCGCGTCGTTGCGGAACGTGTCGATGTAGGAGTCGATACCACGGCGCATATAGTCGAGGCTCTCCCACGACGCGCCTTGCTTCAGCACGACGTTGCCTTCGCCGTCGAGGTCGACGCCGAGAGCCTTCCAGTCGCGGCCTTCTTCCCTAGCGATCCTCTGCGCGTTGGCCAAGCCCGCTTTTGCGGATGGCCGTTGCAGCAGCGAGTTCAGTTCAGGGTCAGCCACAGGCGACATTTTGGAGAACGCAGCCTGTTTCAGGGGCGCAGCGTCAAGCACCGCCCTGCCGGTGATGTCCTTACCCAACTTGACGACGTTCGTCTCTGCCGCGAGGTTGCTGTCTACCGCCAACACCGCACGACTGCCACTCGCCCGATCCCTGCCGAGGAGGGTCTGACGCCCCTGCTGGCCTGCTTCGGCGGAGTTTGTGATGGCGTTGTACGCGAGTGAACGAGCGCCAGGGTCGGCGTCGGCCAGTGTTGCAGGCAGACCGAGATTGTCGGCTTGGTCGAGTGTCTCACGGGCCAGGACAGGGTTAACCACGTTCTCGGCGATGAGCGACTCCGCGCCGCTTGGTTCTTCGGCCAGACGGCCAGCAAACTTGCCGCCGATGTAGTTACCGGCAACGTCACCTAACACCGCGCCGCCAGCGCCGATCACGGCGCCAGTTTTACGGTCTTCGTTATTCTCAAGCGCACCTCCGGTGGCGCCCAGAGCTACGTTCGCGCCACCTTGCACCAAACGGGCTACCGTGGGGCTGAGTTGTACCGCTTTCGCTCCTGCGTTGATGGCGCGTCCTGCGGGCAAAAAGCTAGCGATGCCGCCGGTAATGTTGCCGAGGGTAGAAAGCCAAGGCGAATTTTCGCTGGCGTAACGCTTGTAGGCGTCGATCTCAGCCATACGCTCTGGGTCGCCACCACTGGCAACCTCGTCAAGACCGCCCAGCAGCACTCCGTTGGCGATGCCTACGGCCAACGCGCCGTAGCCTGTATCGGCCATGTTGCCGGCCACGCGCTCAAGGAATGAGTTTTCATCAAGCTGCACTTCGACGCTCACCCGTGGCTCTGGCAAGCTCTTCGGCAACGGCTTACCGGCGTATGGCCGGTAGGCTTCGACGTTACGTTGCACAGTCGACACCAGTGCATCTGACATCGGGACGCCGCGCGTCTGGGCCAGTGCGATGATGTCTGACGCCGACGATCCGTTACGGATCATCTGCTGGATGGTGCTGTTCAGACCTTTCTTTGCAGGGTCTGGCACAAGCCTGGTTTCAGTCTTGCTGATGGTCTGCGGCTGGCGAGAAATGTTTTCCGGCGTGATCGACGGCGGTCCACCGGCAGGGCCGTTGCCGCCGCCTTGGTCTGTACCGCTAGGCGCAAAGCCGCCGAGATATTCACGCTTCGCCTGCTCATATGAAGCGTCAAGCAAAGCCTTCCGCTGTTCACGGGTGGCGCCGACCAAAAGGTCGGATGGCAGAGTGACCGCTGCATAGCGGCGCAGCAATGTCTCTTCGGCTTTGTCGAGTTCGCCGGAAAGGAATTGAGGGTTGGTGTCGAGCGCGTCAGGTTCTACGTTGAAGTTGACACGGCCAAGTGCCTCAAATTCTGGGATCGCGGTCTGGCCAACGCCCGTGCCTGCTGAACCCATCGCCGCACCACGTTCTTTTAACGTCTGGATCATGTTGAATTTGGCGCCGGAGCGGATTGTGCCAAGGGCGGCTTCAAGGCCAGCGCGGTCGGTCCCTGCGTACAGCGCCCCGCCGATGAGCGGTAGACCAGCAATGCCGCTGCCTTCAGCGCCAGGGCGATCAGGGCGGCCTAACAGACCACCAATAGTTCCGGTGCTGTACTCGTTGTTGTATTGCCGTGCGTTACGCACTGCCAACAGTTGGTTCCGCACTTCCTGCGTGGCAGCGTCTTCGACGATGACACCACGGGCGCGGTTCCTCAACGCGTCCTCGTATTCAAGCCCCGTCATTTTTGTATCAAGGATGGTCTTGCCAGTGTTCGCCGCGGTGTTAGTGTTTGAAAAATCACGGCTGATGATCTGTGAACCTGTGTTGCTCAGATCCGCTTCGTTCTTCGCCGCAGTTGCAGGCGGAAGCGGAACGCGCGTTACCGCAGGGCCGTTTTGCGTCGGCGCAGCAGGGCCGATAGTCACTATCGAACCATTTGGCTGACGCTCGACGATGAACCCGTTGATGACCTTACGCTCTGCCATGTTACTTATACCTTCCACGAGAATTGCTTACGTCGGGGGCGTTACCCCAGCCAGGAAATGTGACGTGTATAGCGTTCCCATTTGACGGGATAGCTTTACTGCCAGGATATTCAAGCCTAATCCGCTCAATTGCTTCGGCCTTTGTCATCCCTTTCGGGATGCTGAGATCCAACCCGTCGCCGCTTTGGTGCGAACCTGTCCGTGTCGTGGTCAAGCCCTGCGCCACAAGAGCGTCTTGGTGCGCTTGTGTCCTAAACCCGCTCGTCGGTGTGAACCCTAGTTTTTCTAGATTGGCCATTGGGTCGAAGTCCCTACCGAAAGGTGCCACCAGCGTTACCGCTGGTGCCTCCTGCGTTGTTCCAATCATCCTCAGTGAACGTGGGCAACTCGGTGGGTGGCGGCGGGTTTGGCGATACGGGCGGCGGGGCGCCATTGGGGGTAATCTCCTCCCCGTATTGGACCAAACGCTGGATGGTGCCATCGGGGTTGAAAATTACGCCTGTTCCGTTCTCGGTGATCGATCCGAAAGACGGTTTGTTCAGTTCATCCAGACGGCTGTTTATATCCTTGCCACGGGCCAATGAACGTGCAAGATCTGGGGTGTAAGCCATCTTGTCGACGCCAACACTTTTGAGGACAGGGCCGTACACTGGGTCTTGTAGCAAATTAGCCAGACCTTGGGTGTATGTGCCGATGGGGTCCGCCGCGCCTTTTGCGTTCTGCGCCAGATTTGCTGCGAGGTCGTATGCCTCTCCCAACACCTTGGAGCGGTCGGTCAACATATTCGTGATGGCCTGCGTTTGGTTTGCGCGCATACCGTCCATCGTCTGCATGAGGCCGAGTTTGGCGGTGCTGATATCGGCCAGTTTCGATTGGTAACGATCCTGCGCTGTCTGGTTCGGGCGGAACGGAGCCGCGAGATCGTTGTTGCCGCCACCGATGGCGTTCTCAAGAAGCCGGAACGGTGTGCCGACCACGGCGCTGATCGCGTTGCCGACGACGTTGAGTGGGTTCTTTACTGAGTTGCGCTGGCGTAAAGCCGCCTCTTCGGCTTGCTGTAAGGCCGCGAGTTGGGCTGCTTCGTACTCCGCCATCGCTTCTGGCGTTTGAGGGCCAGCAAGTGCGGGCGTCTTTTGTACCTCTGCCTGCTTTACAGCAGCGGGCATCACGCCAGATGTTGGCGCCCGCGCCCCTGCGGCGACGTAGTCCGTATACGAACTGCGCCCGACGTCCTCAAAAGTCGGTGTGTCGGCCAATACGCCGATATTCCTGCGTTGGAAATTAACAGACATCTGTCACCCCTGACCGAAAGGCGCGAAAGGCGTCGCGCCGCGATTGTTGTTCATTATTGCCAGCATCTGCTGCATCGCGGCTGGGCCAGCGAGCGACGGTGCGTTCATGCTGATCTGCGTTGGCTTGTAGTTCTTCGGCTTCGTGCCGCTGGCCGGTGTCACAGTGAACACGTCCTGCGGCACCGCAGATGCACCTGACAGACCAAACACTGACGCCACGGGGATACCCGTCATGGAGATTGAAGTCGGCTGATAGTTCTTCGGCTTCGTGCCTTGCGCGGCCTGCACGTTGAACTGCGCCTGCTGCGGCGCCCGTATCATGTCGAAGATCGACATGGCGTTCTGCGGCATCGCCTGCGGCGCGGCTGTCGTGCCGTAGCTCTGACGCGACGGCGCCGTCTTGACGCTCTGCATTATCTTGTCGAACAGACTGGCCATGGTTTAGAACCCTACGTTCGCGCTAAACGACTTGGAGTTACCCGTGGCCGAGTTCGACCCCATGTTTGCGCCCATGCCGTAGCTGTAGCTGTTGTTGAAGCTGTTGCCGAAGCTGTTGCTGGTCGAGTTGTCCAGACCAATGCTGTTGCTCGACGATAAGACGGTCGGATCGCCGATGAGCGACTTGTACATCTGGAGCGAGTTGTACGGGTTCATCTGGTTGCTGTACTGCGTGTCGAGAAGCTGCTGCTGGTATTGACGCAGATAGTTGCCAGTGTCCTGCGCCAGTTGGGCGTTGTTGACGCCTGTGTTGTACGCTTGGTTCATGCCTGTCTGACCGGCTTGGCCGATGTTGAAAGCGAGGTTCGCGCCCTGCCCCATGAGGCCAGCGTTGAGTGTGTTAGTGCCAAGCTGGGCGTTCTGGTTCGCCAAGCCCTGCTGGGCGGCGATGCCGAGGCCGGTGTTGTATGCCTGGCCACGCAAGTTGGAAGAGATGTCGGCCACGCGGTCGCCGGCACCACGCATGGCGATGGCGTCCATGACCGCACGACGGCTGGAGCCGCTGTTGCCAGTGCCTGCTGCCATCGCGGCGTTGCCGGTCAACTGGTTTTCGCCGAGGTTACGCATGACGTCACGACTTGCCGCGTCGATCTGACCGTCGAGATACGGGTTGTACGACGCCTGTGCCGCTGTCTGCATATCGATGCCACGGTTTATTGGTGCGCCGTAGACGTTGCCGCCAGCCATTGTCGCGGCTGTGTTACCCGCAGTGTTGAAGCCACCCGTGTTTTGGAGCGACTGCATCAACTGCTGCCGGAAAATGTCGTTGCCAGTGCCTTGGCTGAAGCCGTACTGCTGACCTAGACCCTGCGCCAACATCGGATTGATGTCGGCAACCTGCCGGTCGGGCATCCCGTAGTTGCCGTACAGGTTCGCCGCGTTGGCGTAGATGTTGTCGATGTAGGGTTGCTGGCCACCGTAGATGTTCTGGCCCGACTGCGAGATGTTAATCCCGCTGCTGGCAGCGTTCGATCCCTGCTGCGAGCCGCTCTGGCTGATGTTTTCTTGCAGATCATAGCCAGCGGTCGCGCCTGACGAGACGTTGTTGCTTTTCGATGATCCAAAACCAAGACTACTTAACGCCATGTTTCTACCCTACCTTTTGTGAGATTTGCAGGCGTGGGCGCGGCAACGCGCAATCCGACGATTGTTGCCGTTCCTCTATGCCACAACTTTCGCTTCTGCTCAACCACTTGTCGTTGTGTTCCTGTCTGTCGTTGAGTTTGGGACGCGCGGAAGCTCAAACTCAGGCTTTTCCAAGTGAGAAGTGCATCCTTCTGGGGTGTTGTTTTGCAGGGCGTCATCGTCAAGCGCAAAGACGCGCCCCACCACAACACCCTCGGCATTCCTGACAACGTACCAAGTCATCGGCGAGTCTCCGTACACATAATGAACTGCGCCGACACTGGCCACGTCTGGCTGTCTGGAATGTTGCCCTTCACGCTGGACCATTGAAACTTGTAGGTGTGGGTTCCGGCGGGCGGCGTGTCCAAAACAATCGGCTGCGGGAAGTTAACTACGCCTCCGTCCATCTGGACCCAACCAACGACTTCGTTGATTACGCCATTGGTTACCCTGACGAACCGATAGTATCCCTCTGGGATTGTCGATGCGCCTTCTGGGTTGTAGGGCGGCACCGCGCGGAAATAGAGGTCACACCGGACTGGCCCGCCGACCGTCGTGATGGTAACGGAGGTGCCATCGGTGGCTGCGGGGTACACCGGATACCACGGAATGTTCTGTAGGGCGGTTTCGGCTGCAACGATGTTCGATACCGCGTTGGGCGCGATCCGATCCGTCGTGATTGCTGCCGTGCCGATGACCGCGTTCTTAATGTAGGTCACTCCTCCGACCACCTCAAACGGGGTGTACGGTGACCCGTTGTTCGGATCGACAATGGAGAAGCGATTCGCCAACACCACAAAGCTGCCGGAGGTGCCGTTGTTGTTCTGGACGAAGCCGGTGACATAACCATTGACGTCAAGGCTTACGCCGTAGCGCGCTGATATCCCGTTGACCGAGCTTTGCAGGGTGTTTATCGACGCGGTGTTGCCGTTAACTGTTGTGGAGACGCTGGTAATCTGGCTCGCCAAGGCGCTATCGCCACTGGCCCTTGCGCTCTCCTCCGTGGCGATCCTGGCCGCAGTAGCCGCGACGCCGGTCGTGGCGTTGTTGACCGTGGCCTCAAGCGCGGTAGCGCGACCGGCCAGTGCGTTGTCATTGGTAGCCCGTGCGCTTTCCTCAGTGGCAATACGCGCCTTCAGCACGGTGTTGCCGTCAGTTGAGGAGTTTACGACGGCCTCAAGCGCAGTAGCGCGACTGGCCAAAGCGTTGTCACCGCTGGCGCGGGCGGTTTCCTCTGTGGCGACCCTCGCGTTAATGGACGTGTTGTTGTTGGTCACAGTCGCGGTTAGAGCCGAGACTGAAGACGCAACCGCGGTATCGCCGCTGGCGCGGGCGCTTTCCTCTGCGGCAATACGCGCCTTTAACGCTGCGTTGCCGTCAGTCGATGAGTTGACCGTAGCTTCAAGCGCCGTGGCGCGTGTGGCCAGGGCGCTGTCGCCGCTAGCGCGGGCGTTCTCTTCGGTGGAGATCCTAGCTTGAAGCGCCGTGTAATTGCCGTTAACCGTTGCCGTCAGGGACGAAACAGACGATGCAATCGCGCTGTCGCCATTGGCGCGGGCAGTCTCTTCGTCATTTATCGCGGCGTCCAACGTGTTGAAGTTGTTGGTTACTGTTGCAGTCAGGGACGAAACCGACGATGCAATCGCGGTGTCGCCGTTTGCCCGTGCGCTCTCCTCCGCGGCAATACGCGCCTTTAACGCAGTGTTGCCGTCCGTGCCGCTGTTGACCGTAGCCTCAAGCGCCGTGGCGCGTGTGGCCAAGGCACTGTCGCCACTGGCGCGAGCGGTTTCTTCAGTCGTCAATCTCGCCGCTGTGGCTGCAACGCCGGTCGTCGCGTGGTTGACTGTAGATTCCAGCGCGGTGGCGCGTGTGGCCAAGGCACTGTCGCCACTGGCGCGGGCGTTCTCTTCAGCGGAGACGCGCGCCTTCAGCGCAAGGTTGCCGTCTGTGGCGCTGTTGACCGTGGACTCAAGCGCCGTGGCGCGATTGGCCAAAGAAGAGACATTGGCAGTAATCGTGCTGTCGGCTGCTGCCCTAGCTGTGATCTCTGCTGCTATTGCTGCCGCGTTGGCCGTGATACGCGAGTCGTCCACAGGCACCCACGCCGTGCTGCTCCACCTGGCCGGTATGTTGTTGTTGTCTGTATCGAACCACAAATCGCCAATGTTTGGCGACGTCGGCGCGGATGGCTGCGCGTAAGTCCGGTTAGACCCGTCCGTGCTGACGTATAGGTCTTGGATCTGCGCCGCTAAAGCAGTGTCTGCTGCTTGACGCGCGGCGATCTCTGCGTCCAAGTCTTCGGTACTGGCTGTGTCGCCAGTGCCGAGAGAAGCCGACAAGCGGTTAAGTTCCAGCGTTGTCCAGTTGCGAAGACCGTTTACGTCTGTGGCCTGCGTGGTAGACGGTATGTACTTCACCGCTCCGACACCTCTTCCACATCCAAATCAAACCCACCCAATTGCCAATACCCCGCAACGGATGACGATTGGACCCTTAACGCGAGATAGCGGCCAGAGACGCGGGTGTCGATCTTGTAATCAGTTTCGATGTTGTATTCTTTTGTCGTCTTCCACGTCACCGGCCCTTGTGGCGAGGTCGACGAGCCGACTTGGAAAGTGACTGTGCCATTGCCTTTTATCTGCGGCAGGATGCGCTTGATTTGAAGGACACGCTCTGTCGGACGCTGAAGCACCGCGTCGAGGTCGATCTTTGTCGTCTCGACAAACGATGTGTACGCCACGGCGGCTGCGCCGAACGTCTCGTTGTGCGCTTGGATTTTGGATGCACCGTAGTTGGCTGAGAACAGCCGTGTGTTGCGAGCCTGCGTGTCGGCGCCAAGGTCAGTCCACAACAGCGACCAGCTATCCCACTGGACGTTCAGTTCATCCCAAGTCGCGCCTGTGCCGCTGCCGCCACCACCGATGGCAGGACCGATACACATCGACCGGACGTTCGGCAGATCGCGGAAAGTCCATGCATCGCTGGCGTAGTTCCACACCATCGCCCTGTTGGCCGTCTCTGCGTTCGCGGCGTTCTTGTCGGCATACCCGACCCAGATCTCGTTGGTCGAAGGTTCGTGGACAACGAACACGCTGCGGGCGTCGGCCACGCTGCTGAAGAACGTGTCTTTGACCCGCTTCGTGGCCACCGGCTGTTTCGATGAGCCGTCGTGTATGTAGATGTCGTCGCGTCCGACCACGAAATGCCGGTTGTCGAACACAGCCACAGCGCCGCGGTTGATGATGCCGCCGTCGTCGAACAGTTCACGGAATGCAAACACCAGCGGGGCGCCAATGAATGCCATTGAGTACGCGCCACGTTCGGCGTAAATGATGTTGTTGCCGGCCAGCGGTAGGCAGTCCACCAGCTTGCCTAGACGGCCACCGAGGATGTTCTCGCCAGCCAGGTTCGTCGTGCTGGTGATGTCGTAGCTGCTTGGCACCGTTGTCGGGTCGAACTCATCGCCCCACCGGACGGTGTATGGCGCTTCGCCGCTGCCATCGGTGTAGCCGACCATCACCAAGAAGGAGACGAATGGGCGGATGCAGTTTGTGCGTAGATTGGCGGGCCAGTTGGCGAGATCAGCAAACGCTGTGCCATTTGGCGCCATGTACTGCGGTTTGTCGCTGCCGTTGTTCGCTAGGAAGCCAAGGCCGATCTGGCTGGTCTGCCAGCGGGGGCTGTTGGCGTAGCCACTGGTGTAGGCCGCAGCAGTGACGTTGGTGACGCTGGAGCCTGTGTATCGGTAGAGGTTGTTGGTTGTGCCGATGACGATGCTGTTGTTGCCGTCCACAAGCCAGCCCGCAACGTGCGTCGGGGCGTTGGCCACCGCGGTCACATCAACGTAGCCCAGAGACTTGCCCAGACGACCGTTAAACATCTGCACGTTATTGCCTGCGGCGAACTGGGTCAGTTCGACGTCATACGGCTGCTGGTCAGGAACAAGTCCGCCAGCGCCAATGTTCCGCAGAGGAACCATGACCATTAGGCGGACTCCAACTCCGCGACACGCAGTTCAAGAGCCTTGATGGCTTCGATCAGCAGGCCGACCAAGTTCTGGTAGGCCACGCTCTTGAGGCCGTTGGAGTGAGTGTGGACGACCTCTGGCACGACGCGCTCGACCTCTTGGGCGATCACACCGATGCGCTCTTCCATGTTGAACTTGCTGATGTAGCTGACGCCACGCATCGCCTTGACCTTGTACAGCGCCTCGGTGATCGTCTCGATGTTGATCTTGGTGCGTTCGTCCGAGAACGCCGTGATATCGCCAGTGGCAGTCACCGTGCCTGTCACGGACACGTTGCCGGAGATGGTGCCGCCGCCGGTCGAGAACTTGCCGTCAAGCGCCGACTGGAGGCCGGAAATGTCTACGATGCCGAGGGTTACTGCGCCGGTCCTGCCGGCCACGGTGGTGACAGGAGCCGCGTTCACTGTAATGACGCCGGTCGCGCTGTTATATGAGCCAGCGCCTGTAACGCTGATCGCAGCGCGGGCGCGGGCGTCGGTGTGGTAGAGCCGCGACCCTTCGGCCACGTCGGTGCTGGTCAGCGTTATCGCGCCAGTCCTGCCGGCCACACTGGTGACTGGAGCCGCCGCGGCGCTGTAGCTGATGACGCCAGTTGTCGGGTTGTACGCGATATCGCCTGACGCGCTGATCGCTGCCCTCGCACGGGCGTTGCTGAAATAGAGGTTTGTCGCCCCTTCGGCCACGTTGTCGGTGCCGAAGGTGATGTTGGCCGTGCCGTTGAACGACACGCCGTTGATAGTGCGCGCCGTCTGGAGCGCCGTGGCGGTCGAGGCGTTGCCTACGAAACCTGGCGCCGTTATGGGGCCGGTTGCAGTGCCGCCAGCCAGAGGCAGATACGGCGTGTTCAGGGTCGCCTGTGTCGCCGTTACGGCGCCAGTGATGTTAGGGAAGGTCGCCTTCAAAGCAGCCTTGATCAGGCGCAGATGGTTGTCGCCCTGGTTGGCGTTATCCGACGACGTCGGATTCGTCTCGACCAATCCGTTGATGAATGTCGCGCTTTCAAGACCCATTTGAACACCCTTTCACGCCTGCGTTACCACAGAAGCGTTTAATTGACGACCGTTTTATTAGGACAGTCATTTTCACAAACACACACCCACTTGCTGTTGTGGGCCTCTATCTCTTTTATCGTCGGCATCGTGTCGCGCTCAGAGTCGTATGTGAGCGGCGTTGCGATGCGACAGTAATCACTCACTACTGCGGGCGCGGTCGAAGCGGCTACGCAGCCGCTCAGTGCGAACGGGATCATCAATAGCCACAGCCTGTTCAGCTTTTTCTTCACGTTTGATGACCTCCTTGGCGTCCGCGTCGCGCTGCTGCGCTTTACCGGCCTCAAGCAGTTGCCTGTCCCCAAACAGGCGAAAGATCGCCTGTAAGAGAAGCAGCAACTGCTTGATGCCCTGTATCACTTGTTTTTCGTTTCTGCTGTGACGCCGTTGCGGATGAACGCGGCCATTAGAGCCGTGAACACCAGATTGGCGGTCTGCATCAGATCGGCCTCGCCGGTCAGGTATGCAGCGACAGCCGCAATAACAGCGACGCCAGCGGTGATGTATGTCTTTTGTCCTGCAAACATTTGCTTTCTCCTATGCTTCGTTGGTAGATACTTTTCCGCCGGTCATGTAGACCATAGTGCCTATGACGGCTTCGTCTTTTGGCCAGCGGATCGCGACGCACCGATCCTTTGATATAGGGGCGATGCTGACTTTGTTGCCTTGGTTGCCGCCCAAGACGTAGTAATGGCGAATGCTCTCGCCAACATAGAAACCGACGTGGCCACCGCCTACGCGGTCGAAAACAAGGATGGCGCCAGGCGCGATGCGATCTGACCGCAAACGTGAGCCGTAGTCAGTCCAACCCTTGGCGCGATACCAGTGCTTGGGGAAAGGCAAACCCGCCTCTTCCATGCAATGCGCCACGAAGAAGCCGCACCAAGGCGTCTCGTCGTCCGCCCACCAAGCCTTCAGCTTGGCCAAGCCGCGCACGATCCACGGGTTGTGTCGCGGACCCGCGATTTCGCGTTCGCCAAGCTTGCTGCGAGCATATTTCAACCAATTGGGGTCGGTCAACATTCCGTTAGCCCCCCAACTTTGCCTTGAATGCCGCCCACAAAAAAGCCACTGCTGTGCCTAGACCAGCCGTCCATTTGACGAACGCCAGCACGTTGGTCGCCGTCTTCCAGGCGTCCAGAAGATCCTTGGTGTCTTGGCGAAGACCCTTCATGTCCTCTTTCACCTGGTCCATGTCCTGTCGCAACAGGGCCAGTTCAACGTCCGTGTTTGGGTAGTCGGTCATTAGGAGAAGTCCTCTGCGGTTATGTAGACAACCCAGTAGCGGGTGATACCTCCTGCGGTAGCACTGACCGTGAACTCAGCCGATTTGAAACCGCCGAAGTTAGTAGTCGAGATGCTGAACGTGATGCTGCTGGCGGAACCGCCGCTGGAAACACTGGCGTTGGCGCTGTCCCCTGTCCTGCTCCATGTCCACGTCGCGGACTGTGTGCAGGAGATGGTGACACTGGCGCTCAAAAGGCCGAAGTCGTTCAGATACACAGGCGATCCAGCCGACGTGCCGCCATTCGGCGTAAACGCCACGTTCGACTTGCCGCGAAGGTTGTCCATCGAAATCGCGCCAGATGCCACACCGGCCAATGTGCGAACAGCAGTCTCGCCCAGCGAAATAGTCGCTGTGCTTGACCTACCAAGTTCGGTATTAACTTGGCTCATGGATATGGTTCCGGTGGGCAGTGGCATGGGTTACGCCGCAGGCTTCTGCGTCTGCTCAAACAGCTTACGCATGATTGGGTCTGCCACACGATGAGGCAATTCGGCGAGGGCCGCAAAGATCACGTTGATCTCCTGCACCGTCACGTCAAGCTTCAGAGTTGCTGGCTGGGTGGCCGCGTCGTACTTGTCGAGTTCGGGATTCATGCAGCCTCTCCTTCTTCAACTGGTGGTGACCAAGGGAACTGGCCCTCTGGGACTTCTTCGACCGGCGTCTTCTGCAATTGGATCTGCTTCATGATCTGCGCGTCGACATGGTCCTTATAGGAGCCGACGACCACTTCCTGAATCCAGGCCAGAACCTGTGCTTCGGTCAGATCTTCGTAGGCGATGAAGCCCTCAAGCTCGACTTCCTGCGGATTAAAAGGCGTTGCGCCGTTGAACGTGCCGCTGTCACCGTCTTCGTCGGTGCCAGTGCAAGTCCATTGTGTCTGCACGATGACGCCAGATAAGTCGCTGGTGTCTACTTTCTTCAGGCTCTTAAGCGCCCAGGTGTATGCAAGTGTCATTGTTCGAACCTTCTAATTCAATGTGGTCTTTAGGGTGATTACTTCATTCCGAAGCTCTTTGATAGCCTCAATTAACACGCCGACGAGATTGCCGTATGCCACCGAAAGGGTGTCATCATCACCGACACCTTGGTGAACCACTTGCGGCATCACCTCAAGCATCTCTTGCGCGATAACTCCGACGCCAGCTTTGTCTGTATCTATTCGGGTGTATGTGACACCACGCATTTTACCGACGGTATCAAGAGCGCCGGTGATCGTCTTTACGTCCTTCTTGAGGCGAGCATCTGAGTAAGCCGTGACGTTGCCATTCATCGTCAGGTTACCAGCCGTATCCATTTGGAACAGATTAGTCGGAGCAGACCAACCGCCAATACGGAATATGTTGTCGCTATCAAGCCCCATGTTGATTGCGTAATAGCCGCCACGGTGGAACGCCATCGTAGCGCCGCCGCCATCATCGGAAAATGCTTGTAGCGGGGCGCTGTTACTGCTGGTGTTCCTGTTAGACTTGAAATAGGCTAACCCAACAATCTGGGTATAGATATTAGATGTAGCACCATCCGCAAAATTCCAATAATACCCAGTGTTGTTGCTGTCGTAGAAGATTGGTGCGCGGAACGAGCCGTTTATCTGCGCGTAGTCACCGGCCAAGTCCATAACGACACCGGCTGTGCGGAGCCTTATGCCGTAGTAACCCGCAAGCTGCACTTGGTCTAAGTTGTTCCGGCCTGTCCCATACCAAGTCGAGCCGTTAATAGTATCGGCAGGGTTGGTTGTGCCGCACATCCACATACCATTTGCGGACGACATATTTGAGAAGCCAGCGGGATCGACGTAATAACCAGTGTTGTTGCTGTCGTAGAAGATTGGTGCGCGTGATGAACCTTCTGCTGTCGTGTAGCCGCGAATGTAAACGAAATCACCGCTCTCACCGACATACATGGTCGATACACCATTATGGCTATACCAGTGCTGCGATTGAAGGACGTAGAACGAGCAATCCCAGCGTGGGGATGGCTGACCACCGATATACAATGAATGATATTTATCTGCCCTCATTACGTTTGTAAGTGAGGTTCCAGTAGGGTCTATATAATAGCCAGTATCGTTATTATCGTAATAAATGGGTGAGCGCGACGATATGAGGTTATAGACGTTCCCAGCACCATCCATTCGCCAGCCTGTTATGCCGTTGTAACCGCCGATGCCGTTGTGCGGGTTCCAATCACTTGCTGCCGAATTACCAATATCTAATTGGGTTCCATTGCCGTTCATCCCAATGACAAATTGCTTGCCTGTGCCGTTGGCAGTAAATTGCACTGTTGGCCCATGAAGCGTGTTTGCTGTGATTGTGTGGTTCAGTGAAAGTACTGGATATGCACCATGCGCCTGAATAATTGGACGCAAGTTGGTGTCTGTCATTGAATAGGTTACGGCGGTATTACCGACAACAAGTTCGTTGCCGTTATTGCCGCCAGTATTGCCATTGATGGTAAGAAACTTGCTTTGGCGCGTTCCGCCATTGCCATCAAAGTAATACCCAGTGTTGTTACTGTCGTAGAAAATTGGTGCGCGAACATCACCCGCTACTGAAAAAATGCCAGTTTGGGTAAGCCTCGCTCGCATACCTTCAGCGCCATTTAAGCAGCCCCAAAAGGTAAGGTCATCAGTGCTATCGATACCTGTAAAACCAATGGCCCAGTTACCGTTGGCGTTGCCTTCATCACGGGTAAAGCGAATGCCGCCCCAAGTTGACCTTGAAGGAACCCTGACGCGATAGCCTTCTGCCCATGCTGCGCTTCTGGCGTAGCACTCCATGTTGCCGTTTACCCTAAGCGAAAGCCCTGTAGTGTTTGGGTCGATGTAGTACGCGCTGTCGCTAATGTCATACATAATTGGAGCATATGTCGCTCCATTGGCATACACATTAAACACATCAGAACCAGCGCCGTTGCCTATGCGAAGCGTTTGGCCTGATGTCGTTCCGTTGTCCCAGTTAAGGATAACAGCAGAGCCAGAACCAGCATTTAAATGCAGATTTGGCGTTAGTCGAATTGCCCCATTAGGGGGGAATACGTTGTTAATTGTGGAAATAGGGCCAAGGAAATTTGCATTGCCACCTTGTTGTATCCACATCGCGCTTTGGCCGTCTGACCTACGAAAAATCCATTCGTTCGCACCTTGGAAATACCAGTTGTTAGCGTGATATTGGATTTTCCCGTTAAACTCGCCTGTCCACGCGCTGCTATCAGAACGCCAATCTCCTACTGTGCGGATTGATTGACTTGCGGTTGGGTCAATAAAATACCCAGTGTTGTTGCTGTCGTAGAAGATAGGTGCGCGGACATCGTTGGCAGCAGTGACATCGACATTCCACCGCCCCGAAGCTGCGCCCTGTATCGCTGCCGCAACTGCCGCTGGAGTTGTGCGAACCATCTGGTTCGTCGTTGGATACATCGAAACCAGAACAGTCGGCGTAACTGTGGAAAGTCCCGAACTTAGTATAATTTCACGGGCAGCAATGTCACCAATTCCATCACGATAAACAATCGTGTTTGCGGTAGGCGCTGTCGTGGGATTATTGAACCCGCTGATTGATCCTGCGGCATCACCCGTCTTGAGCGTCCGTGTAAGGTTAATCTGCTGCTTCTTGGTTCCAGTAGGCTCTGTGCTGTTACCGATAGCCGTCACACGATTGCGCGTGATTGTGCCGTTGGTCTGTCCATCCATCGACATCACGTTTACGTTAAACGAGTTCCAGTAGCTAATCCGCGGCCACCAGAACTTCAGAACACCGCCGTCTTGAAATACCTTTATGTAGGATGCAAAGTTTCCTGCATACGATATGCCGCTGTAGTTGATGATGGTGTCTGCGTAGAGATAGCCTTGCGCCACAACCTTAAATGGTGGGTTGTTTTGGTCGTAACTCTTGCCAGTGATCTCAATGACAAAGCTGTCGCCAGCCCACGCTGTTGCAGGGATGTCAGTTGTGACCAATGTGCCGTCAGTAAAGTCGCTGGGCGATTGAAAGTTGGTTGTCCAATCGCTGCGGTAAACAAGCCCGCTATTGACGGTAAGGTTTCCAAGGCTTTGTAGGCTATCTGCCGTAATTCCGCCTGTGCGAGAGCCGCCGTTGGGGTCAACGTAGTACGCAGTGTTGTTACTGTCGTAGAAGATGGGGGCGCGGACATCGACGGATGCCGTAACTGCACCATTACCATCAATGCTAAGGCGGCTTAACCCGCCCGTTGCGTGTGTATTTGTTGGCGATGTATAAAACACAATTTGGGTAGCAGGGTTTGCCTCCCAAACGTTACCGCCGATGACAACTTGGTTTGCAGTTGAAGAAGAATAAGAGCCAATAAGCATCACACCTTTGGCTTGTGAAACGCCATTGAAGTGACCACCCGTAAGAACAGACCACTTTATTGTGCCTTCTGCCTTATCACCAAGCTGTAAATTGCCGCCGTTGACGTTGCCCATGCCGGTGATGGACAGTTGTCCCGTCACTGTGTCGCCAGCGCGGTTTACAGGCGTGTAGCCGAGGGCTGTGGTGACGTTGCCCGACGTGATGCCGGTTATATACCCAGCAGGGTTCGTCGCGTTGTAGGGCGTGTAGCCAAGGGCTGTGGTGACCTGGCCGCTGGTGATGCCGGTTATATACCCAGCAGGGTTTGTCGCGTTGTAGGGTGTAAAGCCCAGTGCCGTTGTGACGTTGCTGCTGCTGATCTCTCCGCGGATAGTGGCGGATGACTTGTTCTCGACGTTGCCGAGGCCCAAGTTCGTCCGTGCGGTAGACGCACTGGCCAGGTCGGACAGGTTGTTGGAGATCAACAGGACGCCCGCGCCTGATACATACGCTGCGGCCCATGCCGTGCCGGTGTAGACGCGCATCTCACCCGCGGTGCTGTTGAAGTACAACGCCCCTGCGGCAAGAGCGTTGCCGTCGTTGTCTACAGACGGGTTGCTGGTCTTTACGCCCAGGTACCGATCATCAAAGCTGTCGAACGCCGCCAAGGTGGCATCACGGGCGCTCGCCGCGCTTTGCGCTGCAAGGGCTGCGTCGTTCCGATAGCCATATGCGTCATCCCTCGCATCCTCAGTAGCCGCCAATGCGATGTTCGCGTTGGTTGCGCTGCCCGCAGCAGCCGTCGCGCTGCCCGCAGCAGCCGTCGCGCTGGTTGATGCGTTAGTGGCGCTTGTGCCGGCGGCGGTCGCACTGCCAGCCGCGTTCGTCGCGCTGGTTGATGCTTCTGCTGCTTTTGTCGTTGCTGTGGTGGCACTGCCAGCAGCGTTAGTCGCACTGGTCGACGCTTCAGCCGCTTTTGTCGTTGCTGTGGTGGCGCTGCCAGTTGCGCTTTGCGCTGCAAGAGCCGCGTCGTCCCGATAGCCGTATGCGTCGTCCCTGGCGTCCTCTGCGGCTACCAATGCGATATTGGCGTTGGTTGCGCTTCCCGCAGCCGCAGTGGCGCTGCCGGCGGCAGCAGTAGCACTGTTTGCAGCATTCGTGGCGCTGGTGCCAGCGTTCGTGGCGTTGGTGGACGATGCCGTGGCGCTAGACGCTGCATTCGCCGCGCTGGTGCTGGCTTCAGCGGCCTTGGTCGTCGCGGTAGTCGCGCTGCCTGCCGCGCTGGTCGCGCTTGCCGCAGCTTCGCTTGCCTTAGTCGTCGCAGTCGTGGCGCTGCCAGTGGCGCTTGTCGCGCTAGACGCAGCTTCGCTTGCTTTGGTCGTCGCGGTAGTCGCGCTGCCCGCAGCACCCGTGGCGCTGGTAGCAGCAGCCGTTGCGCTGCCCGCTGCGTTGGTCGCGGATGTCGCCGCTTCTCCCGCCTTTGTTGTCGCGGTAGTCGCGGCTGTGGAGGCCGTCGTGGCGCTGGCGGCAGCGTTAGTGGCGTTCGTGGACGACGCCGTGACGCTGGACGCTGCATTGGTCGCGCTGCCAGCAGCAGCCGTGGCGCTGGACGCCGCTTGCGTGGCGCTGGTTGCGGCTTCTTCTGCTTTTGTGGTCGCAGTGTTCGCAGCAGCTTGGATGTTGCTCGCGCTTGACGCAGCCGCGGTAGCAGACGTAGCCGCGTTCTGAGCCGACGAAGCGGCCTGTGTAGAACTGGTCGCCGCAGCGCCGGCACTATTCTGTGCGTTGCTGGCGGAGGTGGCTGCTTGGCCGGCGCTTGTCGCCGCACTAGCGGCGCTATTCTGCGACGCTGTGGCAGATTGCCCCGCCAGAGTGGCGCTGGCCTGCGCCTGATCCTTGGCGGCATTCGCGCTGGCAACCGATGTCTCAATACCGCTTGCGGTGTTTAAAGCGTTCTGTGCGGACCCTGCCGCGGCGGTAGCTGCGTCTTCGGCCTCTTCTGCGCTGGCCGCAGCCGCTTCGGCTGCTTGCTTCGCTTCTTCTTCAAACGCTTGTATCTGCGGTGAGGGGCCACGGCCAAAGAACGACGCTGTTGCGCCGTCTACGCCGGTCGGCTCTTGCACGACCACGTTGCCTGGCGGTGTGCCTCCTTCAGCCTGCTCCAGTGGTGGAGGGTTGTCCTGTGAGAAAAATCCGCTGCCCATCAGTAACCGCTCTGGATCGACATGGTGGAGCCAGAGACTTCAGCTTGGCGGGCGTGATCCATCAAGCGATTCGCGATGTCGTCGAACGCTTGGCTCCACAGCCCGATCTTCTCCGGCGGCACTGTCATGTACACGCCAGCGGCAACCAGTGCGCCGTAGAGGTATAGATCAGGCGCCAGTAGGAACACGCTGTTGTCTGCGGTGGTGGCGGATAGCCGATCCGGCTCCGCGAAATAGATCATCCGTAGTTCGTCTTCGGTTTCCGTTATGTCGCCAGGGTTAGGCCAAAAACGCAGCCGTCCGCCTTCGCGCGCAAACGCTTGGGGCTTGCCGCTGGCGCTGCCGCGTGACATCAGGTCGGTGAGCGAGATGCGGTCGAGAGGCGCGTCGTTGAAGAACACGTCTTTCGCTTCAAGAAAGTCGGCTGGGATGTACGCCATGCCGTCGCTGTCGGTGTCGAGCAAAACGACACGCTCCATCGTCGGGATACGCAGCTTGTGATAAATGCGGTTCTCCGCGAACGACACAAAGTCACCCAACCGAGCATCAGACAAGTCGTCGCGGTTCAGCCAGTCGGCGACCGCGGTTTTCAGTTCGGTGTAGGTGGTTATACTCACAACTTACCTCCGCGTGTCCGAAGAAATGCATAGTCTGGATCGTTCAATAAAGCAACCATGCGAATTTTATCTTCGGGTGAAGGAGACATTGCGTTGATGCCGTACTTCTGCTTCCACTCAAGCACTACGGAGTAAGGGATGCTCGCGACCTTTGCAAAGTCGCCAAATTTCGTGCCGATGCTGTCGGCCTGTGCGCGTTTGTTCGCGTCGATGATTGAGGTCACATCCTGCGTGTGCCGCAGTGTGTGAAGCCCCGTGTTGCGGTCAAACTCAAGTGTCGTTTTAAGTTCGTCGGACATCGGGGGTCTTTCATTCAAGAGAAAGAAGGAGAGCGACACCCAACTGCCGCTCTCCCCCTATTACTTACGCGGTCAGCGCGCTCGCCAAGCCCGAAGCTTCGTCGTTTTCGCAAACGAGCGTCAGTTCGGTGAGCATCATGCGCTTCTCGCTGTCGCCGTCCTTCGCCAAGACCGTGGTGGCCATTGGGCGGAGAACTGCACGGCTCCAGTACTCGGTGTCGAGAACCAGGGCAGTGTTGGCGTTGAGGAAGCGGTTAGGAACCACTGCAACTTCACCGAATGGCGAAACGTACAGGTCAACTGCGTTGACGACCTTCTTCTGCGTACCGAAGTCGCGAGTGCGGCCCGAAGCGGCTGCGAAGCCGGCAACGATCAGCGAGTGCGACGGCGTTACCTGAAGCTGGTTCGGGTTACCGCCTGCGGTGAAGACCTTCTGCATAACGTCCAGAAGGATCGTTTCAGTGAACGCACGGTTCGTACCGTTCGTGTTGGTCGTGCCAGCAGCGATCTGGTTCTGAGCCGAAGTCAGTTCACGGGCAGTCGTGCCGTTGCCAGCAGTACCAGCCTGTGCGTTACCCACCATCGCGAACTCGATGTCGCGCTTGATTTCCTTGCCCTTCTTGGCAACGAGGCGGGCCAGTTCGTCCGCACGACCGTAAAGGCCGATGGCGCGAGCCGTACCGGAGACTTCAACAACACCCTTAAAGATCTGCGTGTTTGCAGACTTCAGCGTGGTGTCAGAAGCGGTTGCAGCACCAGCAGCCGCACCTTCAACAGCCTTGTTGGCTGCGGGTGAGGCCAGCTTGTCCTGCTGCCACTGGTGGTTAGTAGCTTTCGCCTTGGACGTGCCAATGGACGAAAGGAATGGAGTGTCGGTTGGCGAGATGTCATAGATGATGTCTTCGACATCTTCCTGCTTACCAACCAAGTCATAAGTTTTTGCAACGCCAGAAATTGTAGCCATTTTGATTTACCTTAAGCGATTAGCCAAAAGTGAAACGGCATCGTCGATCTTCCCAGAGTTCCGAAGCTGCTCACGCTGCTTGTTCATCTGTTTACGGTTGTGGATGACCTTAGACTCCGTTGCCCTTTTGTCAGACAAAGTTTTGGTAGGTGCGACTTTGACTTTCTTCTCAGTCACAACCTTGCGACCCCTGTGGTACTGCATGGCACTCCAGATGGACCGAATAGCGCGGTGGTCAGCGATGTTGTTGAACTCTTCCGGCGCGAAACCCAGTTCTTTCTGAGCAAACTCGCCAATCTGAGCGTACAGATCGTTATTCCACCCAGGAATGCTCGCCTTCAATATGGCGACCGCTTCTTTGGCTTGCGCCTTCAACGCGGCTTCCTGTGTCTCTTTGGTCCGCTTTACGAAGTCTTCCACCTGTCCACGGATACCGTTGAACGTCTGGAGAGAGTGTTCGTACGCCTGCTTGGCCTGGCGGTACTGGTCAGGGTTTTCCACCGCTGCGCGCTCCCAATCAACACCTTGAAAGCGTTGAACGTCAGCACCCACGGCGGTCAAGAGACTGTTCAGTGTGGAAGCGTAATACTGGCTCTCTTCTTCGACAGCCTTACGTTGTTCCGCAACTGCTTGCGTCTTCTTGGTGTAGTCGCTCTGGCGGAGGTATCCGAGTTTCACCTCTTCAAGCGTCAGTTGCTCGCCATCGATCTCGACTAGCTGTTCAGCTTTGTCGTCGTCTTCGGCGTCATCATCTGACTCCTCTTCGGAATCGGCTTCGTCCTCTTCGTCCTCGGTTTGGCCGTCTTCGGCTTCCTCGGAATCATCGGCGTCGGCTTCACCCTCGTCCTCGACTACTTCTACTTCGCCCTCATCTTCGTCTTCGGGCTTTAAATCGGCCTCGGTGTCCGCCGTGTCCTCATCGGGGGCGGTATACAACGCAGCCAAACGCTCTTCAGCACTCGGTGCAGAGTCCGTTGCGGTTTGCTCTGTCACTTCAAGTCTCCTGTGTAATCGAATCTTGCAATTGTTTCAACTGAAAATGATTGATGCGAGATGCGACATTGTTGACAAACATCTGCGCGGCGCGGTGCAGATGAAATAGGGTTTCACGTTCGGCCTGCGCGCCCAGATCCGACATGAAGAGTTTTTGTTCGATATCCGCCAGCAGCGAAGCGTAGGCGTCGTTGAAAGCGTCGTTGTTGAGCAAAGCACTGGCCTTTTCGGCTGAAAGCTCTGCGCCATCAATCCCGTAGTCGATATCCATTATTCGGGTTCCTTAAAAAAGTCCGCCAGACCTTCCGCTGCGTCTGGGATGACGCGCGTCTTGGCGGCTTCGGCAATTGCTATGCGTTTTTCTGTGATCGGGCGCTCTACGCGCTCGCCTGCCTTGTTGTAGCCGTATTTGAGCTTGGTGTACTCCTTGACCATCTTTTTGTACGCCTCGCGCTTGGCCTCGGCTTGGGTGCGGGGGTTTTTCTTCTTCTGGAAAGCCTCTACGGCCTTTTCAAAGTCAGTCATTCTCGTCCCCGCGATTGCCGTTCTTGTTCTGCTGCGCGGCGTTCATCGACTCGATGTCGATGTAGGCCATGTCAGTCTGCTGTTCGTGGCGGAACTCTGCGGCCTTCAAGATGAGGTCGGCAGAATCCTTCTCCTGCTTGGCGATCATCTCTTGCGCCTTGGTCGACAATTCGACACCGATCTTCTCGGCTTCAAGCACCAGCTTCTCTTCTTCGACGCCGGCCCTGCGCTCGTCGACGATGACCTTGCGCTCGTCCAACTCAAGCTTCTTGAATTCGATCTGCTGGGCCATCTGCTTCTGCTGCTCGGCCTGTTGTGCGTTCTGCTGCATACCCTGCTGGTATTCAGGCGACATCGGCGACAGGAGGTACTTGTCCCCACCCTTCAGGCCCATGAGATCCACGGCGCGAGCCAACAGCGCGAACCGCTGCTGCGTCTGGTACATACCGCCCAGCGTCTGGTCCTGCGGGTTCGCAGTCCACATCTGGTCAAGCATCGTCAGCGTCCGCGCTTCAGCAGCACGGGCGTCTGGCGTCAGCGCCACGGCGACATCCATTTCGGTGCGTTCGCGAAGCTGCTTGGGGTCGATTGGCACATACTTGCCGCTCAACTGGACCATGCGTGGCTGGGTGTCGTTCTCAATCGCCAGGCGGTAGAGATCAAACATCAGAGGCTTGAGGAAGCTCTCGGCGAAGTTACGCGCCATAACCATCGTGCGACGGTTGCTGGCGTTCATGTACCGCGTAATCAGGTCGCTGCTGTTCTGCTTCGACACGACGTCGCTGTCCATGCCCTTCGACATACGGCTGGAGCCTGAACGCGCTTCCTTCTCCTGCTCAAGCAACTCCATCGTCGTGAAGATGTTGGCGCTGATCTGCGGGGTGTTCAGAGGCTGCACGACAGACGACGGGTCCATCGCGTTGACGTCGATCACGGCGCCAATCTTGTTGTCGATCAAGTCACGCGGGTTGCGGACCAGTGACAGGTTGGCCACCCAGCGGCTGGTGTTGGTCAGCCAGGCGTTATCGATGACCGACCGCTTCAGCGTCGACTGCGACTTTTGGATGTCCATTGTCACGTCGGCAAGCGACAGGCCGATGGCTTTGTGCGGGATCGGGAACGGACACCAACCACGGAACGGGTGGCTTTCGACCTTCTCCATGTCAAGCAAGGTGCGACGTGAGTGGACGACCTTGTAAGTGCAGCGCGAGTCGACCTCTGGGTCGTATATACGGATGTAGCTTTCGTAGACCGTCACATAGCTGCGGTTCGGGTGGTCGTCCCGCATACTTGTCTCGGCGGAGAACTCGTCGTAGCTGTCGCGCCCCAGTGTCGAGTCGCGGTAAGTGTCCAGTTCTTCGTCAAGCTCTTCGACCTTCTCTGGGTCGTAGCCGTCCTCAAGAAGCTCGCCGATCTCTTTCTCGTAGCGGTACGAGACGAAGTCGGTGTCTTCCAACGACTTGGCGCGAGGGCTGATATAGAGTTTTTCTGGCTCCAGATTGTCAACGCGGACTTGGCTCTTATTGATGCGGCGCTTGAGTTCACCAGTATAGGTTGTAATCGCAGGCATAACGACCTGGCCTGTCATCGGGTCAACCATCTCCGGCTGGATGGGGGTCTGGTTGAGAACGGTGATTTCGACCTCTGGGTCTTGCGCCATCATCACGAACTGCGCTTCGTCCAGATCGGCGAACTCTTCCTGCACATAGGTGTAGCGGGTGTCCCACCAACGCTTCACGACGCCCAGTTTGCTTACGAGGCCGTCGTGCAAGGTGTCTTGCAGGATCTTGAAGCCGTTGTTCTGACGGTAGAACAGATAATTGACGAACTCCGTAGCCTGCCGCGCGGCCTCAATGTCTTCATTCGTCTCTGGCGTGAACTCGACCACGCGCCGGTCGGCGGTGAAGGTGTCGAGCAGCAGTGCCTTAGTGGACTCGACCGCGTCAAAGACGTCGCGGGAGATGTGCTGGCTGCGGCCAGGCTTCTCGTTGCCCAGTGGCTCGCCGTAGTAGTAGCGGTGGCTCTTGTCGCGCTGTTCGCCAACCAAACTTTCGGTGTAGGTGTCCGCTGCGTCGAGGTTGCGCTCCAAAAGAGACAGCAGTTCGCTTTCTTCCAGCGGGGTATCTTTGATCTCAGGCATTAAATGTCCCAATCCTCGGTTAACGACACCCCGTGGCGTCCATACACCTCTGGCATCTTAAGTTCCGCCTTACTAACGCCAAAACGCTGCACTGACAAGGCTGCATATCGCACTGCGTCAAGTAGATCGTCATGTTCCTTCACGATTTTGCCTTGTTTGCGGTGATACCGACGAAATTCGTCGAAAAAATCCTTCTGATCGGCGAATACCTTCAGCCGGCCAGTCCGCATCCGCTCAAGCATCTCCATGATCCCTGGCTCGACGAAATTTGAGCCGTCTGCGTTGGTGAAACGCGCCACGACGTTCATTCCTGCCTCGCGGTAGAGGTCTGCCATCGTGTTGCCGGAGCCTTTGTCGCGGTTGTCGCCATCGTGTGGGTATATCAGCGGTATCGCCGGCCCCTTCGACCGAATCATGGCGCTGTGGACCGCTGGGATCTCTCCAGCGCGCTTATATGAGTCGTAGAGGTAGATGATGTCCCGATCTGCGTCGTACGCCGTCCACGCCACTGCTGTGGGGTGGCTGATGCCGAAGTCGATAGCGCAGCAAATCCTAAAGTGCTGCGGTATTTCGAACGGGTCGACCTTGATTGCCTCTTCTGCGACAGGGAAAACCATGCCCTCACCCAGTACGGGGATGCCTTTCGACCGCATTTCCCGCTGATATTCAGGAATTGCCGCCAAAAGTTGGCGTTTTGTGTCGTCGTCGAGGTGTTCTGCCTCATCCCACGTCACATTTTGCAGATACTGCCCCTCTTTTAGGCTCTCCATGAACTGGCCAACCAGTTCGGTCATGCCGTTTTCCGGCGTGAACGTCAAAAGGACGTAGCCGCCCTTGCCATCGTTGCCGGTGGCGGTACGAGTCAGCACCTGTGGGTAGATTTCAGGGTCCGTTGGCTCTTCGTCGATCCACGCGATGTCGATTGACGACCCCATCAGCGGCGCTTGGCCTTGGCTGTACGATTTATGGCTCAAGCAGGAGTATCCCCCGCTCTGGTGCCAGATGTAGACGTCCTTCGCCAGGCGTGGTGTGCCTGCGGCTGGAACGATGCTGCGTACTTCGTCGGGCAAAATGAACCCGCCGTCAAAGATCCGCCCGTTCAGCGTCCCAAATAGCTCTTTCTGGATCACGTCGCGCATCTGCTCGCCGGTCACCCCCATCGCCCAGGCGTTGATGGGCCGGTGGAACTTGATGCCTGGCCACCAGTCGGGATATTTGCCAGTGAGGTGGCAGGCCATCTCGTATGCCGCACTGTAGGACTTGCCGACGCGGTTCGCGGCCATCAGCGCCCGCTGCTTTGAGCGAGTGCCGGCCTCGTAAAACTGCATCTGCCACTTGTAGGCGTTGAAGAACTCAAGCTTGTTCTTCTTCTTGTGGGCGCGGATGACGCGGATCGCCTCTGCGAGAGCGACCGCTTTCTCCTCGTCCGCCTGCGCCGCGATCTGCGCGCGGGCAACGACCTCCTGATCGGCGATGGCCGCGAGGTCAGGCTTGAAGTTCTCGTCGTGCGTGTTGGTCAATGGCGGACGCCTTGGTAGACGATGTCGATGTGTGTGAGCGCCATCTGCGTCGCCGCCTGGGCTATCGCCTCGTACACCGCCGCCGCGCCGCCCTTTAGGCTGCTGCTGATCTCCATTTCACCTTCGTCGGTGAAGCCCAGCACCACAACCTCGTCAAAACGACCGATGCAGTCTTCCAACAGCAAGTCCGTTGTCTTCTGGGTGCCGGAGGCACGGAGTTGAAAGGCCACTACGTTGTCGGGGAGATCGTCGTCGTTGTCTGCCATGTGCTTCTTTCTAGATTTTTGACGGGTCTATGCCCGCCGCCTTCAACGCTTCGACTGCGTCTTCGAAGTTCATCTTTGTATCGACTTGCAGCCGCTGGTCAAGCTCCTGTTTGTCGGCCCACCCGCCCTTGTTTTTAAGGAAGAAGATCTGCGCCGCGACATTTCCCTTGAGCGCGTTCTGGAAAAGGCTGTCGGTGACCATTTTGATACCGCGGGAGGTACCACGGTCGATGGCCTCTTGCACGGTGGGGTCATTTTTGACGAGCTTGCCAAACGTGGTCGGCGGTAGCTTGAGCGCATCGGCGATCTGCTTCGTCGTCATGCCGACGCTGGCCATCATCTCAATCTCACTGAGGTCGACCTTCGGTTGGCTGAACACCCGACCGGCGTCGTCGATCAGGTCGCGCGGCTGGTGAGGGTTCGGCGCCAGGACAGGTTTCGCATCTTTGAGCAGCGGCAATGGGTCCGCGTCTTCGACGATCTCCTGTACAGCTTTCTGTACAGGTTTCGATTTTGCTTTCGGCTTACGCGAACTCACTGGCGCCAGAGGCGCATCGAAGTCGGGGATGCTAATACTGTCGAACGGATCGCTCACGCGGCGTTGTCCTCTCAAGTTTAGGTGGTGTTGTAGACGCGCCAGGTGGTGAATGCAAGCAGAATGGCAGTTTTACGTCGAAGGCACCCACCCTTTGAGATCGGCCAAAGGGTGGTACAAAGGGTGGGTGTCTTTAAGCCACTGGAATTGCGTCGCTATTTCGCCAATGCACCCACCCTTCCACCTTTTTCGCGAAATTTGGGTTTCTGGCGGAGCATATAAAACACCCCCTTTATTTATATATTTATATATATTTTTTTTCCCTTAGAAAAAAAGAAGAAAAGGTGGAAGGGTGGGTGCATTGGCCAAAAACACCAGCTCGTAGGCGGGTTTGGACGGCACCCACCTTTTTTGCAACTAAATTCAAAGGGTGGAAGGGTGGGTGCCTTCACTGGCGATCCTGGCGAGGGGGTAAGAGCCTCACTCAAGTAAAGGTTGACTGAGCTTTTGAGATTTTCGCGGATCGACGTATAGGCCCATGACGCGGCGCGGGGATGCGAAGACCCCCTCCCCCCTCCCCTTCTTTGCCGAAAATGGCGGATTCCCGCCGTTTTCCAGCGTCCGCACCATAGGGCATGGGGCGCAGATGCTAGGTTTTCTGCGGGTTACAGCGCGTTTGGTACACCAAATGGTACACCTGGCCAATGATTGCCATTGATCGATAGCGAAACGGTCGCGCGTTTTTAACAGCGACGGCGCAGAGCGCAGGCGGATCTATCCGCTAATCCCGCATCGTTAGTTGCAATGCGCTCTATAAATAATATGCAACTAATGCTTGACACTATCGCTTGCCCTGCCTATTGCCAGGGCAGACAACAACCAAAAGGAAACTAACCAATGAAACTAGCAGCAATCCATACAGCCCTATTCCTTATTTACCTATGCGCTGCCCTGGCGCTTGACGCTTGGATATTTGGCCCACCATACAACTAATAGTTGACTACCTAACCGGCGCCAGCATATAAAGGCGCCAGACAACAAACCGGAAAAGGAAACAAACCAATGTTGATGCAAACGAAAAACACCCTGGCATTTGATATATCGGGCCTGTCGCTATCGATACAGGCGCAGATCTTAGGCGATAGCAAAAACGTATCGCTCTTTTCCAGATTGCCCGAAAAGCTTTTGGGCCTGGATACAAACGCAAAAACGGTAAAGGGTGAGCGATACGGGATAAAGACAGCAATTCTTTATCTGATGCCAGCCGATGGATCTGGCCAGCAACTATGCCCTATGGCAGAGACTGCCCGATGCAAGGCGCCTTGCCTGTTTACCGCCGGTCGCGGTGCAATGTCTAATGTGATGCTGTCGCGCCTACGCAAAACGCTATATTTCAACCAATACCGCAATGAATTTATGGCGCAACTGTCGCGGGAAATAGCGATCTATCAACGCCAGGCGATCAGAGACGGTTTCAAGCTTGTTGTGCGTCTCAATGGCACAAGCGACATTAGATTTGAAAATATCGCGCTGCCTTTAAATGGCGCGCCTAGCATTTTCGAATTGCATCCCGATGTGCAATTTTACGATTACACAAAAATTGCTAATCGTAAAAATATCCCTAGCAATTACGATTTGACGTTTAGCTATTCCGGCGCGCCTGCCTATGCGCCTTTTGTTTCGCGCGCTGTGGCCAATGGTGAGCGGATCGCTGTTGTGTTTCGGTCGCGCGCTGTTGTTGATCAAATGCTGGCCAATAACGAAACATTTTTGGGCCTGCCTGTTGTTGACGGTGATGACAGCGACATAAGGCATTTAGATCCAAAAGGCGCAATTGTCGCGCTGTACGCAAAAGGCAAGGCAAAACGCGATAAATCCGGTTTTGTTGTCGGTTAATTACAACCAATAGTTAGGAGTCTAACCAATGTCATTTCAACAGTTAATCGCGACCGAACGCGCCAGGTTTGAACGCGCGCCAATGTCGCAATTGCGATCAACGCGCCTGGCCCTGTCAATCCATGCATGGGGCAACACAACAGAGGAAAAGGCGCGAAAAGAGGCAATAGAGGCAATTATCCATGCCCGATTGCGCGCCAAGCGCAAACCCTAACGCCCTGCCCTGCCCTGCGCCTTGCTAGCCAATAGCTAGCAGGGCGTTTTGCTATGCGCGCCTTATGCCTAAATTGCGCTCTGCCTGCCTGGCGCGCTGTTTAGGCCTATTACGCGACAGCAAAAGGATAAAGACACTATGGCCCAAAACAGACAAGGCAGGCGCAGCAAACGCGAATTGCGCGCCATTGCCTACCATTTAGCGGATCTAATCGAAACCGGCGCGCAAGCGATACAGGCGCGCAATCCTGCCCTGTCGCGCATTGACGCGATCAATAGGGCAATGGCCCAAATGGTGCAAGGCAGGCAGGCATAGGCTTATGCGCGCCAATAGACAGACAGCGACAGGCCCGCCAGGGCAAGGCCCGCCAGGCTATGGCGCGCCTCTGCGCCTCTGCGCCTCTGCGCCTCTGCGCCTCTGCGCCTCTGCGCCTCTGCGCCTCTGCGCCTCTGCGCCTCTGCGCCTCTGCGCCTCTGCGCCTCTGCGCCTCTGCGCCTCTGCGCCTC
>Ga0315905_10000511_pt1 | contig 42137 bp, 26 predicted proteins | sample LakEriMetagenome_5_FD_203522 | JGI IMG/M metagenome (GOLD analysis project Ga0315905, IMG submission 203522) | Freshwater fungal communities from buoy surface, Lake Erie, Ohio, United States - Buoy 4 MA121 | ecosystem: Environmental > Aquatic > Freshwater > Lake | place: USA: Lake Erie, Ohio...
CCGACGGCAACCGCTGCGGTATCCTACACAGCGGAGGGCCAGTTGGTGACGCAGGATTTCAATGCGTTGCCGGCGGTGAACACGACGCTGGTGGGGACTGGGGTGGTTGGATTTCAGGCGGCATTGCGTGGGGCTACCGAGTGGGAAGTGGCTCGGCGCGGGGGGACGGCGCTGACGGACACGGCGATCTGGTCGACTTACTCGACGGGCGGACGGTATTATTCAGCGGGTGCGGATGTGGCTGACCGGGCGGTGGCGGCCTTGGGATCGGGGAGCTTTTTCGGAGCGGTCGGGACGTCGCTGGTGAATGACACGGGGATGACGCTGACCTCGTTCTCGGTGAGTTACGCGCATGAGATCTGGGCGGTGCAGGGGACGACGACGCAGAATGCGACAGAGGACCGGATGGCATTTGCTTATGGGTTTTCTGGTGGGGCGGCCACGGCGGCGAACTATCTGACGAGTTCGTCGATGATTGCGCTGACGGATCTTGATGCGGTGAGTCCGGCGAGCAATATGGTGACAGGTGCGGTGAACGGAGACAATCCGAACCGGCAGCGGGACGGGAACAGTGCGGCGTTCCGGACGGTGAAGACGGCGACGGTGAGCGGGATTTCCTGGGAGCCTGGGCAGAGCCTGTATCTGCGCTGGAGCGACACTGACTCGTCGGGATTTGATGCGACGCAGGGGATTGATGATTTTGCGTTTTCGGCGGTGCCGGAGCCATCGGTATGGATTTCGCTGATGGTGGGAGCTGCGGCCGTGCTGCTGCCGCGCCGTCGGTGGTGAGAAGGCGAGGTTGATTCAATTTCCTGACATGAACCCTGATTTTCGTGCCGCTGGGCTGACCGCGGCGGTTCTGGTGGCGTGTGTGGTTTCTGCGGCGGCGCAGATATCGTTTACGGGGAGTCATGGGGAGGGATTCGACACCCTTCCGGTGGTTGGGTCGCAGAGCCTTGCGGGCACTGCGACGCTCGGGTTGCAGGTGGCGGTGCCGGGTTTGCCGGGATGGCAGGCGGCGCGGATCACGGGGACGGGAACGGCGAACGTGACGATTCAGACGGCGCAGCTGACGGGAGGCCGGTTGTATTCGTATGGTTCCAGCGGCGTGGCGGAGCGGGCGCTGGGTGCGTTGGGTTCCGGGACAGCGGCGATGGGTTTCGGCACGGCGCTGGTGAATGACACCGGGAAGGTGGTCACGGCGCTGCACATTGAGTTCTGGCGGGAGACGTGGATGCTGCAGAGCACGACGACGGCGAATCAGTACACGAACCGACTGGCATTTTCGTGGGGGATGGCCGGGACGGAGCTGACGGAAACGACATTTCTGAGCAGCCCGCTGATGACGGCGGCGCCGGAACTTGATGCGGTGGCGCCGGGGGAATTGACGCTGACGCTGGCGGTGGATGGCGACAATCCGGCGCGGCAGCGGGATGGCAATGCGGTCGAGTTCCGGAGCAAGGTGAGCGGCGACCTAACGGGTCTCGACTGGCAGCCGGGTGCGGTGATTTTTCTGCGGTGGAATGACCGGGACGATGGCGGTTTCGATGCAGGAGTGGGGATTGATGATCTGAAGATCACGATACCGGGGCCGCCTGCGCCGCCGTCATTGGAGATTGCGCCGGTGCCATCGGATCGGGTGCGGTTGTCATGGGACACGGTGCCGGGGCGGTTTTACGAGTTGCAGCGGAGCCGGGATCTGACGGTGTGGCCTGCGGAGGGCGGGGTGCCGTTTGAGGCGGCGGGTCGAGCGCTAGGGTTTGTGGATGATGTGGGAGAGCGCGGGTTTTACCGGGTGGTGCAGCGGGAAGCGGCTCCGTTGGCTGCGCCGCTGCTGGACGGGCAGGTTGAGGCGTTGTTCAGTGAGATTGGTCCGGATGGGACGACGGAGGATACGGTGCTGGAGGGTCGATTGCTGGAATTGCTGGCTAAGGCGAAGGCTGGGTCTTCGGTGCGGGCGGCGGTGTACACGTGGGATCGGATGAGCATGGCGGATGCGTTTGTGGCGGCGCAGGAGCGCGGGGTGGATGTGCGGGTAATTTGCGGCGGTGATTTTCCGGCGGTGCAGAGTCTGGTGGAGCGACTGCCGGCTGGGCATGTGATTTCCTGTCGGAATGCCCTGGGAGAGGTGATAGGAGCGATGGGTGGCCGGATCAACCATAACAAGTTCTTCCTGTTCTCGGATGTGACGGGGGACGGGGCGAAGGTGGCGGTGCAGTCGTCGGCGAACCTGACGGGGTTTCAGCTGACGCGGAACAACAACATGGTGGTTCTGCGGGGGCGGCCTGAGGTTTATGACGCGTATCTGCGCTATTGGAATGACATGTCGCTGTGCGTGGCTGAGCCGGATTATTACCGGGTGAGCGGCCAGACGGCGCCGTTGGGGCTGCATTGTTTTCCGAGAGCGTCGGCGGATGCGGGAACTGGCAGCGGGGATCCGGTGGTGGAGGCGCTGGATGGCCTGGATGCGAATGCGGGTGGTAGTGTTAGGGTGGCGATGGCGACGTGGTCGAATCCGCGGAGTGCGATTGCGCGGAAGCTGGTGGCGCTGCACGGAGCGGGCATGGATGTGGCGGTGCTGGTGAATCCTGCGGAGGCCGGGTCGGAGATTCTGGCGCTGCTGGAGGGTGCGGGGATTCCAGTGCGTCGGTATGCGCCGGTGCATTCCAAGTATCTGCTGATGGATGGCGTATGGAAGAGTGCGCAGCGCAAGGTGGTGCTGACTGGATCGCAGAATTTCACGGATCCTGCGCTGACCGGGAATGACGAGACGATGCTGCGGATTGAGAGCGAGGCGGTTCATGCGCGGTTTATGGCGGACTGGAATGCGATGGCGACGCATCCACTGGCGCAGTGAGTTTGTGAATCACGGGCGGCGGGATGGGGATGGCGGGCGTAAGAAATGGGGATGTTGAAGCCCCTGAGACGCGTGCTGCTGGTGTTTGGTGATCAGTTGAATACTGATGCCTCCGTGTTTGACGGGGCGGATCGGGATCGGGACGTGATCTGGATGGCGGAGGCGTCGTCGGAAGCGACGGTGGTGTGGTCGCACCGGCAGCGGATTGTGCTGTTTCTGGCGGCGATGAGGCATTTCCGGGACCGACTGCGTGCGGATGGGTGGACGGTGGATTACACGGCGCTGGATGAGGTGAATCATCCAGGAACGTTAGGGGGTGTGCTGGCGGCGTTTCTCGAGGAGCGGCGGCCGGAGGAAGTGAGGTGCACGCATCCTGGGGAGCATCGGATTCTGCGGGGAGTGGAGCAGGTCTGTCGGCGTGCGGGGGTGCCGCTGACGATTTGTGAGGACCGGCGATACTTCTGCAGTCTCGAGGAGTTCCGGAAGCATGCGGCGGGGCGCAAGGAACTGCGGATGGAGTATTTCTACCGGGAGATGCGGCGGCGTTATGGGATTCTGATGGAGAATGGCAAGCCGGTGGGCGGGGAATGGAATTACGACGAGGAGAACCGGGGGAGTTTCGGTCGAAAGGGGCCGGAGGACGTGCCTGTGCCGGTGATATTTCCGCCGGATGCGGTGACGCGGGAGGTGATGGAGTTGGTGGCGTCGCGGTTTCCGGATCATCCGGGGAGCCTGGAGACGTTCGGGTGGCCGGTGACGCGGGAGGATGCGCTGCGGGCGCTGGAGGGATTTGTGAGCGGGCGGCTGGGTGGGTTCGGGCGCTGGCAGGACGCGATGTGGCCGGGCGAGCCGTGGTTGTGGCATTCGCTGCTGTCGTCGTCGTTGAATATTGGATTGCTGGTGGCTGCGGAAGTGGTGGCGGCGGCGGAGAAGGCGTGGCGGGAAGGGAGGGCGCCGCTGGCGGCAGTGGAGGGGTTCATCCGGCAGATCCTCGGGTGGCGGGAGTATGTGCGTGGCATTTACTGGATGCACATGCCGGGGTACGAGGAGCGGAATGCGCTAGGGGCGAGCGAGCCGCTGCCGGGATTCTACTGGACTGGGGAGACGCCGTACGCGTGTCTGAGTGATGCGCTGGGGCAGACCCTGCGGTACGGGTATGCGCATCACATTCAGCGGCTGATGGTGACAGGGCTGTATGCGCTGCTGGTCGGGGTGAACCCGAGGAAGCTGCACGAGTGGTATCTGGCGGTGTATGTCGATGCGGTGGAGTGGGTGGAGATGCCTAACACGATCGGGATGTCGCAGTATGCGGATGGCGGGCTGATGGCGTCGAAGCCGTATATTGCGTCGGGGAAGTACATTCAGCGGATGAGTGGTTACTGTCAGCGGTGTCCGAAGAATCCGGCGCTGTCGATTGGTGCGGAGGCGTGTCCGTTCACGACGCTGTACTGGGATTTCATGATGCGGCACGAGAAGGTGCTGCGGGCTAATCCGAGGGCGGCGATGCAGGTGCGGCAACTGGAGCGGCTGGATGATGCGACGAGGGCGGCGATTCGTGAGGCGGCGGAGGGAGTGCGGCGGGATCCGGCGGGGACGGGAGCGGGTGGGGACGCCAGTCCGTGATTGCACGATGGTGGTGAGGCGGGCAGGTTAAGGGCATGTCTGCTGAAGCGCCGCCTTTGCCTGTGAGTCCGTCTGGAGGAGTCCGTCCGCTGAAGGATTTTGGGGACTGGATGAGTCCGATGCTGGTGAAGGAGCTGCGGATGGGGCTGAAGTCGCCGTTTTTCGTGTGGGGGTTGCTGGGGGTGCAGCTGCTGCTGGCGCTGCTGAGTCTGATGTTTGCGGGGAGGGGAAGCGAGGACATGGGGATTGTTTTCTGGTGGTGTCTGGCGGGACCGGTGTGTCTGCTGCTGCCGCTGCGGTTGTCGGCGGCGCTGCGGGAGGAGATGGGCGGGAACACGATGGACACGCTTGTGCTGACGCGGCTGAGCGGATGGCGGATTGTGCTAGGAAAGTGGGTTGCGACGGCGGCGCTGCAGGTACTGATGGCGCTGACGGTGCTTCCCTATCTGATTCTGCGGTATTTTGCGGGCGGGATTGATGTGGTGCAGGAGATCGCGTGGCTGGGGTTGTTTCTGCTGCTGGGAGTGACGGCATCGGCGGTGCTGCTGGGGTTGTCGTTTCTGAAGTATTTTCTGCTGCGAGCGGCTGTGCTGCTGGCGGTGCTGCTGCCGACGTTTGTGATGTGCGGTGGATCGATATTCCAGGTTGCAAGGCAGCGGTATGGGATTGAATCGCTGCATGACGATATCGGGACGGCGGGGATCTGGTACTGTGTGGTGCTGCTGGTGTGGGCGATTTTCTTTTTTCTGGATCTGGGAGCATCGCAGCTGGCACCTGATTCGGAGAATCGGGCGACGCCGCGGCGATTGGCGGCGATGGTGATGGTGCCGGTGGCGACGGTGTTGGCGGTGTATTCGAAGGAGAATGACATCCGGGAGGCGGGTGGATTTTTTGCGCTCGGGGCGGCGATGCTGACGGTGGTGCAGGCGATGAGTGAGCAGCCGGCGCATTTGAGGCCGCTGGTGCTGCCGTTTGCCCGGCGTGGGTTTTTCGGTCGGATGGCGGGACGTGTGCTGCTGCCGGGATGGCACACCGGGTTGATCTACGCGACGCTGTGGATTCTTGCGGCGGTGGGAGTGATGGCGGTTTTTGTCGCGTACGATGGCGGAAGGAATCCATTGAGTCTGCGGATCGACGTGCTGATGGCGGCGACCGTGTGCTGTGGTGCGCTGGGTTTCCTCGTTTTCCCGATTGGGCTGGCGGGGATCTTCCGGAGGCTAGCGGCGTGGAATTTCTGGTGGTGGCTGGCGGCGACGGCGATTGGAGCGGTGGTTTCTGGGATCGTGCTGGCGCTGTTTGAGACGTTTAAGTCGATGGGTCTGATGCTGCTGTCGATGGTGTGGCCGGGAGGAGGGATTGTGGCTCCGGCCTTTGCGGAGGACATGGCCGGGGACCTGATGCGTATGCAGGTGGGCAGAGACAGGTATTACACGTCAGGGTGGTACGAGCTGAGACAGGGAATGGTGCTTGACCTGATGCCGGCGGTTCTTTCTGCGGCGCTGATATCTGGGGTGATCTGGTGGCTGGTGGCGCTGTGGTTTGGGAGGCGGGAGTTTGCGAGGCTGCGGGCTGCGGAGCGGGAGATTGCGGCGGCTAGGGAAGGGGAAGAGTCAACTCGGCTCTGAAGAAGGCGCGGGTGCTGCTGCCGGCTGGGGGTTGGACGGTGGTGTTTTGAGGGGCGGCGGATGGGGACATGAGGCCGCCGCCTGGGACGGGTGTCCATGGGAGGATTCCGTCGGTCCATGCGAGGCGGTAGGGGCGGCCGGGTTGACCGTTGGCGGAGAATCCGAGACGACCGTCCGGGAGGGGCTGGAGCGAGAGAGCGAAGGTGCCTGAGGTGCGGTCGAGCGGGAGGGTGCCGCCGAGGTATTCGGTGTAGTTGCTGAGACCGTCGCCGTCAGGATCGGCGGTGCGGTCGTCGGCGTTAGGATTGGTGCCGTTGAATGACTCCCAGCCGTCGGGCATGCCGTCGAGGTCGGAGTCGGTGGGGGATGGAGCGGCGGCGATGGTGGAGCTGAGGGCGCTGCGGCCGTTGCCGATGGCCGAGATCTGGAGATTACCGGCGGTGCTGAGCGCGATCCAGCCGGTGAATTCGCCATTGGTGAGCGTGATGGTGGCTGGGGTGACGGCAAGAGGAGCGGAGGTCTGCCATGGGAGTGGGAGTGAGGGGTTTGGAGATCCCCATGTGCCGTTGGCGGGGGCGATGACTTCCCAGTCGGCGATGCTGTCGGTATCGGCGGTGCCTTTTCTCTGGGCGGCCTGGTTATTGAGAGCGGGAAGAGCGGAGCCCTTCCAGATGGAGCTGACGGCGATGGATTTCTGGCCGATGACGATGGTGCCGCTGAGGAGGTCAGCGTCGGTGTGGGCCCATGTGATGAAGTCGACGGGGTTGTTGGCGGCGTCGACGATGAGTGCCCATGCCCGGCTGTTGGTGGCCCAGAGGAAGTCGCCGCCGAAGAAGACACCGGGCAGGCTGCTGCTGGCGGTGTCGAGGACGAGGATGGTCTGGCCGGGTGTTAGGTTTGCGGGGAGACTCCACTGGACATTGAAGTAGGAGGAGATGGCCTGATTGTTGTGACAGACGAAGACGCGCCAGCCGGCGGTGCTGATGGTGCGGTTGGTGACGTTGGTGATCTCGAAGCGGTCGGGGTTGAGTTCGGAGACCTCGCTGAAAACGATGCTGGAGGATGATGCGCCGGGGGCGGAAGCGCTGAGGGCGAGAGAGCCCTGTTCGGCGAGAGCCTGACGTCCTTTTGAATCGCGGGCGGTGATGCGGACGGGGAAGGGGAATCCGGCGAAGACGGCGTTCGGTGTGTAATCCCATTGGAGAGAGTCGGCGGGACCGGATCCGGTGACGGTGAGCGTGAGGGTTCTGGTGTCGGTGCCGCCGGAGTTTTCCGCGGAGATCTGCAGGGACCATGTGCCGGCCGCGCCGGTGGTGCCTGTGATGAGACCGGTGGCGGGATTGATGCTGAGCCATGACGGAAGGTCCTGGGCTGCGAAGGAGGTGGGGCTGCGGGAGGCGGTTATTTGATAGGAAAAGGCATCTCCGGAGATGCTGGCTGCGGTGAGCGGGCTGGTGATGGAGGGCGGGCCTGCGCTGCCTGGGGAGCCATCGGGTTGAGAAGAAGCGGACCATGTGGAGCGCTGGTCCCAGTCGCGCGCGGCGGTGGTGGCGGCATCGACGGTGGTGAGCGAGTGTCCGGCGGTGGTGGTGAGGGGTTCCCATGCTGGTTCGTAGCGGAACGAGAGGATGGCGGCGCGCCATGGGAGCGGGAGAGTGAGGGTGACGGTTTCGCCGCTGTTGTCGAGGGATCCGGTGAACTGGCCTGGAGCGAGGATGCTGGCGGCGGACGGCCAGTGGGCGGCGAAGACGTCGCGATTGCGGCTGACGACGATGAAGCGGCCGGCTGCGAGGGAAGTTCCGGCTGGGAATTGATAGTCGATGCCTCCGGTGAAGCGGACGCCGGAGAGATCGATGGTGGTAGCGCCGGTGTTCTGAAGTTCGACGAATTCGAAATCGCTGCCGCCGGTGGGGCGGAAGAGGAGTTCGGTGATGCGGAGCTGACTGACGAGGGCGGAGATGGCGGCGGATGGCGCGGTGTTAGCGATGCCGGGTGTAGGGAGGATGAAATCGGCCCATGGGATGCCGCTGTCCGGGGAGCGGCCGGTGGCGGTGTCCGGGTTCTGGCCGGTGAGGTCGATGCGGTCGATGAGCGTGCCGTTCTGGCCTGTGAGGGCGAGCCAGCCGAAGGTGGCGTCGAGGCGGAAGGGGAGATCGGAGGGTTTTGCGGGATCGGCGCTGCTGCCGACGGGGCGGAGGAGAGTGTAGCCGCTGGGCGGGGCGAAGCTGAGGGCCGGCAGCGTGTGTTTTGACGGTGCGTTGATGAAATCGTCGGTGAGGCGCAGGCCGCCCATGGGGATGGGGCGGGTGGTGGCGTTGTGGAGTTCGACGAATTCGGAGGGGAGGCGGAAGTCTGGTGCGGCGAACCATTCGTTGATGCGGAGGTCGCGGGGGAGCCCGAGGAGGACTGGGGCGCCGTTAGGCTGACCGATGGAGGGGGTGGTGAGGGCCCATGTGGCTCCGTCGGCGCCCGTCCGGCTGAGGCTGAAGTCAGCTGGCTGAGGGCCGAAGGGGAGGGAATCGAGGAGAGCGGCGGCGCTGTTGTGGAAGTAAACGATTTCGCCGCCTTCATCAAGGGCGAAGCCGGTGTGGAGGCCCGGGGCGGCGAAGTCGCTGTCGGCGAAGACGGTGAGGAGAGCGTTAGGGGCGAGGACGGTGCCGGCCGGGAAGGTGAATTTGGTGCGGATGGCGGGATCGTCTGTGAGGGTGAATCCGCTGAGATCGGCGGGTGCGGCGGACGCGTTGCGGATTTCGATGACGTCCGGGAAGGTGGATCCGTTGGCGTGTGCGGCGGTATTGGAGGCGAGGATTTCGTTGAAGATCGGGCCGGTGCGCGGTTGTGTGAGGGTAGAGGTGGCGGTTGGGGCGGCCGGGGTGACGGCGGGGCTGCCGATGATCGCGAGCAGGTGCGATTGGCGAGCGGTCATGAAGGTTTTGAGGACGCCGCGCATGGCGGAGGGGACCCAGCCGGTGAGGTGATTGTCGATGAAGGCGTGAGCTGGGGGTACTGGGGCCGAGGCGGTGTCGGCGTTGAAGACCGAGCCGAGGAGGACTCGGATGGTGCTGTGGTAGAGGGCGCGGAAGCCGGGATGTCCGGTGGTGGTGGAGTTGCCGAGGAGGGGGAGGAGAGGTTTGAAGATGGAGCTTTCGGCGGTGGCGTCGTAGAGACCGCGGGCATTGGCGGCGAGACCGCTGTCACCGTGCCCGAGGATGGTGTCGAGGTCATGGGGCACGAGGTTGAGGCGCCGCCGTCCTGCGTTGTCGGGCGCGAAGTAGACGGCGTAGTCGTCGTCCTGACCGTTGGAGATGTTGGTTTCGTTAGACTGGAGGATGGTCATCATGGCGAACCAGCGGGCCCACTGATTGGTTTCCGCGACGGAGTCGAGGGTGTCGAGATCGTCGTCGGTGAAGGGATTGCCGGTCCATGTGCCGGTGTCGGCGTCGTTGAGGGATTCGCCGGTGAAGTAGGGTGCGGCGGCGGTCTGCCATGCGAGGAAGAAGCTGGTTAGGTCGCTCCAGTCGTTGGCGGCGGAGTTGTTCTGTTTGGACCAGCCGTCGAGGAGACCGTCGGGAGTGGAGGGGGCGGGCTGGGTGGCGCGCCAGAATTCGTCAGGGCGTCCCTTTTTGTAGAGATTGCCGGTGGATGCGAGCGGCCACTGACGGGCGGCGAAGTCGCCGTTGTTTTCTTCCATGCGGACCCATTTGCCGTAGTCCTGAGCGCTGGTGGTGCCGCTGGTCTGTTCGACGCCATTGCGGCGGAGTTCGATGGGCAGGACGTCGAACGAGGCCAGGCCTGCGGCACGGAACATCTTCATGCCGAGGAACTGGAGCCATGGGTATTTGGGGTTGAGGTTGAAGGAGGAGATGCCGTCCCATGGGTTGTCGTTAGGGAGCGAGATGCGCAGCGGTTTGAACTGATAGTTGCGGCTGCTGTTGCCGCGGATCCGCATGGACGAGCGGTAGCGGACGGTGTGATTGCCGGACTGCGAGGCGATCAGGGTGGCATTGAACTGGCGGTCGCTGGAGGGGGTGCTGGAGGCGAGGCTTTCGAAGGCGGCGTTTTCGGTGGCGGTGAGGACGAGGCGATAGAACGAGTCGGAGGGGCCGGGTGCTTCACTGTCGACGAGGAACTGGCAGTTTGCCTGCTGGGCACCGTCGGCGTGTGCTGGCCATGTTCTGGCGGCGGAACCGTCGGTGGTCTGGACGTAGAATTCGGCGATGGATTTGTCAGGGAGTCCGGGGATGAGAGCGGACCAATTGCCGCCGGTGTCCGGGGTCATCGGGACGGCGAGGAACGGGCCTGGGGAAGTGGTGGAGGCGTTGCGCCAGAAGAGGGTGGCGGTGATGGAGGCCGGGGTTTCATCATCGAGCGCGCAGGTGATGGTGACGTTCTGGCCGGGAGCGGGGATTTCCGGGCGGTGGCGGACGCTGCTGACGAGAGGGGCGATGTTACTGGCGCGCACGCTGTTGACGGCTCCGGGGGTGGCGCCGGTTGTGGCGGTGCTAGGGAGCCAGCTCTGCCCGCTGGCGTTGGAGTGGAGGGGATTGATGAGTTCCAGGGAGGCCCCGCCGCCACTGGCAGCGGTGAGCCAGTCCCAGCCGTTGAAGGTGGATTCGCGGACGCGCTGGGCCCAGTCGCCCTCGCTGGCGTAGGTGACTTCGTCGACGGTTATGAGGGAGCCGGCGGTTGCGCCTGGCATGGAGAGCCTGATGCGTTCGCCGTTATTGGCGAGGCTAGTGCCTGCGAGCCACGGGCCGAGGATGCCGGTGATGCTCCACTGGGTGGAGACGGCGGTCGGATTGGCGGCGATGACGAGATAACCGTTGGCGGGCAGGATGGTGCCGGAGGGGATGGTGTAGCTGATGCCGCTGGTGAAGCTCCAGCCGCCGATGGCTGCCGGGGAATTGGCGGTGTTGTGGAGTTCGATGAATTCGAGAGAGGTGTTTTCTGGGAATGCGGTGCCTGGGCGGTAATTGATTTCGTTGATGACGACGGCGGCGGTCGTGGAAAACGGGAGGAGCAGGCCGATGGCACAGGCCATGGCGGTGGCGGGAAGTTTCATTGGAGATGGGGGCGCAAACTGGGGAATTCCGCAGTAGCGTAGCGGGCGTGCGCCCGGGGGTCAATGATTCCCGGGCGGGCGGGGCTTAGGCTTTTCCTTTACGTTTGGGCCGGTGTTCTGCGCGGTAATGTCCGGGGGGGCGACCGGTTTTGTTTTTGAAGACAGCGGAGAGGTATTCCACGTAGCGGAAGCCGGTGCGGTCTGCGATTTCGGAAAGCGGCAGGTCGGTTTCTGCCAGGAGTTCCTTGACGCGGCGTAACTGGACGCGAGTGATTTCGTCGTGCGGGCTGCGGCCGAGGAGGCGTTTGAAGCGGGTTTCGAGAAGGCGTCGCGAGAGGGCGGCGTGTGTGACGACATCGTCCACGCAGATGCCTTCGCAGGCGTGTTCCCGGATGTAGCGGACGGCTTTGGCGACATTGAGGTCTTCGACGGCGAGGACATCGGTGCTTTGCCGCGTGGCGATTCCTGTTGGCGGGATGTGGCGGGCGGCGATTCCGGGATGGTCGCCTGCCATGAGTTTTTCGAGCACGGCAGCGGCTTCATAACCGGTGCGCCGAGCGTTGGGCATCACGCTGGACAGGGGCGGGAAGGCGAGAGAGCAGAGGAGTTCATCGTTGTCGATGCCGAGCACGGCGACTTCGTCTGGGACATGGATGGAGAAGCGGCGGCAGGCATCGAGCACCTCGCGGCCGAGGATATCATAACAAGTGAACACGGCGAGAGGGCGCGGCTGATTGAGGAGCCATTGCCCGAGGGCTTCGAGGCCGGCATCTTCATCATCGCCGCGGGTGCCGGACGTCGGTTCGTAGCGAGCGAGGGTGTGTCCGGCCTCCTTGAGGGCAGATTCGTAGGCGTTGCCGCGCAGGCGGGACCAGACGAATCTCGGGTCGCCGCACCATGCGAAGTGGCGGAAGCCACGTTCGATGAAGTGATCGGCGGCCATGCGGCCGACGGCTGCCTCGTCGATTTCGAGCATGGGGAGTTCCGGCAGGAGCCTTCCGGCGCTGAGGTCGACAGCGGGGATGCCCAGTGCGGCGATGGCGCGGGCGATGGCTGGGTTTTCGATGCGGGCGATGATGCCGTCGCCCTTCCATTTTTTCAGCCAGCGTGGTGGTTGGTCGCCACGACTCTGCTCATCGAGATACACGGACCATGGTCGGTGTTCCCGGATGTACGCTTGGATCCCTCCGAGGAGCCCGCGCGCGTAGGCGTTTGAGGTCTCGATGAGCAGTGCGACTTTGGGGAAGGCAGGCATCTGGAGGCGCGCCGCCCTGAGCTGTCAGGATGACAGCGTGAAGGCCGGCAGCTTGACGATCTGGCCGCCCTTGAGAGCGGATTCGTGGGCGCAGAGGCCGACGCAGGTCCAGTTGGCCGATTGACGGGCATTTGGGAATGGATCGCGGTCGTCGACGAGCGCGCTGATGATTTCGTGGGCGAGGTGCGGGTGGCTGCCGCCGTGTCCTGCGCCCTGGACGAAGCTGAGGTGTGATTTTTTGCCGAGATCGTAGACGCCCCTGGTGGTGAACGGCTGGATGGCTTTAGGGAGGCGCTTGGCGTAATCCGGGGCCTTGACCTGTTTGGGGATTTTGTGTTCCGGGAGCTTGGCGCGATGCATCACGAGGGGTTCGTGTTCGACAAGCGGCCATTCGACGGAGACCTTGTCGCCGTAGACGTCGATGCTTTCGCGGTATTGGCGAGCGGTGTCGAAGAGACTGCGGATGATGCGAGCGGAGAGGTCGCTGTTCTTGAACTTGATGTGGGCGGTTTCGACGGCGAAGGGACTGCCGTAGTGCTGCTGGAGTTCTTCGCGGACGGAGCCGGATCCGAAGCAGCTGACGTATTCAGCATCGGCTTCGGCGAGGCCGGCGACTGGGCCGACGCAGTGGGTGGCGTACCACATGGGGGGGAGGCCGGGCCAGTAGTTTGGCCAGCCGTCCATGTCCTGCTGGTGGGAAGCTTGGACGAACTGGAGTTTTCCGAGGATTCCTTTGTCCTTGAGTTCCTTCATGTAGAGGTACTCGCGGGCATAGACGACGGTTTCCGCCATCATGTACTTGAGGCCGGTCTTTTTGACGAGGTCGACGATCTGTTTACATTCCTCGATGCTGGTCGCCATTGGGACGGTGCAGGCGACGTGTTTGCCGGCCTTGAGGGCGGCGATGGACTGCCAGCCGTGGTCTGGAATGGGGGAGTTGATGTGGACCAGATCGATGTCTGGATCCTTGAGCATTTCAGCGAAGTCTGTGTAGCGTTTTTCGATTCCAAAGGCATCGCCGATGGCGTCGAGTTTCGCCTGGGTGCGCTGGCAGATGGCGTACATGTTTGCCTGCGGGTGGCGCTGGTAAATCGGGATGAATTCGGCACCGAACCCGAGGCCGACGATGGCCACGTTCACTTTCCGGTAGGTTTTTTTGGCTTTGGCTGGCATGGGAGGACTTGGTTGGTAAGGGGATGGAATGAGGATTTGCGCTGAGTCTGGCGCTTTCTGAAGAAGGAGACCAGTGATTCTTGCGCTTTTTGCATGAGAAAAAACACGGGCTCCGGTGCGACGCTGCACGGGAGCCCGGGGCGAATGAGGAAGATCTGGTGGGTGGTTCAGCGGCCGCTTGCGGGTTTCGGCGGTGATTTCGGAGCGGCTTTTTTGCGGGGTGCGCGTTTGATTTCGACCGGTCCGAGTTCGCGCTTCATGATGGCGAAGAGCCGCTGGAGTTCGAGCTTCTTGGAGGCGGGGATTTCGTTCCAATGGGTGTCGGTGAGGGCACCTTCGATGGCGTAGGCGGCGACGACGGAAACGGGATGTCCGACCTGGAGCATGCGGCGGCAGACCTCGATGGCGCCGAGTTTCGCCAGTTCCGACTTTGTTTTGACTCCGGCATCGAGAAGCCACTGGGCGGTTTTCTCCCCGAGATTCTTCAAGGCGGCAAGCTGGCGGAGGCTGGTTTCGGCGTCTGGCATAGCCTGTGACTATAGGTCGCCTTTTCGCATTTGTCAGCGAATCAATCGCAAACGTTGGAAAAAAAATTCCCGGCACATGGAGTGGCCTGGCACGGCGGATGCTGACCTACCTCATCTGCCGCTTCCGGACACTGCCGGACGGCCTTACAGCAACCAACCACCCATCATTTATGAAGAAGATCGAAGCGATAATCAAACCCTTTAAATTGGAGGACCTGAAGGAAGCGCTCCACGAAATTGGGATCGAAGGCATGACGGTCACCGAGGTCAAGGGATTCGGACGTCAAAAGGGCCATACTGAGATCTACCGGGGCAGCGAGTACACGGTCGATTTTCTTCCCAAGATCAAAGTGGAGGTCGTGACATCTGACGATCGCGTGGCCGGAGCGGTCGATGCGATCGTGAAGGCAGCCCGGACTGGGAAGATCGGCGACGGCAAGGTGTTCATTTCCCCGGTCGAATCGGCGGTGCGGATCCGAACCCAAGAGCGCGACGAAGCAGCCGTCTGAACCTGACAACCCAAGGAGAACTTCAAATCAATCCATGAAATCGATTTTCCGACTTCTCACTCTAGTGGCGTGCGCTCAAATTGGCACGCTGGTGACGCACGCACAGGACGCGGTGCCTGCGGCCGCGGAAGCAACCCCGGCAGTGGCCGAGGTGGCTCCTGCTGCTGTGGAGGCAGCGCCTGCTGCTGCTGCTGCTGCTGAAGCTGCGCCTGCGGCCGCACCTGCTGCGGAACCGACGGCCTTTGAAAAGGATGTCACTGCGTATTTCGACAACGTAGCGGCGACTGGGCCACTGGCTGGAAAGCCCGGTCCTGGTCACAACGCCTTCATCATGATCTGTGCGGCGCTTGTGCTTTTCATGACACTGCCGGGTCTGGCCCTGTTCTACGGTGGTCTTGTGCGTTCGAAGAACATCCTGTCTGTGATGGCCCAGTGTCTCATGATTGCCGGGTTGGTGACGATCTTGTGGTTCGCCTGCGGTTACTCGCTGGTGTTCGGTGAGCATCCTGCCGAGGGCGCTCCGAAGTGGGCAGGTTATCTCGGTTCGATGAAGTATGCCTTCCTTGACGGAGTGGGCGGTGCTCCGAATGCGAACTACACGGGGTGGCCATCGCATGCGGCATTTTCGATGTACCAGCTGATGTTTGCGATCATCACACCGGCGCTGATCATTGGCGCGATTGCCGAGCGGATGAAGTTTGCGGCCATCATCACGTTTGTCGGTGCGTGGATGTTCCTGGTTTATTTCCCGATGGCTCACATGGTCTGGGGTTTTGACGGCAAGTTCAACGGTGTCTGGAACGGTGGCGCATCGACCCCGGGGATTGACTTTGCCGGCGGTACGGTGGTGCACATGACCTCCGGATGGTCGGCGCTGGTGCTCTGCCTCATTCTGGGCAAGCGCAAAGGGTTCGGCAAACAGCCGATGCCTCCGCACAGCATGGTTCTCTGCATGGTCGGTACAGGGATGCTCTGGGTTGGCTGGTACGGTTTCAATGCCGGTTCGGCTCTTGCGGCTGACGGCCTCGCTGCCACGGCTTTCATGACGACGACGATTGCTGCGGCGGTGGCCTGCTTCGTCTGGGGTGTGCTTGAGGGGCTTACCCGCGGGAAGGTTTCCGTCCTTGGGCTTTGTTCGGGTGCGGTTGCGGGACTCGTGGTGATCACGCCAGCCGCTGGCTTCGTGACTGCCAAGTCTGCCTTCATCATGGGTGTGCTGGCCGGCATTGTGCCGTTCTTCGCGTGCACCAAGCTGAAGACCCTGATTGGCTATGACGACTCGCTCGACACCTTCGGTGTGCACGGTGTCGGCGGCACGCTCGGTGCGATCCTCACGGCGGTGTTTGCGGACAGCAAAGTGAATCCGAACCTTATCTCGGATGCCTATGCCAAAGTGAACGGTCTGGCGAAGTTCTTCGGTGAGGACGGCAAGGCGAGTTCCGGGCTACTGGTGAATCACCTGATCATCTGTGTGGCGACGATTGTGTTGTCCGTGGTGGTGACGGTTGTTCTGGCCTATGCGATCAAGTTCACGATCGGACTGCGGGCCAGTGAAGAAACGGAAACGCAGGGTCTGGACGTCGCCGAGCACGGCGAAGAAGGGTACCACGGGGCCTGACCTCGGGTGGTGTCCCGCATATAATTCGGGGGTTGCTGCAAAACGCTGTGCCCGGGTCCGGTGAGTAGCCGGCCCGGGCGCAGTCATGTCGAGGAACGGGCGTGACAGGGCTGTGGGGAGGCGCTATGGGGCTTGTTGCATGCGTCCGATCTTTTTGCTGAAAGTCTTTCTGTGCACGATTGCGTTTGCGGTGAGTGCTCCGTTCTCCCGGGCGGATCTTGCGGCTTATCTTGCGAAGCCTGAGCCTGCATATAAATGGAGCGAAGTGTCACGGTCGGCGCTGGGTGATTGCGAGGTACGGCTGCTAAAGCTGGTTTCGCAGGAATGGCAGGGCATCACTTGGGACCATGATGTGGTGGTGATCCGGCCGTCGGGTGTGCCATTCACGGGGAAGTTGTTTCTCATGAACAATGGCGGGACAGCGAAGGTGAAGGACTATGCGTTTGGAGCGATGCTGGCGACCCGCATCAAGGCACCGGTGGCGCTGCTCATGGGAATTCCGAAGCAACCGTTGTTTGACGGCAAGAAGGAGGACGCGCTGATTGCGGAGACGTTTGTGCGTTATCTGGAAACCGGGGATGCATCGTGGCCGCTGCTGTTTCCGATGACCAAGAGCCTCGTTAAAAGCATGGATGCGCTGCAGGACTGTTTCCGGCGGGAGTGGAAGGAGGAGGTGAAGGGCTTCATTGTCAGTGGGGCATCGAAGCGTGGCTGGACGACATGGCTGACGGCGGCTGCGGATGCCCGGGTGGAGGCGATTGCGCCGATGGTCATCGATACGCTCAACATGCAGGTGCAGCTCCCGCATCAGGTGAAGATGTTTGGCAAGGTCAGCGACAGCATCCGAGACTACACGGATCGCGGGCTGGTTCCCGTTCCGGATGAGGAGAAGGCGAAGCGCCTCTGGTCGTGGGTCGATCCATTCGTCTACCGCGAGAAGTTCACGGTGCCGAAGCTGATTGTCTGCGGGACGAACGATCCTTACTGGAGCACTGATGCGCTCAATCTATACTGGGATGGGCTGCCTGCACAGAAGTGGATTTCCTATTCGCCAAATGCCGGGCACAATCTCAGTGCCAGCGGGACTGGCGGCGAGGCCAAAGGCCCGGAGCGAGCGATCAACGCGGTGACGGCATTTGTCAGGCATTGCATTATGGGCAAGACCATGCCCGCGCTGCAATGGCAGCATGGTGAGAACGCCGACGGGTCGCTCTTTCTCAAGATCACGGCTGATCCGGTGCCGGCGAAAGTGACGCTGTGGCGAGCCGAGAGCGAGACGACGGATTTCCGGGCGGCCAGCTGGACTTCCCTGGAAGTAGAGAATGGCGGTGCCGGGACCGAGATGAACGTGCCGCGACCTGCCCGTGGTCATATTGCCTATTTTGCGGACGCCGCATATGAAATCGACGGCATTCCGTTTGCGCTCTGCACGCAGTTGCGAATTGCCGCTGGTTCCGCCAGCAAATGAATCCTGACATTATGAAGCCCCTCCGGATCCTTTCCCTCCTGCTGCTTCCGGCAGCTGCCAGAGCCGCTGAAATCCTTGTCGAAGCCGAGAGCTTTGCAAGTCATGGCGGCTGGACCCTCGATACCCAGTTCATCGAGATCATGGGGTCTCCCTATCTGCTTGCGCACGGACTGGGAAGACCAGTGGCTGATGCATCCGCGAACGTCAGGATTCCCGAGGCGGGGCGGTGGCGGGTGTTTGTCCGGACAAAGGACTGGGTTTCGCCGTGGCAGGCGCCTGGTGCTCCGGGAAAGTTCTCGGTGCTCGTCAATGGCAAGGCGCTCCCGGAGACGTTCGGCACTGGCGGCGGATGGCACTGGCAGCCTGGTGGGTCTGTGGAGCTTCCGGCTGGGGGTGCGGCACTAGCTTTTCACGACCTCACCGGGTTCGACGGGCGCTGCGATGCCATTTATCTAACTAACGATGCCGGTGCAGTGCCGCCGGAGACCCGCGCGGATCGGCGCAGGCTCCTAGGGCTTCCTGAACAGACGCCGGAGTCGGAGGAGTATGATCTTGTCGTCTGCGGTGGTGGGTATTCCGGCATGGGGGCGGCAATTGCTGCGGCGAGACAAGGACTCAAAGTGGCGCTGCTTCAGAACCGCCCTGTCCTTGGTGGGAATGGATCGAGTGAGATTCAGGTCTGGGCTCAAGGTGGTACCATGCGTGGGCTGTACCCGCACCTTGGAGAGATCATCGAGGAGTTTGCCGACCATGCGTCCAACTCACCGGGCGAGGTGGATGAGTACGGCGACGCGCGCAAGGAGGCCGCGATCCGGACCGAGTCCGGCATTGGGCTGTTTCTCAATCATCACGTGATTGCTGCCGAACAGGGTGGTACGCCTTTGTCGGGGCGCCGCATGATCCGCAGCGTGACCGCGCTTGATACGAGGAGTGGTCGTGAAGTGCGTTTCCGAGGCAAGCTCTTCGCGGACTGCACCGGGCATGGATCTGTTGGTGCCCTTGCGGGCGCGTCGTTCACGATGCTGGAGAAGGGGCATCTCGGCATGAGCAACATGTGGAGCTGGCAGCCGTCGGCGACCCCCTCGCCATGGCCTGAAACTCCGTGGGCGCTCCCGCTTGAACCGGGTGATTTTCCGCCGACCCGCAAGGCCGAGAAGACGGCATTGCTGTTTCACAAAGGCGAGTGGTTCTGGGAAAGCGGCTTCGACCGGCATCCGCTCAACGACCTTGAACTGACGCGAGACTGGAACCTGAGGGCCGTCTACGGGGCCTTTGGAACGCTTCGCCGCACGGCGAACCCTGACGCCCGGTTGTCATGGGTTGCGGCGATTGGGGGCACCCGGGAGAGCCGCCTGCTTCAGGGAGATGTCGTCCTGACGGATCGCGACATTGTGGAAAAGCGGCCGTTTCCCGATGGGTGTGTCCCGACCACGTGGGATCTTGATCTGCACTATCCAAAAGAGCAGTATGCGAAAAAGTTTCCTGACAACCCGTTCATCAGCCGCGCGCAGTTCGGGAAGGGTGTGGACCGGGAGAATGGCTATCCGATTCCTTACCGCTGCCTCTATTCGAAGGACGTCGACAACCTGTTCATGGCCGGACGCTGCATCAGTGTCACGCATGAGGCGTTAGGGACGGTCAGGGTGATGCGCACCTGTGGAATGATGGGCGAAGTCGTCGGCAAGGCCGCCTGGGTGGCCGTCACGCGGGGCACGACGCCACGTGGCGTCTACCAGAGCCACCTTGATGAACTCAAGGAACTCTGGCGGCAGCCGGGAGGTGCGCGCCGGGCGTCGCTCCGCGAGCCTCTTGCGGTGCCTCCGGGCTGGAAACCACCGGTGGTGGCCAAGCCGGGCGTGGCCGGGCTGGATCCGAAGTCGCTGCCCGGAGTGGTAGTAGATGACAGTCAGGCTGCGTGCAGCGGCCCGTGGACCGAGGCCAGCGGGCTGCCGGGATTCGTGGGCAAGGGTTACAGATATGCGGCAGCGGGAGCCGGGACTTCGGCACGGTTTGATGCGACGGTGCCGACGGCCGGAGCGTGGGAGGTGCGCCTGAAGTGGTCTCCGCATCCCAACCGGGCGACGAATGCCCGTGTGACGTTCGGAGAATGGGAGGTCAAGGTCGATCAGAGGAAGGCAGCTGCCCGCTCTGACGGATTTCAGAGCATTGGCCGGGTGCAACTGGCGGCGGGGGGGAAGGTATCGGTGCTACTTTCGGCGGAAGGCGCTGATGGATTTGTCCATGCGGACGCCATCTGGCTTATTCCGGTGCCGTGACGGGCCGCCGGCGTGGTGTTTCATCCCCGGCCAAGGGCGGTTTCATCCCGCGAAACCTGCGATTCGTCTCAAACGAAGCGCCGAATGAGCGGATTGTGGCATCCTGTGCCCATCAGCGGAACCATCCGCTGCACAAACAAACTGAAACGAGACCAAGACAATGAAAACAACCCTGATCCTTGCTTCCGCGCTCTTCGGCGCATCACTGAGCCTCTCCATCGCCCAAGGTCCCGGCGGACGCGGCCCCGGCGGTCCTGGGGGACAAGGCGGCGACCGCCCGGCTCCTCCTTCGCCAGCCGAAGCTGCCGCGGAACTCAGCAAGCGTTATGCGGCCCTCGCCGCTTTCGATGCCGACAAGAACGGCAAGCTCGAGGCTGCGGAACTCGACAAGGTCGCGGCGGCCATCGAAGACGGTTCGCTTGAAATGGGGCCTCCCGGGGGTCGTCCTCCTGGTGGACCGGACGGTGGCAAAGGCGGCAAGCCCCCTGGTGGTCCTGAGGGCGGCAAAGACGGCAAGCCTAACGGGAAGCGCGCCGCGACCGGAGCCGCGAAGCTTTTTGAATCCCTCGCTCCATACGACAAGGACAAGAGCGGCACGATCGACGAAACCGAACAGGCTGCCGTGGCCACGGCCATTGAAGACGGGTCCCTCAAGCTCCCGCGTGCCGGTGGTCGCGGCCCGGGTGGTCCTGGTGGCCGCCCTCCCGGTGGTCCGGAAGGTGGTCCGGAAGGCGGACGCGGCGGACGTGGTCCCGGCCGCCCTCCCGGTGGTAAGTAAGCGTTCCTGCAGCACTACCGCTTCCCAACCCTGAAGCCCAAAGCGCCCGCCGGGAATCCCTACCCGGCGGGCGCTGTCTGTGATAGATTCCACGGTCATGACTGCGCTCCGTTCATGGAAATCCCTGATGCTCGCCTTCGTGGCGCTGGCGTCCGTGTGGGGTGCGCTTGTGACGTTCTTCGCCGCGCAGTTCGTTCTCACGGGATCGCTTGAGTGGACGGAAGCCCTGCGGCGTTCATCGGTCTTCTGGATGCCATGGGTGCTGCTGCTCCCGCTGACATGGGGAATGACCCGCTGGCTGCTGCACCGCGAGACACCGCTGGCATGGAGTCTCGGTGCGCACGTGCTCGGCTGCACGACGGCTGTCATGGCCTGCCACCTCTACACTTCGGAACGCACGCCATTCCGCGATACCGAACGGCCCCGCGACATTCCCGGGTCACCCGCGGAAATGGGGGAACGAGGAGACCGCCCGCGCGACTTTCAAGGACCGCCGCCCCGCGACGGCGGTGAACGTCCGCGTGAGTTCCAAGGGCCGCCGCCGGGATCGTTCCGCAACGACGGCCCGGGGCCGCCAAGGCAGGGCCGCCCGCCCGGTCGCCAAGGTCGCCCTGATGAACCCGGTCGGCTGCGCAACGGATTCGGGGCATTCGGATTCCGCACGGTCATCGATACTGTCATTTACGGAGGCGTCGTCAGCATGACCTGCGCGCTTGCCTTTCTCCGGCGATCACGTCAGCGCGAACGCCGCACGCTTGAACTTGAAGCCAGTCTGTCCCGGGCACGACTCGATGCGCTCCGGCTCCAGATCAATCCGCACTTTCTCTTCAACACGCTCAATGCGGCTGCTTCGCTGGTCCACTCCCGCCCTGACGCTGCCGATGAGATGATCGGGAGCCTCAGCGAACTGCTGCGCGCATCGCTCCAGGGGACTGGCAGCCACGAAATCCCGCTCGCCCGCGAACTTGAATTGCTGGGTCTCTACACGAGCATCGAACGCACCCGGTTCGGGGAACGTATTGAATTCACCGAGTCCATCGTCCCCGAAGCCCGTGCCGCGCTTGTTCCGGCCTTGGTGCTGCAGCCGCTCGTCGAGAATGCCGTGCGCCACGGTCTCGAACCGCGACCCGGACCCGGCAAGGTCGCTGTCGACGCACGCAGGGAAGGGGGCCGGCTCATCCTGACGGTGTGCGATGACGGTATCGGATTTGATCCCGGCCGTCCGGCCCGGGGCAGCGGGATCGGGCTTGCTAACACCAGAGACCGGATTCGCGCGCTTTACGGCGATGCGCAGCACCTCACAATTGCTGCCGCGCCCCGCGGTGGTACCTGCATCACGCTTTCGCTGCCATGGCATCTCCCGTGAACCTTCGCGCCATCATTGCCGACGACGAACCGCTTGCCCGCGAACGCGTCCGCCATCTTCTCCGCAGTCACCCTGACATCGAGGTCGTCGCGGAATGCGAAGACGGGCCCGCCGCTGTCACCGCAGTTGGAGAACACCGTCCGGATTTGCTCTTTCTCGACATCCAGATGCCCGGGCTCGATGGATTCGGCGTGCTGGAAGCACTGGATCCCGCGCACCTGCCGACGGTCATCTTCACGACTGCGTGGGACCAGCACGCGCTGCGCGCCTTCGATGCCCATGCGCTCGATTATCTGCTGAAACCCTTCAAGCCTGCCCGGTTCAGCGAAGCCCTTCAGCGTGCCCGCGACCTGCATGCGCGCCGCGACGCGGGAGCCGAAACCCGCCGACTGCTCGGCCTGCTGGAGCAGCGATCCGCCCGCCATCTCAGCCGCCTTCCGGTGAAGAACGGCGAGAAGATCACCTTCGTGAAGGCCGCGGACATCGAGTGCATTGAAAGCGCGGGCAATTACGTCGTCGTCCACTCAGAGGGCCGCGAGCATGTTATCCGTGAGACGCTATCTGAGCTGGAAGCGCAATTGGATCCTTCCCGCTTTCTGCGTGTCAGCCGCGGGGCCATTGTCAATCTCGACCATGTGCGCGAGTTGCAACCGCTCTTCAAAGGCGACCATGTGGTCATCCTTGAGAGCGGCCGCAGCGTTCCCATGACGCGTGGGCTCAGGGAAATCGAGCGGGCACTGCGCTACAGCTGAAGCTTCCGGCGGTCCCTGCCTCAGGCGAGGAATTTCGCGCGCAGGTATTCGAGGTGATAGTCGGCGCGGGTGAGCTCGCCGGTGGCATGGCGCATCAGTTCTGGTGCTGACCAGCGGCGGCCATGCGCATGGACCCGGCTGCGCAGCCAGTTCAGCAGCGGGGCGTATTGGCCGGACGCTAGCGAGCTATCAAGTCCCGGATCGTCGCGCCGTGCCGCCCGCATCAGTTGCGAGGCATTGAGGTTCCCAAGGGTGTAGGTGCAGAAGTAACCGAAGCCGGCGAAACTCCAGTGAATGTCCTGCAGGCAGCCCCGGGTGTCGTCGGGCACGGTGAGCCCTGTCAGTTCCCGGAACCGCGTGTTCCATGCCTCCGGCAGATCCTTGACTTCTAGCCCGCCGTTGATCAGCAGGTTCTCGATCTCGAACCGCAGAATGATGTGCAGGTCGTACGTCACCTCGTCCGCATCCACACGGATGAAACTTGGTGACACCCGCCGCGCCGCGGCCGCAACCTGCTGCGGTGTGAAGGCGGCCAATCCCGGAAAATGCACGGCCGCGCGCGGCAGCCAGTGGTTCCAGAAGGCTTCGCTGCCGCCGATGTGGTTTTCCCAGAGACGGCTCTGACTCTCATGAATGCCCAGCGAGCAGGCGTCGCCGGCGGGGAGACTCCACTCGCTTTTGTTCAGCCCTTGTTCGTAAAGGCCGTGCCCGGCTTCATGGAGCACGCCATACAACGAAGACAGGAAATCTCCCTCCTCATAACGGGTCGTCAGCCGGGTGTCTTCAGGCCCGAGGCTGGTGCAGAATGGATGTGTGGTCGTGTCAATGCGGCCGGCGAAGAAGTCGAATCCGAATGCTTCCGCGACCTCGCGGTTGAACGACTGCTGGGCGGCAATCGGATAGTGACCTGCGAGCAGATCCGCCGGAATCCGCGCGGAATTCTCCGTGGCGGGACCGACCAGTGCGGCAATCTGAGGCGCGAGTTCGGCAAAGAGCGCGCTGATGTCCGCGGTGCGCGCGCCGGGTTCGTATTCGTCGAGCAGTGCGTCGTAACGGCACGCCTCCCAGCCTAGCAGATCCGCCTTCTGCCGGGTCAGCGACACCAGTTTTTCCAGCATCGGGCGGTAGTGCGCAAAGTCCGAACGGCGGCGGGATTCTGCCCACACGTGAGTCGCCTCCGAGGTGGTGCGGGACAGTTCCTCCACGAATGCCGAGGGGAGCTTAGCCGCGAGGTCGTAATCACGCCGCCAGCCCCGCAAATTGGTGGCTTCGACCGTGTCCGCGGCAAAACCGGCGGCCTCGCAGGCGTCGATGCCCGCCGCTGTTTCCGGTGCAGTCACCAACCGATGATGTGCCCCGGCAAGCCACGAGAGTTGCTCGCCGCGCCACGCGGCCGCTTTGTCCGGAAGGAACGTTTCCTGATCCCATCCAAGGACCGCTTGGATGGACTTGATGCGTGCGGCTTCGCGGAAGCGGGCGGAAAGTTCCTCGTAGGGTTTCATGCCGACACTGAGACCACGGGCAGCAGTCGCTGCAAGCGCCGGGCGAGCCGTTCCGGTTGCCGCGTTTCGCATTCCCAGATCACCGCTACGCGCCATCCCGCCCGCTTCAGGGCTGCGGTGTTCCGTCGGTCGCGAGCCGTGTTCGCATCGAATTTCGCCTGCCAGAAGGCTGCATTTGCCGACGGCATGGACGCCAACCGGCAACCCCGGTGTCGGTGCCAGAAACACCCGTGGACAAACAACACCAGCCGCCGCGGACCGAAGACAATGTCAGGCTTTCCTGGCAGGTCGCGCCGGTGCAGCCGGTAGCGCAGCCCCATTACCGTGAGCAGGCGGCGCACCGCCAGTTCCGGATGCGTATCCTTGCTCCCGATCCGCGACATGTTCCAGGACCGCCGTTCCGGAGACAGACGGTCGCGGCCAGCCGATGGCGGGCTCTCAGGCTTTTTTGCTGCGCGCGCTGCCATGAACGCGTTTAAGCAATTCCGTCTTCAGCGCGGCAATCCCGTCGCCTTCCTGCGCGGAAACCGGCAGGACCTTGATCTTTGGAAACCGGGCCTTGATGGCCGCGAGATTGTCTGCCGCCTCCGGCAGGTCCGTCTTGTTCGCCAGAATGATCCAAGGACGCTTCGCAAGGCTCTCGTCATAGAGCGAGATTTCCTTGCGCAGAATCATCAGGTCGGAACAGGGATCGCGGCCCTCGCTGCCAGCCGTATCAACCACAAACAGCAGAAAGCGGCAGCGCAGCAGGTGACGCAGGAATTCATGCCCCAGCCCGATGTTCGCGTGCGCCCCTTCGATCAGCCCGGGAATGTCCGCAACCACGACGCGCTTATACTCAGGGTACTCAATGACGCCCACCATCGGATGCAGCGTCGTGAAGGGATAGGCCGCCACTTTCGGACGCGCTGCGCTCAGTTGCGTGAGCAGTGAACTCTTCCCCGCATTCGGAAAACCCACAAACCCCGCGTCTGCTATCTGCCGCAGTTCGAAATAGAAGTGCCCGCCCTCACCCTCTTCGCCGGGGGTGAATTCGTAAGGCACCCGGTGCGTCGGTGTCTTGAAATTGTTGTTCCCTTTGCCGCCCTTGCCGCCGCGGCAGAGGATGAATTCCTGACCGATTTCCGTGAGATCAGCAGCCAACTCGAGTTCATGACCGGCATCAATGCGTTCCTTGAGCGATCGGCGCACCGTAGCTGCCTCCTCGGCCTCGCCGCCTTCCTCCTGATCCACCAGAAAGTCCTCGCCGGAAGCGCCGACAGTGCCGTCATCGGCCGGTACGTCCGCCGTCTTGTCACGGTATACCAGCGTTCCCTGTGGCACGAGAACCACAAGGTCTTTGCCGCTGCGGCCACTGCGCAGACGGAACCCGCCTTTCGCGCCATGCTCGGCTTTAAGGTTCGGATTGTAGAAAAACGGCCGCAGGTTGTCGATGTGCGGATCGACGCGGAGCACGACGTCGCCGCCCTTGCCGCCGTCGCCGCCGTCTGGGCCGCCTCGGGGGATGAACTTCTCGCGGCGGAAACTGACCGCACCGTCGCCGCCGTCGCCGGCCTGAGCTAGAATGCGGATGTGATCAATGAACATGGCTGGATGATTTCGGGAAATTGGCGCGCCATCAGGCGGCCGTCGGTTTGCGGAAGATGCCTGTGATGGCCTTCACGGTGAGGCTCAAGGGCAGGAAGACGATTTCGACAAGCCGAGCAAAGCCCTTCATTACCGGCCGCGCGACGGCGAACACGGGATTGAGGAGGCGCTGCAGGCCGCGGTTGTTCGAATACAGAAAAGCGATGAACACAATGATGATGATGCCGATGAACTTCTGCCACGACTCGACGTGCAGTTTATGCCCGGAGTGAAGCAGCGGCCATGCTTCCTCAGCCAGCAGAATGCAGCCCACATACCCGATGAGCACAAAGGCCGCAGGCTCGAGAATCGGAAACCGCTTCAGCAGCTTGACCGCGTGCGGCGCAATTGCCTGCAGCGCGAGAATCGCAAATCCCACGCCCGCATAAATCGGCCACATGATGTGCGATCCATCTGGTCGCTTCTCGCTGAGCCCCACCGCCGCAATGACGTTGTCTATGCTCAGACTCAGGTCCATCAGGCCAATCTGCACCAGCACCGCGGCTAGGCCAGCCTTTGAAATCGCCGCTTTGCCCGGCACCCCGGGATCTCCGCTGCCGGCCGTGCCATCGGCTTCCTCGACTGCATGCTCCTCACAGAGGTGCGATGCCATCAGGTAAATCAGGTAGCCGGCCCCGAGCCAGCGCACCCATGTGTTGCTGATGAGCCACGTCGCCGCTAGCAACGCCAGCACGCGGAACAGATATGCCCCCGCCATCCCGAGTCGGATCGCCTTCTTCTGGTCGTCCGGCGGCAGGCCACGCGCGAGCGCCGCAATGCCCAGCACATTGTCCACAGAAAGAAGGCCCTCGATGAGCACGAGACTGGCAATTACGGCGAGGCCGTCGAAGATTTCCTGGGAAGTCATGTCGAATTGAAAATGCCGGACGCGCCGACGGAAAGGAACGGCACCATGCGCCGCACGTCTGCCGCCCGCCAGTGATAAAATCCGCGACTCTTTGGAAGCTGCTCAGCCCCGAGGGACCTCCGGCGCGACAAAATGATTGAGCGCGTCCACCCGGTCGCCGACCGCATTCCAGCGGAACGGCCGCGCGATCGCGCCGCTCACAAACGCCTTGGCATCCGCCACCGAGGTCCTCAGTGGGACTCCCGCCGCCAACCCCGCCGCAATCGCTGCGGAATACGTGCAACCCGTCCCATGGGTGGCCACTCCGGCCACGTACGGAGCCGTCAGTTCCAACTCGCCATCGTCGTCGGCCAGCACATCCACCGCCGACTTCCCGCGCAGGTGACCACCCTTGAGCAGCACCGCGCAGCCGCACCGTTCCCGCAGTTCCCGCGCCGCCGCCGCAAGATCCCCGACCTGTGTCACCGTTCGACCGAGCAGCACCGCTGCTTCATCGAGATTCGGTGTCAGCAGCGTCGCCACCGGAAAAAGCAGACGCGCGCACGTCCGCACCGCTGCCCGCTGCATCAATGGATCGCCGCTCGTCGCCACCATCACGGGATCCACCACCAGCGGCACCCGTCTGCGCCCCGGCATCGCCGCGAGGGCCGCCGCTGTCGCTTCAATCAGCGGACGGCTGTAAAGCATTCCCGTCTTCACCGCAGCCACCGGAAATCCCGCCAGCAGCAAACGCAGTTGCTCCTCCAGTACCGGACGGGTCACCGGCAGAATCCGCGTCACCTTGCCCGGAATCTCCGCCACCACACAGGTCACCGCCGTCAGCCCGTAAACACCGAACGCACTGAATGTCTTCAGATCCGCCTGAATCCCGGCACCGGACGAGCAATCGCTCCCGGCAATGGTGAGGGCGACCGGTGGACTGGAAAACTCTGGTTTCATCGGCCGACCGTTCGCGGGAGATTCCATTGACCTCAAGCGCGCCCTCGTTTACCCGCCGGATCGGTGAACCACTATTTCAAGGAACTACCCGGTCTCGAGGCCAGTGTCGACGAGGTCCTCTACATGCCCGGGCTCGACGCGCCCGACGACCGCCCGTTTCCCTTCGTCTATTACATCACCATCAGGAACCGCTCGGCTCACACCGTCACCGTCCGCGCCCGCAAATGGGTCGTCCGCCAGAAAAACGGTGAGGTCATCGTCGTCGAAGGTGATGGCGTCATCGGCCAGTTCCCCCGTCTCGAGCCCGGCGCGGAATTTCCTTACAATTCCTGCCACACCGTCAGCCAGGACAGCCGCGCCGAAGGCGCTTACTTTGCTCAGACGGACGACGGCCAGATCTACGTCGTCCCGATCCCGCCCTTCGATCTCAATCTCCCGCAGTGGGTCTGAACCACCGAGGCCCGGCGCCCGTCACAGGCGCTTCCGTGCCGCCGGAGCACAACTGCAGCCGCTGCAGCCCGCCGGCCCGGCCGTACTCCGCTGTCGGATCATCCTGACAAGAAAAACCAGGGCCGTTCCCGCCACCACCAAGGCGGCTGCGATGCTCTGCCATTCGGTATTCATGATGACAGGGCGCTGATCAGTTGGTACGCCGCCGTCGCTAGCAGCCACGCTGTCCCGGTCATATAGGTCAACTGAAACAGCGGCCATTTCCACGAGTGCGTTTCGCGCCGCACCACCGCGATCGTGCTCAGACACTGCATCGCGAACACAAAGAACACCATCAGCGATGCACAGAGTGCCGGCGTGTAAACCGGGGTCCCATCCGGCCGCCGCTCCGCCGCCAGTCGATCGCGCAGCCGCCGCGTCCCGTCATCGTCGTCTTCCGCCTCGACGTTGTAAATGACACTCATCGTGCTGACAAATACCTCGCGCGCCGCAAATGACGAGATCAGCCCGATCCCGATCTTCCAGTCCGCTCCCATCGGCCGGATCACCGGTTCGATCGCATGCCCGAGCCGTCCCGCCGCGCTGTGGGCCAGCGCAGCCGACTTGTCTTCCGACAGCGAGCCGTCCGCATTCCGCAGCTTCGGATAGGTGGATGCCCCCCAGAGCAGAATGGAAAGCCCCAGGATCACCGTGCCCGCCCGCCGAATGAACATCCACGCGCGTCCCGCCATCTGCCTTGCGATGTTCGCGAATGACGGCATCTTGTACGCTGGCAATTCCAGGATCATCGCCGACGGCGCACCCGGCAGCAGCTTCTTGTTGAATAGCCACGCAAAACAGAACACCCCGGCAATCCCAGCCGCATACAATCCTGTCAGGATCCCCGCCTTCATCGGGGCAGGGACTACCTTGCCCGGAACCAGCGCCGCAATCAGCAGCAGATAGACCGGCAATCGCGCCGAACACGCCGCCAGCGGAGCCACCAGAATCGTGATCAACCGGTCCCTTGGACTCTCAATCGTCCGCGCCGCCATCACCCCAGGCACCGCACACGCATGCGACCCGAGGATCGGCAGGAAACTCTTCCCGGTCAATCCCACCCGGCTCATGATCCGGTCCATCAGAAACGCCACCCGCGCCATATAACCGGTGTCTTCCATGAAGCCGATGAAGAAGAACAGAATCAGAATCTGCGGCAGAAAAACAATCACGCCGCTCACCCCGGAAATTACCCCGTCAGTCACAAGACTACGCAAGTCCCCGTCCGGCATCCAGCCGGGAACTTCCGACGTTCCCGTGATCTTCGCCGTCAGCGCCGAAAATCCGCTCTCAATCCACCCCACCGGAATCTCCACGACCGAGAAAATCAGGTAGAATAGAAACCCTAGCGTTCCAGCAAGCGCCAGCCAGCCCCACGCCTTGTGCAGCAGCACCGTGTCCAGCTTGTCCGTCAGTGTCGCCGACGCACTCTCCGGCCGTCGCACCACACTCTCCAGCGCCGCGTGAATCGCATCGTACCGCGCCGCCACCAGCCGATCCTCCCACCCTGGCACTTCGCGCTCCAGCTGCTCTCTCCCTAACCGGATCATCGCAACCGCCGCCGGCGCAATCCCGTAATGCGTCGGATCGTGCCCGGAAATCAGATACAGCGGCTCCAGCGGCGACGCCGTCGCCGCCACAATCCCCGCCGCCGCCAGATTCTCCCGCGCCCGCACCAGCGCTCCACGCACCGGTACCGGCATCGCATCCAGCAATGGCTTCGGCGACGGCAGTTCCTGACGGCTCATCGCCACCTTCAATTCCACCAGTCCCTTCTTCTGACTCGCCACCATCGGAATCACCGGCACCCCGAACCGCTCCGCCAGCCGCTCCACGTCAAACCGCAAGCCGTTCCGCTCTGCCACATCCACCATGTTCAGCACCAGGATCACCGGCACTCCCAACTCCAGAATCTGCGTGAACAGATAAAGGTTCCGCTCCGGATTCGACGCGTCCACCACACACACAATCCGGTCCGGCCGCGGCGTGTCCGGCCGCCGCCCCAGCAGCACATCCCGCAGAATCGCCTCGTCCGGCGACCGCGCATTCAAACTGTACGCCCCAGGCAGATCAATCACCCGCAGCCGCACCCCATGCTGCGAATAAAACTCGCCCTCCTTCCGCTCAATCGTCACCCCGGGATAATTTCCCACCTTCTGCCGCAGCCCTGTCAGCGCATTGAACAAAGTCGTCTTCCCGCAGTTGGGATTCCCCACCAGCGCATACACCAGCCCTTCGCTGTAACCAGTCGCCTTCATACCTCCGCCGCCCTCTCCGTTTCCACTTCGATCAGGCTCGCCTCCGCATCCCGCAGCGATAGCAACGCGCCCCGCACCCCGATTTCCACAGGGTCGCCCATCGGAGCACGCCGGATGAATTCCACCCGCGTCCCCGGCAGTAACCCCATCTCCCGCAGCCGCGTCAAACTCGGCGCTCCCTCCGGCAAGGTCATAATCACCCCTATCTCCCCAGGCTTCAGCATGGACAACGGACAGCGTCGCCGATTCATAATGCTCCTTCCTTCACAGCATCGGTGCCACCAGCACCGCCGCCGCCATCCGTCCACTCAGGCAAACCCGCGCATCCTTCACCTGCGCCAGCACCGCCGGACTCGCACACACAAGCCGCACCTCCGCATCCTCATGAAAACCCATCTCCCGCAACCGCCGGCAATCCTCTACTTCCCCCTCCAAATGCCGCACCACCACCCGCTGCCCTCGCCACGCTTCCGAAAGCGGTCGGCAAATGCAGCCGTCTTGATGGCAGGCAGGGTCGTGTGTCATGGGGTTCCTCGCTTCTGTTCTCATCTGAGAACGCGTCTCAGTCCCAGTCTCGCAGAGGAAACGTCCGCCGCAACGCAGAAATTTCACCCCCGCCGTTCCCCGTGCCCCGCCCACCGCCCCTGCAGGTTCACTTTGACTTTCCCATCTCCGGCGGATACCGTCCCGAAAATTAGTTAGGAAAGACCCGGGCATGCAATCATCTCCCCAATTCGTCGGCATCGATCTCGGCACCACCACGACGGGGCTCGCATGGATCAGGCCAGACGGAAATCCCGAGATCGTCCCCAATGCCGACGGTGAACGTCTCACACCCTCCGTCGTCTATTTCGACCCCCATGAGGACGTTAAACTCGTCGGCGTCGCCGCCCGCGACAGTGGCGACCCGGACCGCACCGTCCAGCTCATCAAACGCCACATGGATGACCCGGAATTCACGGTCTCCATGGACGGCCGCATCTGGACCCCCGCCGAAATCTCCGCCGTCATCCTCGCCAAAATGCGCCGGGACTGCTCCCAGATCATCGGCCCCATCGAAGACGCCGTCCTCACCGTCCCCGCAAATTTTAACGAACTCGCCCGCAAGGCCACTCTCGCCGCCGGCCGCATCGCGGGCCTCAACGTCCGCCGGATCGTCAACGAACCGACCGCCGCCGCCCTCTACTACGCCCACGCCCAGAAACTCCGCGGCCGCATCATGGTCTACGACCTCGGCGGCGGCACGCTCGACATCACCATCCTCGAAGTCGACGACCACGGCATCCGCTGCCTCGCCTCGGAAGGTGCCGGCCGCCTCGGTGGCTCTGACTTCGACGAGCGCATCCTCGAACTCATCGCCGACGCCTACCAGAGCGCCCACGGGGTCGGTCTCTGGGAAAATGAGCTCGAGCGCCGCCGCGTCCTCCAGAGCGGGGAAGACCTCAAGAAAATGCTCTCCAAACTGCGCCAGGCCAGCGAAACCGTCGGCAGCCAACGCGGCGGCGTCGCCCGCATCGAACTCACCCGCGAGGTCTTCGAAGCCGCCGTCAGCCGTCTCTTCACCCGCACCATTCTCCTCGTCGAACAAGCCCTCGCCTCCGTCCGCTTCTCCCCTCAGGACATCGACCACGTCGCCCTCGTCGGCGGCGGCACCCGCATGCCAGGCGTCCGCCGCATGCTCAAGGATTACTTCGGCACCGAACCCAAAACCTGTGGCAACGTCGACGAGTGCGTCGCCCTCGGTGCCGCCCTCTTCGCCATGAAAGGCGCAGACGTCGAAGAAGTCTGCAACCACAGCTACGGCACCCTCGCCCTCGTCGAAGACGCTGCCACCGGCGCAGAAACCTACGCCAATACCATCGTCATCCCCAAAAACACGCCCATTCCCTGCGAGCAGAGCCAGACCTACGTCACCTCCGAAGACAACGAAAGCCTCATCGAGGTCGAAATCACCCAGGGCGAAGACTCCGACCCGAAATACGTCGACATCATCGGCCGCATCGCCCTCAAGGTCCCTCCCAATCGCCCAGCTGGTTGCGAAATCACCGTCACCTACCGCTACGACGAAAATCAGCGCGTCAAAGCCACCGTTCGTGACGAACGCTCCGGCAAAACCACCGAGGTCGCCATCTCCTACGAAGGAGCAGGTGTCCTCAGCGACAGCGAAGTCGAAGCCCGCCGCGAGGCCTTCGAGTCCCTCCGCATCGAGTGAACCGTTCCTCCTGCATCCCTCGCATGATCGAATTCCTCAAACGCCTCTTCGGGCTCTCCAAGCCCGCCGCTTCCCGGAACCAGCCGACCGGAACCGCTCCGCGTCGCCCCGCTGCCGCTCCCGGCCGCTCCAGCGCCCCAGCCCCCAAACCTCAGGGCGCACGCGAACGCTGGGCCGAAGCCGCCGCCAAATCCATCGACGCCACCGCCTCCCCGGAAGCCCTCTGCGGCATCACCGAAGGCATGTCGCCCCTCGAAATCGATCAGCGGCTCGCAGAACTCCACCGCCGCCACAACCGCGCCGCCACCAGCCTCGACGCCAAACTCCGCGAAGAAGCCGCTGTCATGCTCGACGCCATCGCCGCAGTGAAGGAAAAGCTCCCGCCCTCCTGATCACGCGCAGGCCCCACATCGGCGGCATCCTCCATTGATTCACCCCCGTTTCCCGTTTAACACTCTCCGCATGAAAGCATCCCTCCTCCTTTCCGCCGGCCTGACGCTCTCGTTCCTGCCCAACCTCGGCGCACAGCTGACCAATCCCGCAAAGCCAGCCGCACCAGCAGGCGGTGCCAAACTCCAACTCGACGCCGGCGGCACCGAAGAAGAGGCCCCGCTCAAACTCGACGCGCCCGCAGACGCCCCAGCCCCAGCCGCGGCTCCCGGCCCTCAGCCACTCCCCGACGTCCAGATCCCCGGCCTCGAAAAGCTCTCCGCAGCGCAACGCACCGCCGTCATGAAGGACCTCGGCGACGTCGGCACCTACATCCGCGGCGTCCGCTGGCAGGAAGCACTCGAAAAACTCACCGAAATCGTCAAAATCACCGGCCCTTCCCACTACGTCGAAAATCTCCGCGGCGCCGTCTTCACCCGCATGCGCGATTTCAAATCCGCCCGCGAGCACTTCTCCAAAGCTGCCGAACTGTCCGCCGGCATGGGCGCAGAGGCGTTCCATCCACGCTTCAACCTCGCCGAAATCAGCTTCGTCGAAAAAGACTGGGACGCCGCCCGCACCGGATTCCAGGCCCTCCTCAAGGAAAAAGCCACCAAGGACAAATCCAGCCTCACGCTCATGAAATTCAAAATCATGGTCTGTGACTTCCAGCAGAAGAAAACCGCCGACGCCGAAGCCATCCTCAAAACCTTCGACCAGTACGACGACGCCAGCCCAGCCTTCTACTTCGCTCAGGCCGCCCAATGCTTCGTCAACGAAAAGAAGGAAGAAGCCGCCGAATGGCTCGACTCCGCCAAGAAAATCTACCCCGCTGAACTCAACGAGGTCTACAACGATTCCCTCGTCGAGGTCGGTTGGCTCGAAACGCTCGGTCAGTAGGGCCCATGCCGGCTCCGCGCCGCGCCACCGCGGCTCCGTCCGCCATGCCTGAAACCCAACACCTGCCGCCATGGAGGCTCGCCGCCGACCGCGGCGGCACCTTCACCGACTGCGCCGCCATTTCTCCGACAGGAGAATTCAAACGCTGCAAGGTCCTCTCTTCAGGCATCCTCCGCGCCCGCGTCGCCGCCCTCGCCGGCCCGCAATCCTGTCGACCCGACCGCCCATGGAACGTCCCCGACGGTTGCTTCGTCGGTTGGCGGATCCGCTTCGCTGACGGTCCCCCGGCCACCATAACAAGCTGGCTGAACGCCACCCTCTCGTGGGATCGCTCGGACCTCACGCCCGCCCCCGGCGACGTCATCGAACTCTCCACCGGTGAACCCGCCCCCGTCGTCGGCGCCCGCCTGCTCACCGGTACGCCCCTCTCCGCCGCCTTTCCTCCCGCGGAATACCGGCTAGCCACCACGCTAGCCACCAACGCCCTCCTCGAAGGCACCAGCGCGCGTCCCGTCCTCTTCATCACCGCCGGATTCCCCGATCTCCTCATCATCGGCGACCAGCGCCGCGCCGATCTCTTCGCCCTCGGCCACCACCGCGACGCCCCGCTCCACGGTGAAGTCGTCGAGGTCATCGAACGCCTCGACGCCACCGGCAAGGTCATTGTTCCCCTCGACCGCGACGCTCTCGCTGACAAAGCTGCCGCGCTCGCCGCCGCCGGTTGCCGCACCGCCGCCATCGCGCTCGCCCACAGCGATGTGAATCCCGCCCACGAACGCGCGGTAGCCGCCCTCCTCCAATCCGCCGGATTCACCGCCATCTCCATCAGCAGCGAACTCGCTCCAGTCATCCGACTCCTGCCGCGCGCCCAGACCGCGGTCGTCAATGCCGCCCTCGCTCCCGTCATGGCCCGCTTCGTCGCCGACATCCGCAGCGCCATGGGTCCTGACGTCTCGCTCCGTTTCCTAACTAGCGCCGGCGGTCTCGCTCCCGCTGACTCCTTCCGGCCCTGCGACAGTCTCCTCAGCGGTCCCGCCGGCGGCGTGGCCGGTGCCGCCGCTCTCGCAATGTCCTGTCGCGAACCCCGCGTCCTCACCCTCGACATGGGCGGCACCAGCACCGATGTCGCCCGCTCGGAAGGCCGCCCGGTCTATCAATTCGAACAGCGCACCGGCCGCTCCGTCATCCTCGCCCCGGCCCTCAGCATCGAAACCGTCGCCGCCGGCGGCGGCTCCATCTGCGATGTCACCGCCGAAGGGCTCACCGTCGGCCCGCGCAGCGCCGGAGCCAACCCTGGCCCCGCCTGCTACGGCCGCGGCGGCCCGCTCACCCTCACCGATGTCAATCTCCTCCTCGGCCGGCTCGACCCGGACAGGGCAGGGCTCCCGCTCGATCCCGAACCCGCCCGGCTCCGTCTAGCCGAATTGCGCGCCCGCATGGCCGCCCACGGTCTGCCGCCCGCTCCTTCCGACGAGGCCCTCCTCCGCGGTCTCCTCGATGTCGCCGTCTCCCGCATGGCCGAAGCCGTCCGCCGGATCTCCGTCCGCGACGGCTGCGATCCCTCCGAATACTCGCTCGTCGCCTTCGGCGGCGCCGGTCCGCAGCATGCCTGCGCCGTCGCAGATCAGTTAGGCGTCCGGCGCGTCCTCGTCTCCCGCCACGCTGGCCTCCTCTCCGCCTGCGGGGCCCTCTCCGCCCCGCGCGAGGCCTTCGCCGTCCGCCAGATCCTCCAGCCGCTCCACGATTCTCTGACACTGACGGATAAGATCCTTGCCAACCTCCGCGCCGAAGCGCTCGCCAGTCTCGCCGCCCCCGGCACCGCCAACTGCTTCGCTCAACTCCGCCTCGCCGGTCAGGACTCCGCCCTCACCATCCCCATCACGGCCGCCGCCGATTGCGCCCCCGCCTTCACCGCGGAATACACGCGTCTCTACGGCTCGCCGCCGCCACCCGGCCGCGCCGTCGAACTCGTCAGTCTCCGCGCCGCCGCCGCCTCGCTGCCCGCGCCGCTGCCGCCCGAATCCTTCGACGCCGCCTCCGTCCGCCCCGGACCCGACATCATTCAGGACGGCTTCAGCACGCTCGTCATCGAACCCGGCTGGGAAGCCCTCCAAGGCTCCGCCGGATCATGGCAGCTCACCCGATCCGCTAACGCTTGCCCCGCCGCCAGTCCGGAGGCCGAAGCCGCTGCCGCCGAGTTGTTCCGCGCCCGTCTCCAGGGCATTGCCGACGCCATGGGCGAACTGCTCCGCCGCACCGCCGTCTCCACCAACGTCAAGGAACGCCTCGATTACTCCTGCGCCGTCCTCGACGCCGCCGGCCGTCTCGTCGTCAACGCGCCGCACATCCCAGTCCACCTCGGTGCCCTCGGCGAATGCGTCCGCCGCACCGCCGCCATCCTCTCCCCCAAACCCGGCGACATCTTCATCACCAACGACCCCGCCTGCGGCGGTTCCCACCTCCCGGATGTCACCGTCATCTGCCCGGTCTTCACCACCGACGGCACCCTCGCTGGCTATACCGCCAATCGCGCCCATCACGCCGAAATCGGCGGCATCACTCCCGGCTCGATGCCGCCCGCCGCCCGTTCGCTAGCCGAAGAAGGGGTCGTCATCCCGCCGCAGCGTCTAGCCGAATCCACCATCGCCGACCTGCTCCGCCACCACCCGTGGCCTTCGCGAGCCATCCCCGACAATCTCGCCGACCTCCGCGCCCAGGTCGCCTCCGCCCGCCACGGAGCCGATGCCTTCCTCGATCTCTGTTCGCACCACGGGTTGCCCGCCGCCACCCGCCGTCTCCACGACATCACCAACGCCGCCGCCCGCGCCATGGCCCGCCGTCTCGCCGCGTTTCCAGACGGCAGGGAATGGCGCGCCGCCAGCACCATGGATGACGGCACGCCGCTCTCCGTCCTCCTAACCATCCATCGCGGCCGTCTCTCGGTCGACTTCTCCGGCAGCGGCCCAGTCCACCCCGGCAACCGCAACGCCACTCCCGCCATCGTCCGCAGCGCTCTCCTCTACGTCCTCCGTCTCTGGATCGGTGAACCGCTCCCGCTCAACGAGGGGCTCTTCGATCCCGTCGATCTCGCCCTCCCCGAAGGTCTCCTCAATCCTCCGTTCGCTCCCGATCCCGTCGCGTCCCCAGCCGTCGTCGGCGGCAATGTCGAAACCAGTCAGCGGGTCGTCGAACTCCTCATCACCGCCCTCGGCCTCGAGGCCTCCAGCCAGGGCACCATGAACAATGTCATCTTCGGCAACGCTTCCTTCGGCCACTACGAAACCATCGGCGGCGGCACCGGCGCTGGCCCCGCCTACGACGGTCTCGACGGGGTCCACTCGCACATGACCAATACCGCCATCACCGACGTCGAAATCATCGAACGCCGCTACCCGGTCCATATCACCGCCTTTAGACTCCGTCACGGTTCCGGGGGCCTAGGCCTCCACCGCGGCGGCGATGGCCTGATCCGTTCATGGCACTTCCTTGCGCCCCTAACCGTTTCTCTCCTCACCGAACACCGTACAACCGGCCCTCAGGGCCTCCACGGCGGCACCGACGGTGCACCCGGCCGTCAATGGCTCACCCGCGCCGACGGACACGTCGAAATCCTCCCAGCCACCACCGCCGTCCTCGTCCAGCCCGGCGACACGCTCACGATGGAAACCCCCGGCGGCGGCGCGTGGGGCGTCTGATCCCTCAAGGCGTCTCCGCAGGCACCGGCACCGGCGCGCTGCTCCGCTTCGCCTCCGCCATGCAGTAGTTGATCTTCGCCTGCAGTTCCAACCGGTCCAGCGACTCCCGCGGATACCGGTGCATCGCCGCCACAAAGTGCGGCAGCGCTTCTGCAGGCCGCTTCGTAAACACAAGGTGGTCGCCATACTTGTGGTGCACTTCCCGCGACCCGTTCCCCCAGCGCAGCGCCGTCTCAAACCACCGCCCCGCTTCATCATACCGCTGCAGCGCATCGCACGACCTCCCCAGCCACATCGCCATGTACGGATGCGGCGGATAAAGCCGGATGCCCTGCTCGAAATGCTCGATCGCCTTCTCCACATACTGACGGCTGATCACCGGCATCTCGTCCGCCGCCTTCAGATCCGCCATCCCCCAGTAGAAGTAAATGCCCGGATCTTCAGGGTTCGCCGCCGCCGCCTTCGCAAATCCCGCCGCCGCCTGCAGATAACCCCCAAGCCCATCCGCCCGCGTGAACACATTCACCGACCGCCGGAAATGATAGTCACCCATCGCACGGTGCGGCGCAGACACCAGCAGCACCAGCGCCACCGCCGCCGTCCCCAGCAGCGCCACCCCGCCCGCCTTCCGCTGCCCGCGCTCGCCAGCCACTCCCGACTGCCGTTCATCAGGTTCCCCCGGATTCGCCAGAATCCCCAGCAGCATCGCTGCCGTCACCACATTCACCCCCACGTGCATCTGAAAATCTCCCGCACAGTGCACCGCAAACGCACACAGCCCGGCCAGCGTTCCCACCACCAGCGACCCCCGATAATCCGGAAACAACCCGCGGTGCACCCGCTCATGCCCTGTCTCGCCTAGCAGAAAACCCAGCGCATTCCACGCATGCGCCAGCAGCATCACCACCACCAGCACCAGCCCGATCATCCCGTAATCCGCCAGCACCTGCAGCCAGTCATTGTGCGCAAACACCGCGTCAATTTCCGTGTCGCTCCAGAAAACCCAGTTCGTCTTCAGATCCCGGAAATACCGCTCATAATACTCGTACGACCGCGCTCCCGTCCCCGTGATCGGACTCAACTGCCACTGCTCGATCGCCCGTTCCCACATCCCCCCGCGCCCGTTCAGATTCGCAAACACCCGGCCCTCTCCAAACTTCGCCTCCAGCACCCGCAGCGCCACTACCCCGCCACCCGCACCCAGCAGCAGCAACCCCGTCAGCACCGCCATCCCCGCACGGTTGTTCGTCCGCCGCCCCGTCGACCGTCCCGCCCGCAGCACAAACAGCATCCCCGCCAGCGCCACCACACCCACCCCGAACGCCAGCCCGCCACGGCTCGTCGACATCACCACACACGTCACCGCCGCCGCAAACACGATCCAGCACACCATCCGCACAAAACTGTGCACCCTGGAAAAACACGCCAGCGCCAGCAGCGGAAACGCCGCCAGCTCCATGAACCCGCACAGGTGATTCGAATTCGGAAACAACCCGCCGAACACCGCATCCTGCACCGGTCGCCGCTGCCCGATGAACCACAGCGGATTCGCCGACGCATGCCCAGCCCACTGATACAACCCCAGCCCGAGGTTCAGCATGATCAAGGCACCCCACACACTCACCACCGAAAACCGCTGCCACGGCCGGTCAAACCGCACCGCCATCAGATAATACGCTACCGCCCCAGTCCCCGCAAAATACACGTCCTCCAGCGCCAGCGCCCGCACCCCGTGCGTCAGCGCCCGAAACCCGATCCACCCCGCAAACACCAGCATCGCCCCCGCCGGCACCGTCGCCAGCCGCCCGCGAATCCCCCCGCCCGCCCTCGCCACCACCAGCACCGCTGACGCCCAGATCAGCGGCGCTCCCAGCCACATCGGAGCCATCACCGTCCAGGTGCCGAACACCCCGGTGAGCAGGACACCGGCAAGAAAAAGAAAGAAGGCAATGGATTCAAAGGCACGCATGCAAACCCAGCCTAATGGCTCCCAGCCACCGCAGCAAGCACGTCCGAACCAGTGCAACTCCCGGTTTGACTCGCCCGCGCCTGTGCATAGCTTCCGGCCCTCTTTCCCGGACCGGGGTGATCCGCGCCTGTTTTTTACGGCCCAGTCTCGCCGTCCGTTTCTACACCAACCATAACCAAACTAGCACACATCATGCCTGCCAAGAAAGCCGCCGCGAAATCCTCCGGCAAAGCCGCCAAATACGTTTACACATGGGGAGCCGGTAAAGCCGACGGCGACGGTTCCATGAAGGCCCTCCTTGGCGGTAAAGGCGCCAATCTCGCGGAAATGACCCGCATCAGCCTCCCAGTGCCTCCCGGATTCACCATCACCACCGAGGTCTGTACCTACTTCTACGCCAACAAGAAGACCTACCCATCCGTCCTCCAGTCCCAGATGGAAGCCGGTGTCAAAAACATGGAGAAAATCATGGGCTGCAAGTTCGGTGACGCCAAGGGCATGCCCCTCCTCGTCGCCGTCCGCTCTGGCGCTCGCGACTCCATGCCTGGCATGATGGACACCATCCTCAACCTCGGTCTCAACGACCAGACGGTCCTCTCCCTCAGCTCCGCCACCAAAAACGAACGCTTCGCATGGGACTGCTACCGCCGCTTCATCCAGATGTACGGCGACGTCGTCCTCGGCGTCCAGAAACGCGAAGGTGAAGACCACGAACCATTCGAAGTCGTCATCGAAAGCTTCAAACACCACAAGTACGGCAAGGACATCCTCGACTCCGACCTCACCGCCGACGACCAGAAGGAACTCGTCAAGAAGTTCAAGGCCCTCGTCAAGGAACGCACCGGCAAGGTCTTCCCGAACGACCCATGGGACCAGCTCCGCGGCGCCGCCGGTGCCGTCTTCGGCTCATGGATGAACGACCGCGCTATCGTCTATCGCCGCAAGTACAACATCCCTTCCGAGTGGGGCACCGCCGTCAACGTCCAGGCCATGGTCTACGGCAACACCGGCAATGACTCCGGTTCCGGCGTCGCCTTCACCCGTAACCCAGCCAACGGGGTCAACGAATTCTACGGCGAATTCCTCATCAACGCCCAGGGCGAAGACGTCGTCGCCGGTGTCCGTACCCCGGAACCCGTCGCCCAACTCAAAAACGAAATGCCCAAGGCCTACGCGGAACTCCTCAAGGTCCGCGCCACGCTCGAAAAGCACTTCAAGGACGTTCAGGACGTCGAGTTCACCATCCAGGCCGGCAAGCTCTTCATGCTCCAGACCCGGAACGGCAAGCGCACCGCCGCCGCCGCCCTCAAGTTCGCCTCGGACATGGTGAAGGAAAAACTCATCGACTGGGAAACCGCCATCCTGCGCAACCCAGCCGATCAGCTCGAGCAACTCCTCGCTCCTGACTTCGATCTCGCCGAACTCAAGAAGGCCAAGATCCTCGCCTCCGGTCTCCCCGCAGGTCCAGGTGCCGCGTCCGGCGTCATCTACCTCAATGCCGACCGCGCTGCCGCCGCCGCCGAAAAAGGCGCCGACGTCCTCCTCGTCCGCAACGAAACCTCCCCGGAAGACCTCCGCGGCATGATCGCCGCCGTCGGGATCCTCACCGCCAAGGGCGGGGTTTCCTCCCACGCCGCGCTCGTCGCCCGTCAGATGGGTAAGGTCTGCATCTGCGGCGCCAGCGCCGTCGAGATCGACTACGACAAGAAGACGGTCACCATCGCCGGCCAGACGTTCCACGAAGGCAAAGACAGCCTCAGCATCGACGGCACCGCCGGCACGATCTATGGCGGTAAGCTCAAGACCGGTCCATCCTCCATCGTCATGGGCCTCCTCTTCGGTGACAAGGCCGCTCAGAAGACGGAGAAATTCGCCGCCTTCAAGGAACTCATGGACTGGTGCTCCAAGGCCACCCGCCTCGCCGTCCGCACCAACGCCGACAACCCGGAACAAACCGCCCAGGCCATCGCCTTCGGCGCTCAGGGCATCGGCCTCACCCGCACGGAACACATGTTCTTCGAAGGCGACCGCATCGACGCGGTCCGCGAAATGATCCTCGCGGAAACACTCGAAGCCCGCAAGGCCGCCCTCGCCAAGCTCCTCCCCTATCAGCGCGAGGACTTCACCGGCATCTTCACAGCCCTCAAGGGCCTCCCAGCCACCATCCGTCTCCTCGACCCACCGCTGCACGAATTCGTGCCTCATGAGGCCAAGGCCCAGGCGGACCTCGCCAAGAAGATGGGCGTCTCCGCCGACAAGGTGAAACACCGCGTCGAACAACTCCACGAGTTCAACCCGATGCTCGGTCACCGCGGCTGCCGTCTCGGCATCGCCTACCCGGAAATCACCGAAATGCAGGCC
>Ga0315905_10000513_pt1 | contig 42127 bp, 22 predicted proteins | sample LakEriMetagenome_5_FD_203522 | JGI IMG/M metagenome (GOLD analysis project Ga0315905, IMG submission 203522) | Freshwater fungal communities from buoy surface, Lake Erie, Ohio, United States - Buoy 4 MA121 | ecosystem: Environmental > Aquatic > Freshwater > Lake | place: USA: Lake Erie, Ohio...
GGGCATGGGGCGTCCACACCACCCCCGACCAATCCACGGTGGGTTGAGCCACAGGCAACCGCGGCCCGTCTTCCTCCAAATCATACAACCAAGAAGCGGAGCGAGCCACAGGCAACCGCGGCCCGTCTTCCTCCAAATCATACAACCAAGAAGCGGAGCGAGCCACAGGCAACCGCGGCCCTTCGACCGCCTGCGGTAACCGCGCATGGTAGTACGCCAGCGAATGGCGCGGCACTGGCTCGTCGAACCCGAACGACGCTGGGTCGGACTCCACCGACTCGAGCCAGTGCCGTTGCACAGCCTGCGCAGGGCGGCCATGAGCGAGCCAATCATCGCGCGCGTCGGCGTGCGCTTGGGCTTGATCTAGAATCCAATTAAACTCCCCCTCCGGCACTTGCAGCTGAAGCGAGTTTTGTTGTTGGTACACCAGATCGTCCCAAAAATCAATCGCTTTTTTGATGCGCAGCAAAGCCGCGTCTTCCACCAACAAACCCGGCCACAGACAGTCTTCGGCGCGCTTTAAGGCCCAATTCAGCGTCTGCGACCAAAGGTTAGGCCAATCGTGATGAATCGAAAAGAGTCGTTGCACGCGTCGATCGGAATAGTTATATTGCAACCGCAGATCATACGCGTACGCATCTAACAGCCAAGAGCGAACCCCTCGGGTCGTACGCCGCACCGAAGGCGGCATCGCTTCACCCGGCACCAGCTGGGGCGCGAGCTGCCAGTATGGAGGTCGCCCCAACTCCCGGTAACACCATTGATACGTGTCCCACGCACTCCCCTGCCAGTTGGGCACATAACGCAGCTCCCACCCAAAGGGCGAACTCGGGCGATAGCCTTTCATCTTCGTCCACATATACGCGCCATCAGAGTAGAGCTTGATCGCGTAACGGTGATCGAGGGTTTTTAAAGGCGCTTGCGGGCCGCGCCAATGCTGCAAATCAGCGTGCCGCTCCGCCCACAACGGTGCCACGGCGTGTTGCGCGCGTTGCTGTTCCACCGTGGCTAAATAAGCCTGCAACCACCGTTGGGCCGCGGCGGCGCGCCATTCCCGTAATAAAGCATTGGCAGCCTCGGTATCGCCGGCCAGTAAACACTTCAACAGGACCGTAACCGCCGCCGCCCAATCCCATTCCTGCCGCCACCACGAGCGCCGCAGGGGCTCGTAGAAATCTTGATTCAGGACATGGTTAATTTGAGTACAAAAATCGGCGTGATTAGCGCGCGATTGAGTACTAGCCCCGGGGTAATACACCAACGCGTAATGCGGGGAACGAAAATTGCCCCCCGGTGCCCAGAGTTTATGGAGAAAATTATCGACCCCGCCGGCCCACGGCGCAGCGAGGGCTTGTGGCGTAAACTCGGACTGATAAGTTTGCGTAAAGAATTCACATGCTTCATACGCTTCCGTAAAATTGAGCTGAGTCGTATAGACCCACCAGGCATTGACCCACGCTACCACTAAGAGCGTCGGTAACGAGCAAAAGGGTTGAGCGTCCCACGCAGCTTTCAACGGCCCCGACCCCAACAGCGTCGGTTTACGCCGCCACCACAGATACAACCGGAGGAGCCAACGTTTGCGTAAGAAAAACCACTCGGCGTGCCACCAAGTTACCACCAAAGGCAAAAGACATTGGAACACAGCCCACCAAAAGGTCGGGTAAACCACCAAAGCCACCTGATCAAATAGGGGGCTATCGAAAACGTGGACCCAGGCCCACTGAAAGGCTGAACTACTTAACCGCGCCGTCGCTAGCACCTCGGGCATTACGACCGTCGGCGCTTCGACTACGTGCCAATAATCGAACAACCCGGCCCACCAATCGGACACCGCGCCCCGCCAACTCCATTCCAGCGGACTACTTTCACCCGGTAGGGCCGGAACGTCGCGCAGCGCCGCTAACTGGGGCGGTAACTGATAATCGGGATGGAGCACGGAAGGCGGCGCTTGCCCGGCCGCATTCCAATCGGCCGCCTTGACATCGGCCCAGGCGTCCGACCACAACGGGGTCTCCGTTAAATACTTTTGCACTTGGTCTTTATAACCCCGGATCATATGCGCTTCAAAAGCGTCATCTAAATGCCGAAGTTCACCCAAATCAAAGAAATTTTCGGACCGAAAAAAATCGGCGGGACCCGACCACACTTTCAGCTCGGAGGCATTAGTCCAGTCTTGCGACCAGTCCTCAAACTTTTGCCCGCGAGCCAAAGCCGTCGAGTCCGACGCCGGCCAAGCGCCAGTGGCGCGCGCCGTCGGTTGCTCCGCTTTCCACTTTTGAAACTCATCGAGCTGCGCTAATAAAGCGCGATTTTGAGTCCATAGCTTGGGATGCTGCGTTTGAAATTCCGTCATGGACGTCGGCGCCACCCACCCGGCCACCGCTAAAAATAACGGGGTCGGATAAGGCACCACATGCCCCCACTGTTGATCCAAATCCACAAATTGTTGGACCAGTTCGGGCGATAATGTTTCAAAATGGCCATAAAATAAGGCCGCAAATTCCGTCCACCGACTGCGCAAAAAGAAAACTTCCGGACACAAAAACGGCGTGGCGGCATCGACCGCCCAGTAATGCTCGGCGGCCTGAGCAAACAACGCTAAACCCTCCGCAAAAAACTGGGTATCTGGTACCCCCAGTACAGCCCAGGGGGAGGACGGTAGCAGCCAGTCCCCAAAAACGAGAGTCGGCAGGGCCCCCGGACCGGGGGTCACCGCGGATAAAAGCGAGTCGGGGTAAACCCCGGCTCCAATGGCTAAAGCCAGCGCCGGTACCACCAGCGCCACTTCGGCTCGGGTCACATCAAGCGCCGGCAGAGCAGTGGTCCCGTGCACAACCACTTGGCAATTCCCCAAAAAGGTACGGTTGAACAGCGCCACGGTATACACCGTAGTAAATAACATCGAGGAAGCCGCCACCACGCCCAAGAAAGTACTTTGGCCCACCAACGCAGTTAAACACAAAAATTCCGCGATGAAGCCGGAAGTAAAAGGGAACGCCATATTGGCCAACGAAAACCCAAAGAAAATAACGGCAAAATACGGCATCACCGCTACTAAACCGCCATAGTAGGCCGCTAGTCGGTTATGAAAACGGGCGTACAAAGCCCCCACCAAAATAAACAGGGCCCCCGATACCACCCCATGACTTAAAGCCATAAACAGCCCCGCGGCGATCCCTAATTCGGAAACCGTAAGGATACTGGCTAAAGCTAAAGACATATGCACCACGGACGAGTAAGCAATAATGCGCTTCATATCGACTTGACGCAAGGTCACGAGGGAAGCGTAGATCATACCGCACACAGCGGCCGTGGCGACCGCGGGCGCTAACCACAACGAAACATCGACAAACACCGCTAAACAGAACCGAATAGCGCCGTAAATACCAATCTTTAATAAAATACCGGCCAAAATGACCGAACCAATCGTCGAAGCTTCCACGTGGGCTTGCGGTAACCACACATGGAAAGGGACTAAGGGAGTTTTCACCGCTAAAGCCACAAACAAGCCGCACCACACCCACAGTTGTTCCCGCGCCGTTAAAACATCTTCGGCCGTCACCATTAAAGTGGGCAAATGCAGGGTCCCGGCGTGCGACCATAAATACAAAACACCCGCTAACATAAATTGGGCGCTAAATGCCGTAAAGAAGTACAAGTAAGCTACCCCCACTAAACGCTCGGAGGAGCCCCAAATCCCCATTAAAAAAATAAGGGGCAGCATAAGACTTTCAAAAGCCAGAAAAAAGGTCAAAAGGTCACTAGCGAGAAAAGTAATCACCAGTTGAACCCACAATAGACTTAAACTCCCCAGCGCAATCGGCGCTTTAGGGTCGACCATTAAACCGGGTAGTAACAAACCCACACACAGCATCATTAGGAAATGAGTTAATAATAAGAAGTTTAAACTCATAGGATCAGCATAAAAAATCACGTGATCCCAGCCCCAATGACTTAAAGCAAAAGTAGCGGCGTCCAACACCGGCGTTAGAGCTAAATTATCGTGATAGAAAGCCAAAACTGACAGGACACCACTCACCCCGAGGCCGAGGTAAACGTAAAACAATTCATCCGTGAGCGAAGTCCCATCGTCGTCATCGAACGCCGCATCAGGGCCGGCGGATAACCAATAATACCAAACCCCAAAAAATAACAAAGCACAGGGCAAAACTGTAAAATGGAGGTTAATTAACTCAAAATAGATCCAATAGCCGTTTTGAAAGGCGGCCCCCGAGTTACGGAGGGCCATTAGCAGCAGCGTACCAGCCACTAAAATTGGTCCATGGTTGGAGCCCCAGAGGGGTGGCGAAAGTGGCAAAAAGTGCGTCGGATACACGCGAACATTAGTCCAAAAAAGGGAAGGCGAAAGAAGGAGAGACATGGCACTAAAAAAGGATCACAGCCGACCGGGGCGGCTGAACCCGGCCTCAACGACCGGATGGGACTTACGACCAGAGTTCAGACCGCCACTCCAGGACCGCCCACAGTACCCCTCAAGCGGGGAAGCCCCCTAATCCCAGACCCAGGCCGGTTAACACCGCCACCAGTCGGTAAAAGAGGTAGACCCAGCGCTACTAACGGCCAGGGGGCTAAGGTATAAGCCAAGTCGACTAAAAAGACCAAGGTACACTCCCGGTGAGCGGGGTGGGAGTTAAAAGACAGCCGAGACCGCTAAGCCCGCAGTCTGAGACTGCGGGCCCCTAAGGAAAAGACACTAAAAACAGACCAGTCATGTGACGCAGGCAGGCCCTAGTGGGGGGACGAGGTCGGCCGTTCAGCGACACCGTACCGTTACTGACCCGTCAACCGGGGGTAGACCCCCACGGGGACCCGGTCAGGTAGTTTGACCCTGGTAGCCGCCGGCCGCGTGGGCGGGCGCAAAACAGGTTTTACGCGACCCACTCCGAACAACTCGCCGCGGCTCGCTGGGCGCTCACCTCCGCGCGAGTCAGACCGAACTTTCCCATTTAACGGGACCACTTGGTTACGGTGCGCGATTACTGCGGTGAAAAAGGGTCCAACGGGTTAAATGACCGACCCCCGGATCAACTTTAATAACCGGGGGGTCGAGCGACGGGCGGGCACTTCTAAATACCGAAAACCCTTGGGTGCCGCTAGCCCCCACACGGCTTCCGGTGAAGTAAAGCGTTCCCCCCCGCTGAAGGTTAAAGCAACCACGTGGAAGAATAAACCCACACTGACGAACGATAAAAACGAGCCGTAAGAGGCGATTAAATTTAAACCGGCGTAAGCATCCGGGTAATCTGGAATTCGACGCGGCATACCCGCTACCCCTAAGAAATGCATCGGGAAGAAAGTCACATTCACCCCTAAGAAGAAGACCCAGAAGTGAACTTTCCCCCAGAATTCGGGGTACTGGACGCCGGTCATTTTCCCGACCCAAAAGTAGAAGGCCGCGAACATCGCAAAGACCGCCCCCATACTCAGCACGTAATGGAAATGCGCCACGACGTAGTAAGTATCATGAAAAGCCACGTCTAACCCGGCGTTCGATAAAACCACTCCACTTAAACCCCCTAAGGTAAACAGGAGGATGAAGCCCAGCGCAAATAACATGGGCGTCACTAAAACGATATGGCCACCCCATAAAGTCGCTAACCAACTGAAGACTTTAATCCCCGTCGGTACGGCAATAATCATAGTAGCGGCTGAGAAGTAAGCCCGCGTATCCACGTTAATGCCCGCCACGAACATATGATGGGCCCAGACAATAAAACCGAGGATCCCAATCGACATCATGGCAAAAATCATCCCTAAGCGTCCGAAGATCCGTTTTTGGGCAAACACAGAAATGATTTGACTAATTAAACCGAAAGCCGGTAGAATCAGCACATACACTTCAGGGTGGCCGAAAAACCAGAATAGATGTTGGTATAAGATAGGATCGCCTCCGCCGGCGGGATCAAAAAAGGTCGTCCCTAAGTTACGATCAGTGAGTAACATGGTTAGAGCGCCCGCAAAGACGGGTAGCGCTAAAAGTAATAAGAAGGCCGTTAAAACGATGGCCCAGGCAAATAAAGGAATTTGTCGGAGATCCCAGAACGCTGGGGCCCGCATATTCCAGAAGGTGACAATAAAATTGATGGCCCCCGCTAATGAGCCCACCCCCGATAGATGCAAACTGAAGATGGCCAAATCCACGCCCGGCGTCGGATGACCTAAGTTAGCAGCTAAGGGGGGGTACACGGTCCAACCGGTTCCGACCCCGCCTTCGACTAAGGCCGAAGCCAGCAGCAGAATAAACGACGGCGGTAGCACCCAGAAACTTAAGTTATTCAAACGCGGGAAAGCCATATCCGGCGCGCCAATTAAAATCGGTAAGAACCAGTTCCCAAACCCACCGATTAAGACTGGCATCACCATGAAGAAAATCATGATAAACGCATGGGCCGTCACAATGACGTTGTAGAGTTGAGTGTTCCCCAATAACAATTGGTGCCCCGGCGCTGATAATTCTAAACGAATTACCACCGATAAGATGGTACCGACGACACCGGCTAAACCGCCAAAGATCAAATATAAAGTGCCAATATCTTTATGATTAGTGGAATAAAACCAACGTCGGAACCAGACACTAAAAGGCGAAAGGGGGGCGGTAGCCATGCAGCGGGCCAAGGTCTAACCCAGTTCGGCCCACGGTGCCGGGGTCGCGCTCAACGCCCCTTTGACCTTGCGCGGCCCGGGTTTAGTTTTGGGCAACGCGGACCACAATTGCACCCGGCGCAAGCCGCGGGTGCGCATTAAAGTCACAGTAGGCGGTACCGGGGTAGCCACCGCATACACTTCGGGACCGCCCAGGGGGTACATCGGAAAAACAGCTTTAACGTAGAGCCAAAAATGGATCCCCAGGACCCCATAAATCGTGTGAGTCGGGGCAAACTCATGGCTTAACCCCGCCCCGAGCGTACTCGTCGGAATGGCTCCGGCTTGCGCTTTGAACGTATCAGCCATTTCGCGCCCATCCACCTTCCCGCACACGTGGAGCTTAAAACCTTGCGACGGAATATGGGGCGTAATAAAGCCCGGTGAATCGGGGTCCTCCAAAAGAAACTGCCCGGCCGCTTCCACTAAGTATAAAATCGAACTGTGTTTGGGCGAACGGGTTAATAACAGACTTAACCAATTGGCCATTAACACGGCTGACCCCTGCATGAGTGAGTGGAGCAGGGCCATCACCGTGGCCGTAAAATAGCGCGCGGTCTGCCACCGCCGAAAACGCGCGACATGGCGTAAAGTATCTAGCAACCCCGGTTGAGTGACATACTTCCGACAGCCGATGCGGGTCGGAAAACCTAAGACGTGGCGCAAGGCTTGTTTCAACGTAGTCGGTTTCAAACCGCGACGCCGTTGGTGCTTAAAAAAGTAAAACAAGCGTTTGTGTAAACGCAGTAAACCCCGAACTTGCTTTTTAAAGCGCCGGGACCGGAAGGGGGGGAACAGCAAGGGGGCTTCCGGCGCCCACCAGCTGGCTAAAGTGCCAGAGCCCGGCTGATTCGTCTGCAGCATAGCGGCATACAGCGCTAAACCCGCCGCCTGGCGATAACCGGGCGCGGCAAAGGGGGCCGCTACCGGCAACGCTGCCGTTCGGCGGCGGCGTTGCGCCAACGTCCGGCGACGCCGGAGCTGGAACAAAGCCCGAACCGCTAACTGCCCCAGTGCTGTGCGCGGCCGCCGCACACCGGTCCGCGCCTTCACCGTGACCGAACTCACGGCCGCGGTAGTACTCAACGGCCGCCGCCCAGTATACTTCAGCGATACTCGGTATTGCCACACATATTGCGGGCGCGGTCGATAGGTCCAGCGGCCCGGAGTTGACCATAGGCGCGTGCCTTGGTGCGCGCGGTAATTAGAAAACCGGGCGTGCAGGAATGCCACGGCCCGGAGCGGTAAAGTCCGCCGGCCCATCAGCACTGGCCCCGTTTGCGGCCGCCGCCGCGACCAGAATTTAAAGCGCGGCGCCGATAACTTGAGACTCCGCTGGAGGCGGATTTGCACCCGCAAGGCCGTCACCACTTGTTTTTGCTTTTGCAAACGCTTATAATGCGCATCCAATTCGGTCACTTTAATCCGTTTTTGAAAGGTTTTGGGGCGACTGACTTCAATATGCATAGCACTAGCATTACCAAAAAAAGTAGCATTACTCTGCAACAAACTAAACAGCTTTAAAACCCGTTGCTTGGCATAGTAAAAACCATGCGCCACGTTTTGCGCTAACAGGCTAGCCCGAAAGGCACGCCGTAAGCTTTCATAATCTAAAAAACAGAGGGAAGTCCAAGTACCACTCGCATTGAGCGTTAAATTCGACACGGGGGTTTTTTGGGCCATCAGTCGGGGCATGGCTTCTGACTAGACTTAACGGAGGCAGTCCGCCCTACGCCCGCGGTGGCGAGCTTAAAGCGCGCAGCAGCCCGTGGAGGACTTCCCGATCAGCGGCGCGAGTGAAGTCGGCTTGCGCGAGACTACGGCGTAAATCGGCCGCGGTCGGCGCCGCCAAGGCCGCTTTCACCTTGGCTTCAAAAGCCGGTACTTCCGCCACCGCCAAATGATCCAAATACCCATTTTGGGCGGCAAAAAGCAGCACAATAATGGTTTCGACCGGTAGAGGTACTAAAACGGGTTGCTTTAATAACTCTACGAGTCGGAAACCCCGTTCCACGTTCGCCTTGGTAGTGTCGTCGAGATCGGCGCCAAAGGAGGCAAAACCTTCCAATTCGCGGAATTGCGCTAGTTGCAGCTTTAAGGAACCCGCCACTTGCTTAATGGCCTTGATTTGGGCCGCTGAACCCACCCGACTCACCGATAGCCCCACGTTAATGGCCGGTCGCACCCCTTTGTAAAATAATTCCGCTTCCAAAAAGACTTGGCCGTCGGTAATGGAAATTACGTTAGTCGGAATGTACGCGGTTACATCACCCGCTTGAGTTTCAATGACCGGTAACGCGGTCAAAGACCCCGCCCCAAAATTTTCATTCAGCTTCGCGGCTCGTTCCAGTAAACGCGAATGCAGATAGAAAACGTCCCCCGGGTAAGCTTCTCGCCCCGGTGGTCGACGCAGTAGTAACGACATTTGACGGTAAGCAACGGCTTGCTTACTCAAATCATCATAAATAATTAACGCCGCTAACCCTTGATCCCGAAAGTATTCGGCTAAAGCGGTCCCCACGTAAGGCGCTAAGAATTGCAGCGGTGCTGCTTCCGACGCGGTGGCCGCCACCACCGTGGTGTACGGTAAAGCGTTTAAAGTCGTTAACTTGTGCACCATTTGCACCACCGACGATCGTTTTTGACCAATGGCCACATAGATACAAAATACTCCACTGTACTTGGTTAAAGTTCCGGCGGCATATTCTTCTAAGTGTCGGTTGTGGTCATGGATTTGATTCAAGATGGCGTCTAAGGCAATGGAAGTCTTACCGGTTTGGCGATCCCCGATAATTAATTCCCGTTGTCCTCGACCAATCGGAATCAAACCATCCACCGCTTTGATCCCCGTGGCTAGCGGTTCGTGCACCGACTTTCGGGTAATAATGCCCGGGGCTTTAATTTCGACTAAAGCGTTGACCGCTTCTGCCGCATTAACTTCCACCTCCGTCCCATCAATGACTCGACCCAGCGCGTCCACGACGTGCCCTAACAAGTGAGTTCCCGCGGTCACGGACAGTAATTCCGTGGTGCCCGTTACTTTATCCCCAATTAAAAGGGAAGAATCATCGCCAAACAGTACTACGCCCGTGGTATCATCGGCGTTTAAGTTCAGTGCTTGCCCCAACAAACCATTGGCCATTTGTACGACTTCCCCCACCATTACATTCAGTAGGCCGCGCACCGTTACTACATTATCGGCAATCGAAATCACCGTCCCGATATCCGCGTGCGCGCCATAATCTTCTTCGCTGAGCGTAAAGATTTCCTCTTCTAAGTCTAGATCCACGTCGGCTTCCGTTAATTCATAAGACAACGCGTTGTACGGATCTAAGTCATAATTGAATTCTTCATTCGTGGCGATTCCCATTTCCATCGTAGTCATCTCACGTCCCAAGTCTTAGCCCGCGGCCCCGTTAATGAGCGTGGTACAAATCGCGGATATAAATACAGAGCAGGGTGGTAAACACGTAAGCTTGCACGAAAGCTACCCCCACTTCCAAAAAGGTAATTAAAAAAACCAGCAAAAACGGTAACCAACCCCAAATTAAGCCCACCACATCCGACAAAAAGATGGCGTAGACAAAACCAATTAAAATCTTTAACAGGCTATGACCAGCCATCATATTGGCAAAAAGTCGAATGGCTAAACTAGCCACTCGCGCAAAGTAGGAAATCAATTCCACTAAGAGTAAAAAGGGGCTAATTAAAACCGGCGAATTGCTCGGTAAGAATAAACCAAAGTAGTGCAGCTTTAACCGTAACACCCCAGCCAAATTGGTACCGATAAAGAAAGTAAAAGACAGAAACAAGGTGACCACAATATGACTGGTGGTAGTAAAAGTGTACGGCACCATCCCCAGTAAATTCGACATCAATAAAAAAATGAACAGCGTAAACAGGAACGGAAAATAAACTTGACCGGCCGCTCCGATATTACGCGCGACCAAGACCATGAGTTGTTGTTGAAAAATGGCCGTTAAACTCGACCACGGATTCCGCGGTAAAAAATGCCCGTACACGGACGAGGACAGGAAGATCAACGCCGTGACTACTAAAGCCAAGGCGGCAAACAGCGCCACGTTATTAAAGAAAACCGGAATACGATAGACTTCGAACTGTTCCAACGGCGAACTGCACCAGGTAAAAGTCACGGCACGGTTAAGAGTCACGCCGGGCGGCGGCCAATTGACGCAATTGCCAGATAAAGGGCGGCTGATCTAAATCCGCGCGGTATAAGTCATTATGCCACCCCCGGACGTAGACGGTAATGGGTTGGGTCAGCAAAGCCCGTAAACTTACCAGTTGTACCGCTTGACTGGCCCGGAGCCCCGCTTGTAAGAATTTGGCTTCCAACGTAGCCATAAGGGGAAACACCAAAAACCAAGCGAAGTACGAAGCCGTCGCTGCTAAAGCCAGTTCCACGTACGGACTTTCCACCGGTTGCCCTCCTAACCACCCTAATAACAAGAAGTTATACAGGAAGAATAAGAAGTAATTACGGGACACCGTTAAAATGGTTAACGGTCGACGTAATTCGCCTTCACCCGCTAAGGTTTTAAACAAGGGCAAGAAGGTTAAGGCCCCCACGATCACAATGGCCCCCACCATCAGGAGTACGCCCCCTAATTTCGACGGAATCGCCCGTAAAATGGCGTAAAAGGGTAGGAAATACCATTCCGGCACAATGTGCGCCGGCGTGACCAACGAATCGGCGGGGATGTAGTTATCGGGATGACCCAATAAATCCGGTTCGAAAAAGACGAAAAAGCAATAAGGTACCAGCATCAATAAGAAGCCGGCTACATCTTTCACGGCGAAGTAAGGCGCAAACGGAATCTTGGCGTTATCATGGAGGGCGCCGAGTCCGGTCGGGTTATTGGAACCCACGCCGTGCAGCGCGTACAGGTGAACTAAAATCAGGGCCACCGTCACAAACGGTAACAAGTAATGGAGACTGAAAAAGCGGTTTAAAGTCGCATCCCCCACCGCAAAACCACCCCAAATCCATTCCACTACCGCCGGTCCCACCGCGGGGATGGCCGATAATAAGTTGGTAATGACCGTTGCCCCCCAGAAACTCATTTGCCCCCAAGGCAGGACATAACCAATAAAGGCGGTCCCCATGATTAAAAAAAAGATGAGAAGCCCGGTTAACCAGGTCCAAGTCCGTGGCGCTAGGTATGAACCATAGTATAAACCGCGGCCAATGTGGCAATACACCACGATAAAAAAGAAGGAAGCCCCGTTAGCATGAGCGTAACGCAGTAACCAGCCGTACGGCACATCGACCATGAGATGCACCACCGCTTCAAAGGCCATTTCGGCCGCGGGTTTGTAGAACATAACCAACAAGATCCCGGTCACTAGTTGCAAACCCAAGAACACGCCGGCTAAAGAACCAAAACCCCAGGCATAATGAATATGCGCCGGGGTGGGGTAGTAAACTAAATGTTCATAAAACAGGGCGCTAGTTTGTTCCACCGTCGTCCGCGGCCGGGAAGCCGGTAAACCGGCCCAACCGGCAAAAGGTAACACTCGGTTGACCGTTGTAGCGGCCGCTCGGTAACGGTTAGCTAACCCCGGGAAATCCGCGAAATCATTGGTCGTGGTTAAAAAGTTCCAAACTAACATAACACAGCCGGCCCCCTCCTATGCCTCGAAAGGGAGTCGAACCCTTAACACACAGATTTTGAATCTATTGTCTCTACCCATTGGACTATCGAGGCGCCGAGCGCGATTTAAAAAACGCGGTAACAGAATAACCAGAAAACCGTTAATCAGAGCCCGATCGATGGTGGTGTACAAGTAGTGCCCCAAAGCCATCGTGCCGGTGGCGATATACCGATTGTATAAGAGGTCAAAGAACCACTTTTTCACCAAGAAAACGTGGAACCAGTGAACCACCGGGTGCCGCATTTGCACCCGAACCAACGTCGGGTAAGCCGCCGAGTGGTAGAAGACCAAGGCTCCCAATCCCCCTAAGCAACTCCCCACTAAAGGTAGCGTTTTGACGTAAAAGGGGACAAATTCGCTTTCGATCAAAACAGAAATCCCGCTGGGCGTCACCGCTAAACTTTCTTTCAGAAAATCGGAGCCCAGCCCAGCAAAGGCATCTTTTAAGAGATAACCACTAAAGATGCTTCCCAATAACAACAGGCGGAAGGTCCACAACATCCGTTCATCGGCTTCGTGGGCGTGGCGCATTACCGCTTTATACGCATTGGTATCACTCAGGAAGACCCAATACAATAAACGCCAGGAATAAGCCGCCGTACACACCGCCGCCGCCGTGGTTAACCAGAAGTTAAAATAGCCAATGGGGGCACCGTAAGCCCAGGCCGTCTCCAGAATCCGATCCTTGGAATAAAAACCACTCAGAAACGGAAAACCCATCAAAGCTAACGAAGCAATACTCATGGCCGCATAAGTCATGGGCATCACTTGGGCTAGACCGCCCATACGTCGTAAATCTTGTTCCCCCTGCAAGGCATGAATCACCGCCCCGGCCCCTAAAAACAGCAGGGCTTTAAAGAAGGCGTGATTGGTTAAGTGAAACAAACTTAACGAATATTGCGATAAACCACAAGCGTAAAACATATACCCTAATTGACTACAAGTCGAGAGGGCAATAATCTTTTTGATATCATGTTGCACCAAACCGCAAGTCCCGGCAAAAAAGGCCGTTAAGGCACCGACGCCAGCAATGTACCATAAGGTGACCGGCGCGTGTTCTAACAGCGGTGAACTGCGTAATAACAAAAAGACGCCCGCTGTGACCATGGTCGCGGCGTGCAGCAGGGCGGACACCGGCGTCGGTCCTTCCATGGCCGATAACAACCAGGTATGAAGACCAATTTGCGCCGATTTGGCCATGGCCGCCAACAAGAAGGTAAAACCAATCCCTTCCACTAAGGCGCAGGACCAACCCCCACAGTGCAATTCCACCGCCGTTAAGACCGGTAGGAGGGCAAACACAGTGGCAAAATCGGTGGTATAAACCGTGGTTAAGACCAACATTAAACCCACGGCTAAAAAGAAATCCCCCACTTTATTGACCACCAACGCCTGCAAGGCCGCTTTGGACGCCTGTACCCGTTGATGCCAAAAACTAATTAACAAGTAAGAGGCTAAACCCACGCCTTCCCATCCCACAAAGAGTTGAAAGTAGTTGCTGGCCGTCACCAGTAATAACATGAAAAACGTAAACAGTGACAGAAAGGCCAAGAAACGTGGTAAGTGCGGATCCGTGGTCATGTAGCTGGTGGCGTAAACATGCACCAGAGCCGAAATAGAGGTAACCACCACAATCATCACCGCGGTTAACGGATCAAACAGTAAGCCCCACTCCACGGTATAACCGGCCACATCAAAACACGTGCCCAAGTCAACCCACAAAACTTCCTCCTCCACTAAGACGGTATAACTTAAAAATAAGGCTACCGTGGCCGTGGCCATACTATGAAAAACTGCGATCCCGCTTGCTCCTGAAGCTCCCACGCGTGACCCTCCAAAACCATTGACTAAACTCGAAAATAAAGGTAAAATTAATAACAAAAGAGTCATAAGACACCGAGAAACTTTACGGTAACCGGGCTTTAATTAACCAATACTGGCGGCGGCCCGCTTGGTATTTTAAAGCCGGTAAGTGTTTGTATACCAGAAAACGGCGGCGCTGGTAAGCCACCAACCGCCGCGCGGACGGTGCAATTTCGGTAAAAGGAATGCGTACCAACTTTTGACGGTCGGGTTTCTTAACCCCATATTTGGATCGCGCGCGGCGATAATTCATCAAAGCCGGTAAATCAAATTGGCCGCGAATGGCGTGATACCGCACCCCCGGTAAATCACGAGGACCGCGGCCCCGCACTAAGACCACAGAATGAGGCTGCAAACGGTTCAGACCAATCCCTTCAAAGTAGACTTTGATATAGACCCGATTAGAGAGGCGAACTTTGGCCGTCTTCCGTTTGGCCGAATTAGGCTTTCGAGGGGTAGTATCCAGTGATTTAATCACCACGGCCCGTTTATGCGGGCAATGCGCTAAAGCCGGGGAACGGCTTTTGTGCGGTAAACGTAAACGCGGCACCTTGGCCCAGTGACGAACTGACATGAACTTACTTTAACGTCGTCAAGCCGCTGACCTTAAAATAGGTCATAAAGATCGCCAGGGCCAAGGCTGTATCTGCCCCCCCAGCGGCTAAAATACACAACGCCGTATTGTAGTAAGCGCTGGTATTAAACCCGGCGGTTAAGCCCAGCAATAATAAAGAAACTGAGAGAAGGACTAAGATCACTTCCATCATAACTAAAAAAACCAAAATCCGCTTTTCTTCCAGTTCTTCGATTAAACCAAAAACCGTTAACGCGCAGAGTAAAAAAATTAAAATTCGAAAACCTTCCGTGGTCGTAGCTGACCAAATCACGCTGTCGTCGTAAGGTGCCGTTACGTCAATCACCCAGTTTAAGTCATACGTTTCCACGTACGGCTGTAAAGCGGCTGGAATGGCGTTGGTCCCTACACCCGCGAAACCAGTTTTGCTGTTGAACAGTAGGACTGTCGCAAAACCCCAAACGCTGAACACTAAAGTTAGAAGAGTAAAAAGGTTAAGTAACATGAAACTAAAAAAGATAGAACTAGGTCGGATATAAACGTTAATGGAGAGCGCAGCCCGGGGTCGAAAAGCCGCAGGCTGGTGCTGACCCTACACGCGGGGGCCACATTTTTCTCTAGCATCGCAGATATAAATGGGCAAAGATACTGGCCAGGAGAGAACCATTTTTCGCTAGCCACGCAGGTATAAATGGTCGAACCTCAAAATTAAGCTTGTCAAAGGCGTAGGATTAATGAGTGGGCTCCGCTGTTGCTAACGGGAAACTTTTAACCTATTGCTATTCTGATCTAGAACGCTCTTCGCTGTCAGAAAATGTTAGAAGCTGGACTTCGAGTTTAGATTTCTTCAACTCTTATTGCCGATTAATGTGGCTAAACGGCGCTGCTTGCATAAAACAACCGTTACACTAGAGATTAATTCTCGTCCGATCCTCTCGTACTAAGAGAGACAGCCTCATTTTTTCTCAAACTAATGGTAGATAGGGACAAACCTGTCTTGCGACGGTTTAAACCCAGCTCACGTACTCCTTTAATTAGCGAACAGCTAAACCCTTGGGACAGCCTGCAGCCCCAGGTTGGAATGAGCCGACATCGAGGTGGCAATCCCTCCCGTCGATAGGGACTCTAAGGGAGGATAACACTGTTATCCCTAGCGTACCTTTTATTCGTTGATCGATAACCGTTCCACGCCGTATTACCGGTTCACTATGATCGAAGCTGTTAACGAGCTTCCCTGCTCGACTGGTTAGTCTCACAGTCAAGTAAATTTAAGCCATTACACTGCATCCAATCGTACTCACCTAAGAGCCCAACCTTTAATTCACTTTTACGCACCTCCGTTACTCTTTAGGAGGTGACCGCCCCAGTCAAACTACCTTATACTCACTGTCACGCGCAGAGCGCGCTTAGCCCCCTACCCTAATTCGAACGGTCTTTCAGTTGGGTCTCGGCAAGTGGCTGGCGCCACGGCGTCCTAGACCTCCGCCTAGGCTACACAAAAAAGGGCAGTTGACCGTAATTACATGTAGTGAAGGTGCATAGGGTCTTTCCGTCTAGCCATTAGTACCCCGCATCTGCACGGGAATTTCAATTTCACTGAGTTCGTGTTGGAGACAGTAGGGCAGTCGTTACACCTTTCATGCAGGACGGAACTTACCCGCCAAGGAATTTCGCTACCTTAGGACCGTCAGTGTTACGGCCGCCGTTTACCAAGGGTTCATTTTGAAGCTCACACTTCGCCACTTAACTTTTTGGTGCCGGGCAGGTGTCAGACCATATACGTCAGCTCTCGCTTTAGCATAGTCTTGTGTTTTTAATAAACAGTCGCTACCCCCTCTTTACTGTGATTGTCCATGCACCAGCCTACAGTTGGGCTGCGACTGGCCACTTTCAATGCTCCTTCTACCGAAGCAACGGAGCTAATTTGCCGAGTTCCTTCAACACGATTCGCTCAACACCTGTGTATATTCTACTCGTCTACCTGTGTCAGTTATAAGTACGGCTGCTCGTTTAGCTTTGAATTTTTCTAGGCTCAGTGTCCGAGGGCTCGAAAGTTGCCACTGCGCTGGCGCTTTACCCTGCAAGCTCCACGCCAACGCCCTACCTCCCTCAACTCATCCTGAGTACTCAACAAACTTAGATTTCCCCACTCGTAATTAGCTATCGCTGGTGTACTTAGGGACCGTCTAACCTCAAATCACAAACTGTAACTTGAGAAACTGTGGGACTTTCGGTGATAAAGATTTGACTTTATTTAACGTTACTCATGTCAGCATTCTCACTTTTGATTTCTCCACCGTGACTTACGTGACGGCTTCAACGAAAGACAAAACGCTCCGCTACCGATTCGCCGTGGGATTAAGACGGTAAATCTTGCTGCTTCAGTGGAAAATTTCAGTTTCGTTACATTGTTGGCTCCTTATGAAACTATTCGGATGATCTATTACGCTTTCTTTCAAGGATGGCTGCTACTAGGCCTACCTTTCCAAAAGTCATCGCGATAAGAATACCTTACTCACTTGATTTTTCACTTAAAAACTTTAGCACACAATCTGGGCTGTTTCCCTCTTGACCTTAGACCTTCGCACCTAAAGTCTGACTATTGAAGCACTTTGAAGGTATTCAGCATTACCAAACTCTCGTTCAGTGGTACTTACCCCCTTCGCTGCGCCGCCTCTGAACAGCGCAACACGTCTTCAATGCTATACTTAAATATATTTCGCGGAGAACCAGCTATTTCCCAGCTTGATTGGCCTTTCACCCCATAACCACCACTCATCCCAATCTTTTGCAACAGACACGGGTTCAATCCTCTTCTCAGTGTTACCTGAGCCTCAATCTGGTGGTAGTTAGATCGCTTAGGTTTCGGGTTCAAATGCAGACAACCTTAAGGGTTGGGGTTTTATGCGACACTAGCTCCACTTTACGGCGAGCGCACCCGCGCTCAGAGAAGTGTCCAATGTCTAGTTCCCCGTTGACCCGAACGCCATTTCCGACTCGCTTTCGCTAGGCCTACCTAATTAAGTTAAGCTCTGGCTGTCTGAATTTACTAGCTGACCCATTATGCAAAAGGTACGTTGTTACTCAGTGACCTGAGCTTCAACTGATACTAGCCTAATGATTTCAGTTTCTGTTTCATCCCGCTATAAGGTTCTGTTTCTCCGTTCGCTCGCGCTACTGGTTCACTATCGATCCCAAAAATATATTGCAGGCTTAGAAGGTGGTCCTCCTATCTTCAAATAGAACAGCGTGTTCCCATTTACTCCTAATTAAGCCCCAGGTGGTTCGAGCAGCGCCCTACAGGGGTCTTCACCTACTCTGCCCGACCGGTTCCAGGTCTGTTCAAACCCACCCGAACCACCCGTCGGACTTAATGGCCTTTTCCGCCCTCGCTCGCCACTACTAGCGGAATCTCGGTTGATGTGGATTCCTAGTGGTACTGAGATGTTTCAGTTCCCACCGTAAATTGACCCCGAAGGGTCAACAGTCTCAAGACTACATTAAATGCTACAGAAACTTAGAAGATGGCGACCCGTGAGGGTCTAGGCTTTACTGCGCCGCACAACTTTAGCGGACTCATGCCACCCGATTCGCCGAAAGTTGCCTCCCAGTGCTTCCTTCTAATTTACGGGGTTAATTCCGTCTGACTTTTTGGGCCTAGGCATCCGTTCATAGGCGTCGGTAAGCTTAAAACGTGCAGCCGCTGTGAACAGCGGTCTAGTGAGGCATTGAGTGATCCGGGATTCTTCTTCGTCAAAACTACGGCTGGCTAGGACGATGGCCGGCCACGCCGTATCTAGCGTAACGGTTAAGGCTGCCCCCGCGGTTAAAGTGGCACTGACGGCGCTAGCCGGAACATGGAGCCGCCGCTGGGCCCCTAAGGTCCACAGGTGTTGCCCGGTGTAGGCGCTTTGAGCGCGTAAGTTTTGAATTTTCACACGCAATTTGCGGTAGATTACGCCGTGCTTTAAGAAGTAAAAAATCATGGCGTAGACTAAAGTCCAAAAGGCAATCAACACGAATAAAGTTTGACTGAAATACGTAGCTAAATCTAGTTGTGGCATGCAACGTATCCGATGACGACAACAGGACTTGAACCTGCAGCCTGGGAGTTAAAAGCTCCTCGCTCTACCCTTGAGCTATATCGTCGAAAGAGTGCCTTGAAAGGGAGTCGAACCCTTAACCTCCGGCTTCTAAGACCGTCGCCTCTACCAATTGGGCCATCAAGGCGCAACGCGGCCGGCGCGTAAACCAAAAAGAAAAAAGGTAAGGCGTGTCGCTCGCTAGAGTGACCCGTTAAGTCATGATTACTTAAGACGTTATCCAGCCGCAGGTTCCCCTACGACTACCTTGTTATGACTTCACTCCGGTTGATTGCATTAACCTCGAAAAACCCGACTGATTACCGCTGATAAACGGTAACCGCCGGATTGATCTCTATTTCCCACACCCTCCCAGAGCGTGACAGGCAGTATGTACAAGATCCGGGGATATTCACCGTAGCGTGCTTATCTACGATTACTAGCAATTCCTGCTTCATGCTTTCAAGTTGCAGAAAACAATTAGGACTGAGAGGACTATTGAAGTTTTACTCCGATTTCACTCATTGTATCTCTTTGTGATCCCCCTTGTAGCAAATTTGTAGCCCAGTTCATCAGCGCCATGACGACTTGACGTGATCTCCAACTTCCATCGAGGTGGTCTGCTAGGCGCCAATCCAGCCCTTTCAAAGCACACTACTGCGTCCCGCTCTTCCTGGGGGGTAGTGCTAGTCCCGCAAGAGTAGTCACTACGAACCGTCAGGTCAAATGGCGCTTGCAGGTGTTCGAACGCTCAGTCACCTAAGGCTGAGCCTAAGGCTAGCCTCGACTCGCGAAACCAGCTTAGGGACTCTAGATCGAAACTAACAGCGAAGGTTGCGTCCGTTACCGAAATTAATCGTACGCGTCACCACACGGACTTGCGACAGCCATGCAGCAGTTAGGTCTCTTTAGGAACCGCTCGCCTGCGCGAGTTTCCAGAGACAGCCAAGAACTGGTAAGGTTTTACGCGGACCATCAGATTAAACAACATGCTCCACTGCTGGTGCGGATCCCCGCCAATTTTTTTAACTTTCAGCCTTGCGACCGTACTCCCCTAGCGGCATATTTAACGCGTTAACTATGAGACCGGAGCACCGTGGGCTCCAATCCCGAATATGCATCGTTGAGGGCGTGAACTACCGGGGTCTCTAATCCCGTTTGATCCTCACGCTTTAGTGCGTCAATGTCAGTTGTTATGGATACGCGCCTGCGCCTCTGGTGCTCCAAGTAGTCTGTGGTATTTCATCACTCCACTACCCATAACCGTAACCCCAACTCAACTCTAGTTAAAACGTACCGGAAAGACTTCCCCCGTTGTCCGCGGTTATTTCCTTAGGCTCTTGTCGTTTTAACCACCGCGGCACCCTAAACGCCAAGTTACCATGAATAACACTTGTTCCTCCCGTATTACCGCGGCTGCTGGCACGGAATTAGCCGGAACTAACTGGCGATTACCGTCATGATCATCATCGCTTTTAGCAGTTTACAGTTAGCCTTCCTCCTGCTTGATATGGGCAAGATCAAGCTTTCGCTCATTGTCCACGATTCCCCACTGCAGCCAATGGGCGGGCCTTGTCTCAGTCCCGCTGCGGCGGACCATCCTCTCAGACCCGCTAAAGATCGTTTAGCTTGGACAGCTCTTACCTGACCAACAACAATTTAATCTTATTGAGTCAGTATCCTTCACCAACCTAGTTTTTTCACACCCTGCCCCAGAGGAGCGGGGTGTCTTATGGGGTATTGCTGAAGCTATTCCCCAGTCAAGGGCAATCTAACTCATCTTACTCGCCCGTGCGCCATTAAATTTAATTCATTCGACTCGCATGTGTTGAAGCCCACTCTACGCGTTCACTCAGAGCCAAAATCAAGCTCTTAATTCAAGTGTATGAATTCCTCGCTGACTAACGGGCCCCAACGCCGCGGTCCCACATACCCCCGCCGGGAATCGAACCCAGATCTGATCGTTCGAAGCGACCTGTTCTAATCCATTATACTACGGAAGCCGGGTGACCGGGTTCAGTATTGGGCATCGGAATTGAACCGACGTTTTCGCAGTGAAAGTGCGACGTCCTAACCAGCTAGACGAGCCCAACGCTACGGAATCTGATGATAACAGGACTTGAACCTGCAACCTGGGAGTTAAGAGCTCCTCGCTCTACCCTTGAGCTATATCATCGGCAATTTACCCCTGGTAAAAATTAAGCAGGCGGAGCGGGCCAACACATGTTTTAAACGGCCGCGGCTGTCCGTAGCTAGCGCCCGGCCTATAACACTTCCACCACAATCGGCATAAAGGCGTGGTTTACACCACAAATTTCTGAACATTGACCGTAAAATACCCCGGTTCGGGTGATGTAAGTTGAGATTTGATTTAAGCGCCCGGGGCAAGCATCAACCTTGATCCCGAGCGAGGGTACGGCCCAGCTGTGAATCACGTCGGCCGAAGTCACTAGGACTCGGATATGGGTGTTCACGGGTAAATACACCCGCCGATCAGTTTCCAGTAAACGGAAAGCCCCTTTCACTAGATCTTCTTCGGGTACCATGTAGGCATCCAGCGCGACTGAACGGTTAGTCGAACTAAACGGTTCGGCCGGGTTTTCAGCTAAATCCCCGTATTCGTAAGACCAGTACCACTGATGGCCAATCACTTTCAGACTAAATTCCGCCGAAATTAAATCGTCCATACTGTAAATTAAGGCAAAAGAGGGGACCGCAATAGCCACTAAAATTAAAGCCGGTACAGACGTCCAAATAAATTCCAGGGCCGAGTGATGCACAATCGGCGGGTAATAGAATTTACCGGTCCGTTGACTTTGTAAACATTCGGTTACCAGCCCGACGAAAAAGGTGGCCACCAAAGCAAAAGTGCCCACCAAAAAAAACATAACATCATCGTGTAAATTAATAATCCCTTCCATAATAGGAGTGGCCGGATCTTGAAACCCTAACTGCCATTTTTCCGCTGCATCGCAATATCCGAAACCCAGAAACATCAGTCGCGCTCTATTTTTAACGCCCTTGAGCGTAATAACGCTTCATTTGCGTCATCCCCTTTTGCCGCTTTAAACCTCGGCTTTTAGTGAGGGTTAACACAATGGCACCAATCATCGCCACCAACAGAATTAAGCCGACTAACCAGAAGGCCACAAAATCTTCGGTATACAACGATTGGGCAATAATCCACATATCCGACGTACCGGTTAAACCGCCCACCGGTAAACCTTCCGTTAAGACCGTCGTCACGGGCACGGCCGGCACCCACCCCGCCCCGGCTAAAACCGGCCAGGCTTGAGCCCAGGTCGCGGCTAAGGGTTTATAATACTCCGCCACTACGACTTCCGCGGCACACAGACTAAAGCCGAAAGTAGCGGCCGCCACCAGGTGCGCATGATAAGTACGCGACCAATGAATCGGCCGAGGTTCGATTTCCATCCGCGCTACTAATTCCCGTTTGGTATCGGGGTTTAAAATCATCACCACGAATAAGAAAAGAACCGAAATAGCGCCCACATAGAGCAATAAGATGACAAAAGACACAAACTCAATACCATGCAGCAGCAGTAAAAAGGCTACTTGCACGAAGAGCGCAATCAGCCAAAAGATCTTTGGCATAATTAAAGAGGTAATAATTAATCGAGACAAGGCTAAAATTAACCCCGCGGCTAAAATTGTTTTTAACGCATCGACTAATAACAGCAGTGACATCCGACTGAAAGGAACTAAGGCAAGTAACGGGACTTGCACCCGCAACCTCCAGATTCACAAACTGTCACTCTGCTATTGAGCTATACCTGCCAACTACGAGAGGGGGCGGAATTGCACCGTCGTCGTCGATTTTGGAGATCGAAATTCTACTCATTGAACTACCCTCCCCGCGTCAGACAGGCGCCGTTCGGTGACGCCGTCGGTGGCCGACCACCCGAATTAGAAGTTAAAGGCGAAAAAGAGGAACCACCCTAAAGCTAACGGTAAAAAAACCTTCCACCCTAAAAACATAAGTTGGTCATACCGAAAACGCGGGAAAGTGGCGCGCACCCAAATGAATAAAAACACCACGCCACACGCCTTTAAGCCCAACCAAAAACTCCCGGGTAACCAATGCGCCAGCGCCGCCAGGGGTGGTAACCAACCCCCCCCAAAGAGGATAATGGTCAGGGCACTCATTAACAGCATGTTCGAGTACTCCGCCAAAAAGAATAAGGCAAAACCAACGGCGGAGTATTCTACATTATACCCCGCTACTAATTCGGCTTCGGCTTCGGTTAAATCAAACGGGGCTCGATTGGTTTCGGCCAGCGCCGACACAAAGAACATGGCGGCCAGCGGCAGAAAAGGGGTAATAAACCAAACTTCACTTTGGGCTAAAACCACTTGCGACAGATTACAAGAACCTACGGACAACACCACAGTCAGCAAAATTAAACCTAACGACACGTCGTAGGAAATCATTTGCGCAGCGGACCGGCAGGCTCCCAAAAAGGCGTACTTGGAGTTACTCGACCAACCCGCGATAATAATACCGTAAACGTTGAGGGTCGAAACGGCCAATAAATACAATAAGCCCAGATCAATATCGGCTACCACCGCCCCATAATCAAAAGGAATCACCACCCAGGCCGCTAAGGCTAAGGCGAAGGAGTAGACCGGGGCAAATAAAAAAAGCGTTCGATTCGCTTTATTGGGCACAATGGTTTGTTTAGTGACTAACTTCAAACCATCGGCTAGGGGTTGTAATAACCCCCATTGACCTACCACGTTAGGTCCAAATCGTCGTTGCATGGCAGCCATAATCTTTCGTTCCGCCAAGGTAAAGAACGCAACCGACAATAAAAGTGGAACGGTAATCGCTAGGAAATAACACAATTGTTCCAACAGAAATAAAAAAATGGTTAACATAAGGCGTCGTGGCACTTAAAGTGAAAGTCCCTACCCATTGAGCGAGCGCCGGTAAACTACTAAAGCTAACCACAAAAGCTCCGACCGTGATGGCCATTAAAACCCCGTTGAGCCAGCGCAGGGGTCGGGCAATGGGCGCATAGCTCTTAAAGCCCACTGTATCCACAAAATACAGGGCCGCAATCACCCGTAAATAACCCACCGCCCCGAGCACCCCACTGAGCATTAAACTCAGAATAAGGCCGATCTTGCCGACCGAAGGGGTCGTTAAGGCAAACATGAAAGTTCCGTAAGTGAGCAGTTTGCTCCAAAACCCCAGTAGCGGCGGAATACCGGCTAAAGAGGCAAAGGATAAGGCCAGCCCCGCCACTAAAAAACCGTGGCCGGTCGAATAGCGCAGATGGGCTAAATCCGGGATGGTTTGCACCCCTTGGGCCACCCGGTCCGAGCGCAGCACGTAGGTACTACTCATCACTAAAAAAAGATTACAATAGGCTAGCCCCGAAATAATCGTACCCATTAAAGCTAAGGGGTAAAGGTACGCCGACGGGGCCATGGCCCACACCACGTACAAGTACCCACCGCTGGCAATCGAACTCAGTCCCACCAACCGCAGTAAGCCTTGTTCTCGATATAAAAGCACATTCCCGACCCAAGCCGAGGTTAAACCCACGGCTAAGTAGAAGACTTGCCACACATCGGCCACCGGGTAAAACACATACCCCAGCAGAACACTTAACGCGGCCGCATAACTAATTTTGGAAGCGGTCGCCAGCAAGGCGATCACCGGCACGGAACCACTACCGTAAATAGTGGGCACCCACAAATGAAAGGGTGCCACCCCGAACTTAAAGGCAAAAGAAACCGATAAGGCCAGGACAATGGCGGTATAACCGGCTAGGGTATAATCGGCCACGGTTAAAAACTCGACCAAGGCTAAGAGATCATAATCCATCGCCAGTAAGGCTAACCCTTCACTCGCGCTCCACCGGTTCAGCGCTAACGGTAAGTAGAAGTTAACGATGGCATCGTAAGCCACCGAACCGACCGCCGCAAAACACCGGGTTAAGGCCAGCAGAAAAAAAAGCGAGGCTAACAGGTTAACCAGTAAGTACTTTAAGGTCGCTTCCAAAGCCCATTTCGATTGTCGGTGCCACGACAACAAGATCAAAAAGATTAAAGCTTGCAGCTCTAAAGACAAATAAAGGACGAGTAAAGTATAGGCCGAGACCACACAAAACATAGCAAAAAGGGATAACCCCACCAGAATCCCAAACTCATAATTATTGGCCCGGTGCGCTTTTAAGTAAGGATCGGCAATGGCCAGGACAAACAGGCCGAAAAAGATCAACGCCAATTTGGTAGTCACTAAACCCGTCGTTAATTGAAAGGCATCGACCCAAAACAACGTGCCGCTCGCCGCTAACGCGTTGTAAGTCGGACCCCAGAGCATCCAGCCGGCCGTGATTAGCAAATAAACCATCACGCGGCGGGCTACCGGTCGCGCTTCCAACGGAAAAGGAGCAGCCGTCGTTTTAAAGAGCGTCACCATCAATTCCGCAATTAAAGTTAATAATAAAAATAAATCAGGGGCAAAAGCACCAGCTTCGACCATAAATTGTTCCAAGGAATAAGCAGTAGCTAAGATGGACATGAGACACCTAGGGGCTTAGGCTTATTTAACGGTAAAATCTGGTACCTTTAAATCTGCCCAAGCCTGAGGATGGTAAGAGTTGTGGCTATTATTGAGTCGGACACCACCCGGTAGTAAACCATGATGCCAGTAAGCCCGTTGGTTGGCGTAAGTAGCCAAATGGTTCAGATCAAGGCGTAATTGCGTTAAATCGCGATGTTCGTCGACCGCGCGCTGCAGCAGGCGAGCCATGCTTTCAGGCAGCGTCGGCGCGTACAGGTAGCGCGGTAAATGCGGATATGCCGTAAAGTCCGTTAAAGAGTACTTCAGGTAGAGTTGATCCACCAACGTTCCGGCCGCCGGTGAAGGGGGTACCGGAGTCCGGAGTTCAGTGACCCAAGTGTCTAACTCGGCGCGCTCTTCCACGATGCTGTACAGTACTTTCCATAGCCCCGCCACGGTGGGCGGTAAGTCGGTTTGACGCAGACGGGGTTTATTATCTTCATACAGAGGAGCCAAAAACTTTTTCTTGAACGTGGCTAACTCCTTACAGACGGTATCCCAGTGCGGATCAGACGGCGGATAGAAATAATAAGCAAACGCCTCCTCCATAGAGACATCCGCTAAACGAGCGCTCTGCAGCGGGTGCCAGCCTTGTAACTGGGCGACTTGTTCATCAGCCTCCTGTTGCCACACTACTTCAGTCAGGGCTTCGGTCCAGTCATCATCTTGCGGATCGGGCCAAACCGGCTCCCATAACACATTATGCGCGAGCGCGATGGCTGACCGCTTGCGGAGCTTAATTTTCATCCATTCTTCGTCCGGAATACTCGGTACCGGCGAGGTGCCCGGTGTCAGCGCAGCCACACACGGCCGGCGATGCAAAGGCACATTATGCCACCACTTATACAACTTAGAACGCCAGGACAAGCGCTGAAACACAGTGTACATCTGGATGGCTTGAGCTTTATCAAATTCATCGCTATAAAGCGTATCGACCAAGGTATCGGCTTCTTCTTCCTCCGGTACAATAGCTTCAAAGGACAGATCCACGGGCTCTTTATCCTTATCCTTATCCCAGAACTTGGTATCGACCGGATCGATGTTGAAAATACCCCAATGCCAAGCATCGTCGGCATCGGCCGTCGCCCAACCTAAATGACGACCCCGTTGCATATCCCAGGCCACCGGGGTCGGAAAATCTAGCGGCGAAGGATAACCATTCACTAAAAAGCGTAAGTTCGCATAACGCGCGTCCCAGAGCGGCCCTTTTAACCACACCGACAAATGGTCTAGCTGCCACAAATCATAGCGAGCGGTAAACCAGTTGGTTTGTAAAACGATATCAGTAAACTCGGTTCTATTCGCGGTCCAGCCGTTATAGTATTTACCGGCTTCTGGGAGTAAAGCGAAGATTCCGTGCACAAACAGGTGGCGGTACAGCAACCAGTTCAAGAACGTAATAGCCACCAACCCTAAAACCACGGACCGGGTCGAATAAGTAAAGCGGCGGCGGCGGGTGAATACCAAACGATAAGCCACGTCTAAACGCTCCCAAGCGTGGTAGGTAATCCACAGTTGAGCCAGCAGTGCACCTAAAAGTAAAGCCGCTACACTCGGTGGAACATAGATATCAATAAAAGCAAATTTCCACGGTAACCAAACGCCCGTGACCGGAGTGGAAGGCACTCCCACTTGCCCGACAATACTGTGGTGATAGCCCCCTTGAAGGGTCACATACGAGCGCTGGCTCGACTGGGGCTGCGTGGGATGGGGTTTACCTTTGGGTTCCGTTGAAGGTTTAGTTCGATCTAAGCCCGAACGCGGCGTATGACTCGATTTTAAACGCGGGAACGAGCCTGGTGGGGTGACCGCGGCTACCCGAGGGAAGCGCTTAGGAAAGAATGCCCGAGCCACGGCCGGGTCCACCTCCGGCAGAAAGGAAGCGACCGACGGTGGGGTGGGAGTGACGGGCGTGGGTGACACAGGTAGAGTGGCGGACGGGACCGTCGGAGCCGAAGGCTGAGCGGCTGGAGTGGCGTCAACGGGCTCAGCTTTGGGCACCGCGACCACGATCTGATCCCACGCTTTAGTCGGAACCTCCCCCTTCGGGATGGTCCGCATAAGTTGGTACAGCTTCTGTTTAATAGGACGCGTTAGCTGATAAGCAGGCGCCAGACCCTTGTATTTTTTAAACTGAGCGTAACCTTTTTGAGTAGGCGTCAACGCCGACGCAGTGCCGGGTTTGACCCCCCGTGGCGACTGCCCCGGGGTCTGGGGTTTAGCGGGCGTTGACGATTTCGGGTGGGCTAACCGCGCCGAAGACGCGGTCGAGGGTGCTGATGGAGACTTGACCGGAGTTGGCGACGGAGCCCGGGTGGAGGTGGTGTCTTGAGTGGGCGCTGACGAACGTCGCTGCTTAACAATGGCCGCGAGTAGACGCTCACCGGCCTTAGGTGAGTCAGAAGCCTGAGCATAATACTGGGCAAAGTCGGTGTCACGCTCTTTCAGCGGAGTAACAGCGGGTAAACCTAACGCTTCATTAAAGGCCTTTTTGTACTTCCACTGGAGGCCAATCTCAATTAACGCTCGATCCCGCGCGCCCGGGGCGGCATGATAATACGCATCAAACTCGCGCCAGTCGGTAATCGAAGTAACGTCGGGTAAACCCCGAATACGATTATAGCGCAATTTAAAGGGCCGCTGAGCGACCAACTCGGCTAAAAACTCAGACGCCGCGCCTGATGATTCTTGGTTAAGTTGATAATAGCGATCAAATTCGGCCTTGTCAATCGGCTCATCCGCCGGTAACCGGAGCGCGGATCGGTACTGCAGTTTAAGCTGTTGACGATGACTCAGCTTGGACGGGCCCGTCAACACCGGACGCTCTTCGGCCATTAACAGTAGGTCTAAAAAGCAGTCTGGCGTTTGCGCATCGTTATTCTCGGTCCCGGGCGACACCGTTTCGGCCGCTTCGGTGGTAAAAGCGCGAACGGTCAAGCCGGCAAACGCGCCTGGGGCGGCGGTCGCAGCCGGAGCTAGTGACCAATGCCGCATAACTGGGATATCGAGGTACTGAGCCCAAGTCGCACTCCGCATTGAGTAGGGAGCTAGTGCTTCGACTTGCTCCAGCACGGTAAGCGTGGTCCCGTTCAACGTTTCAACTAACGACGGGCCTTTCAGAACCAATGGCAGTTGGGCTTTCAAGGTTACGGCGGACCCGGTGATTTTCTTGCGGGCAGTTGGGCTCTGGGCCCCGGTGGCTGCTTTCGGCTTAACCGCCTGGGTTTTCTGGCCCCCTGAGGCCGCTTTAACCGCTACAGCTGGGGTTTTAACAACCGAGCGGACTTTCGCCTTCAAATGGACGCTCGGTTGGCGTCGACGTTGCGGCGGCTGAGCTTCGGCCGGCAACGGCAGAGGTAACGCCGTCAGCGCGGCGTGTAATTGGACCCGGGGCAACGCCGCTGTCACGTCGCGCCGACTGGCCGGCGCCACCGCCAAGCGACGGATAGAACGGCGGAGCAAGTTCAGCGGCAGCGCTGGTGCCCACGGCAGAATGTGTCGGGATTGAGTGTAAGTATAGAGCTTGACTAGGGCTTTTTTCACCCAACGAACGGCCCGCCGGGCTCGGTGCCACCGAGCTCGAGTCACCCCGCAGTTCCGTTGTGTGATCCGGACACGGACCAACGCGGTTTTAAAGGCAGCCTCGGCTTGAGCCCGCTTGATTTTAAGACGGACAATCGCATCCGGCATTACTCGACGACGCCCCAGCACGTTTCGAAAGTGCCGTTCGGCTTTCCGGCGAGCCCGGGCGGCCTTAGCGTACGCGCGCTTTTTCTGAGCCCATTGGCGCGTCGCTTTGGTCTCTTGCTGCTCGGCGCGGCGCAAGCCGTGCTGACCCTTAGCTAACTCGGTGGCCCAATAGATCGAGGCGAAAATAGCCACAAAGTTTCGGTAACGTTGTTTCAACTTGAAGCGATACCGGCGCAGAAAGGTGCGGGCGTGGTGCGGCCCGAGGGTAAGGAAATGGGCAGCTCGGGTCAAGAAGTTCAACCCTTGCTGCAGCAATTGCTGGCCGTAGTGGCGCACTTTACGACAAGTTTTCGGTTTGGGCGCCCAGCGCAACAAATACGGGGGCAAAGTTTTGGGATCCCGCAACTGCGATTTCAAGTACCGCAGTGGTCGAGTATGATTTAAGCCCACTTCGCCCCGTACCGGCGGTTGGTGTCGCCGTCCGCCGCCGGGTAGACGGCGCTTATTGCGGAAATAGTAGGTGTTACCTTGTTGGAGCATGCGCCGGCGGAAAAAACGGTACCGATGAGGATGATACCGTAAGCGTTTTCGGCCATGAGCTTTGGGCCGCGTACCGCCCCACAGCAGGCGCGAAACATCGCGCAAACTGTGAATTCGTAAACGTAAATTACCCATACAAAAACGCCGATATTCCCGTTGGAGCCGAATCATCTTGAACAGCCAGCGAAAACGTAACCGCACACCCGCGCGCACAAAAACCCGCAACCGCTTAGCGAACCAAGCCGCCGCGCGTAAAGTATTGGAACGCGCGAGGGGGGTATGTTTTTGTTCGCCTTTAAAACCGAGGCGACCGCTGGCAAAATCGAAAAGACTGTAACTAGCGTGTTTTTGATTAAAGCGTTTGAGATCACCCCGATCGGGTACGAGGGAGTGGCGAAAAACCACCAGCCCGGGCACCGCGGGGGTTTGAAAATTAATGAAAGTATTGTTTGGGGTAGCGGTCGTCCCAAGTTCCATGGACCATTTGTGCATCTTCAGTTGGGTCGATTCAATCCACGCTTCGCATTGTTCGTTAAACTCAGCGAGGTAATTGCGACCGAGAAACCAGATACGCGACATCCGGTAGGGAAAATTGGTCGTCGCCAGCGCTGCGCTCCAAGACGGACGAGCAGTGTTCAATGGGGTAGGTACCGCCAACCACATGTTTTAACGTTTCTTTTTTTTCGCCTTCTTAGCAGCGATTTTTTGATTCACCCGCGCTAATTTGGTGAAGTGGCCCAGTTTGTTAAACCGTTTCAGGTACTTGAAGAACCGTTTATCCTTTTGCAAAAGGGTAAAACTGCGTTGCAACAAGTGACCGTATTTAACATTAGATCGTTCTTTCAAGATGGCTTTATGTTGTACATATTTGCTGATCTTTTTGACTTTACTCGACGGGGTCGTAGGCACGTATTGCCAGGTCCCACTACCTAAGTAACGACTAGTTTTGCGGTTGGAGTGAGTCCGCTGCCCGCGCGTCGGTAAATAGTAGCTGTGTCGTAAGCCCCGATAGCATTTAATGTACTTTAAGCGTTTCATATTACTGCGCTTGCGACTTTTCAAGCCGTTCCCTAGCGTATAACGCTGCTTAAAATAACTCAGCCAGGGTTGACGTTGGGCTCGACAGGTGTGTCGAACTCGTTGGTAAATATGGCCACCCAGTTTATCACGATAAACTTGAGCTCGACCATAACCAACTCCGTAAACTTTCAAAAAAGCCAAGGCCAGTGGCAACTTGGTTTGTAACGTGGTAGTCCCCAAATAAATGGTCATGTATGCATTCGCGGAGAATCGAACCCCGGTCCGATCGTTGGAAGCGATCTATTCTACCACTAAACTACAAATGCGCGCGGAAATAATCGGGGTCGAACCGACAACCTCTAACTCGACAAGTTAGCGCTCTAACCAATTGAGCTATATCTCCCACGTCCAACGGGCGAGATTTGAACTCACGTTAGATGCTTGTAAGGCATCGGTTCTACCACTAAACTACCGTTGGGGGCTTCAGAAGAAAGGGACTTGAACCCATATCACTCGGTCCCAAACCGAGCACTCTACCATTAAGCTATCTTCTGACCGGTGTCTAAGAATGGACTTGAACCATCAACCTGAGGCTTTTCAGGCCGCCACTCTACCGATTGAGCTACCTAGACCCGCCCGGCGCGCTAAAGAGAGGACTTGAACCTCCAACCGCTCGGTTAACAGCCGATTGCTCTACCCATTGAGCTACTTCAGCGGACGAACCCTAGGGGACTTGAACCTCTATTCCTAGTTTTCAAGACTAGTGTCTTACCATTAGACGAAGGATCCCGCCTGCGCGGTCCGGCGCCGGTTATTCCCATTCCAACGCCCCTTTCTTCCATTCGTAAATGAAGCCTAGGGTTAACAAGATTAAAAAGACCACCATGCTCCATAAAGCAAAGGGCGCGGCTAATTTTAAAGTTTCTAACGCTACCGCCCAAGGGAAAATAAAAACCACTTCGAGATCGAAGAGGATAAAGAGAATTCCCACCACGTAGAAACGGACGTGGAACGATTGCCGGGCGTCCCCCATGGGGGTGAAGCCACATTCGTAGGCGGATAGTTTTTCGGCGTCATACTCTTTCGGAGAGATCGCTAAGGATAATTTTAACAGTAATAAAGCTAAGCCAAAGCTTAACATTAAATACAAACAAATTTTGGCGTATTCTAACGCAATAAACATAGGGCGAAAAAAGATTAGACCGGAGTTCGGTGACTAAGATTAATAGCCGCCAGCGGGTCCGCCTCCGAGCTCACCCGGCGTACGATCTTCCACACCGTAGTGTGCGAAAGCATGGAGATAACGAGAGTCGAACTCGTGTCGCTTGCGTGCAAAACAGGCATTCTACCAACTAAACTATATCCCCGGTGTAAGGTTACCCGTCCCGAGCTGTTTAGCATGGGTTGGACTCGAACCAACATTCTTCGGGGTATGAGCCCGACGAGTTATCCATTTCCTCCACCTTGCCGCCAGACCGCGACCCAGTTTAGGCCGCGGCTAACATCGGGTAGAAGTAAGCGAACCACTTCTTTTGAAAGAAGTCGGCCCCCGTACTTTGACCCGGTAATTTTTGCATTTGTTCCACAATCCGCCAATAGACGGCGGGTTCCACGACCACGGCCCGTTTGCGTCCTAGCCCTAATAAGGTCTTAAAGATATAAGCCAAACGAGCTTTCCGCGCCGTATTGTGCTTGCCGGTAATTTCATCAAAAACCAACCCTTCCTTTAACGGCGTTAAACTCAAACGGACCAATAGGCGCAGGGTCTTTTTATCGTAGACCACCGGGTAATGATGGGTCCGTAAGGTTAAGACTTTACTGTACCAGGGCGGCAGCGGGACCGGTAGCCGACAGCGAATCGAAAAGCTGAAGCGATTATTGTCCGCCGTAAAGATCTGCAAAAACTCGCGCACGAACAGGGGAAAAGGGGTTAGCGTTAAGGAGCGGAAGGCTGGAAACAGGGCCAAAGCGCGCGGATTAATTTTCCGCCACGCTAAGGTAGGGACAAAAGGATAATGCTTGGCCAGGGGCAACATGCGATAGCGTAACTCGTAGAAAACGAGCTCCCCGTGGTCACTGGTACTAGACCAGACTCGCCGGCCTGGATGCCAGACGAGCGGTGCGGCTTGCTTGGTCAACCAAGTTAACAGCAGATGGATTAACAATAAATGCCGCCGCGGTAATTTGGGGCGTTGGGTGCCAGCGGCCCAACTCACTTGACGCACCGCGGGCACCCAGGTCCGTTCCGGCGCCCCAAACTTCTGCAAACACAAAACAGCATGGGGTAAAGCAGTATAACGTTTTTGACGTAAAACTTGGGCATAAACCCGAACTTGGGCGTTTAAACGCCGATAGGGAGCAAAAGCGTGAAGAGTCATCGGACTCAGCCAGGCAGTGCCTCGAAAGGGAGTCGAACCCTTAACACTCAGATTTTAAGTCTGATGTCTCTACCCATTGGACTATCGAGGCCCGGGCTGAGATGGCGAGATTCGAACTCACGATCATGGGCCCAAAACCCACTGCCTTACCGCTTGGCTACACCTCACACAGGGTTGAAAGTATATGGAATTGAACCATACTGATTCGTTTTACAGACGAACGCCTAACCTCTCGGCCATACTTTCGGGGGACGACGCCCCTGAGCTCGGACGGAATTGAACCGCCGACATTTCGTTTATCAAACGACTACTCTACCACTGAGTTACGAGCTCACTACCACTTGGTGAGAAGGAGACTTGAACCCCCATTCTTGGATTATGAGACCAATGTTCTACCAGTTAAACTACCTCACCCCCCAGACTAGAAGGGGAATTGAACCCCTACCTTCGAGTTTGCAGCTCGACGCGCTACCGTTACACCATCCAATCTTTGACCCTTCATAAGCATCCGGCGCGCTCCTGCGGCCAACACATGTTTTAAACGGCGACCGCGCTACAACCGCCCTGCGATTCACCCAGCACACCCACCTACCCATCATCGGCAGGCGAACTTAATTATATGGTAACATGGTCAAGGTCATGAACTGCCAACTCACGGGTAACGTGTGTTTTACTTCAGCCGGATTCGGATTATTGAAAATTAAAGCCGCGGGTACCCGTTCATTGAGCAGCATATAACTCGGATATTGATCGGGTTGAATGGGAGTGCAAAACATCCGCATTAAAGTAAACGCTTCGGTTTGCAACAAGCCTTCATGGGGCAAAACGCAATCGCCAATGTTCACCATATAATTAGGCCGGGACAGGGTCAGGCCATTCACCTTAAAATAGCCCAATTTGGCTTGTTGACGCGCCTGCAAGTAGGAAGCCGCAAAATTGGCCCGGTAAGCCACCGTCGCTAACCGGAACTCAAAATATTTGATAAACGTCAAATCAAACAAACGCTTACTGTGCGCGGTAGCTTTCCGAAAACTTTTAACTAGCTGACGGTGCGTCAGTCGAAAAAGTTTCCGAAAAGTCTGAGTTTCAAAGATTTGGTTGTGGAACAACTGCCGATGATTCACATACCGCGGCATGCCCACCAAACTTTTAATATGCCGATACCGCGCGGGGCGAATAAAGCCGGTGTCTTTTTCCACCCAATTCCGATAAATACGTAAGCGGCGCCGTTGTGTCATAAACGGTTTAACGTCCCGTTGCCCGCGACGGAACCAGATCTTATAAAACTGGCGCCGGGTTTTACCCAGTTGAACGTACCAGCGGTTCCGGCGCCCTTTCTGATTAGGAATTACCGGTTTCGGCGCCCGCGGGCGGCGTAGGCGGCGAGTTCCCCGGCGCGGAGCGCGCGCCGCAGGGGTCATAATAGTAGAAGTAAAACTCGCAAAAAACCGAGTGGGCGGTCGAAGTCGCGCCACTAGGACGAGGTTGAAAGGAGATCGAACTTTAAGAGTAAACATGACACGCACCAAGGCTAAAGCTGGTCGGAGGCCCCCGCGGGTACGGCGTCGACTTTAAGGGGGGACGGTGGGGCCTAGCCTGAGAGGCCCCGAGCTCGTCACTCCAGATAGGGCCAGCCCTCTCGCCAAAAATTCGCCACAACCGGCGGTGCCGGGGCTTAAATATAGATTAAACCGGTACCTAGGTGAAAATTCGGACTCGCTAATTAATATTAAACTCGCGCGGGAACTTTCGTTCGTTCAGGTTCCGCGGGTGCACGTTACCCTGTGGGTGATAACGAAACGAAAGCGCCCCCGGGTGAAGGCGGAGTCTAGCGCAATGAGTCTGACTCACTCCACGGCCCGGGTCAAAGTACGGGGGCACGGCCTACGAGGACCCGGCCACGGATGCGTCCACCAGGCGGAAGCCGGAATTACTTTGGCATCGTAATGACCCAAGCTTGGGCCATTGGTAACGGCGGTAACTCTACCCCCGCCTTTTCAAATTGCAAATACTGGATTTGCAATTGAGGACCGAGACTGTGTAAAACACTCGGGCTTTGCGGGTAAGTAATAAACTCGTTAAAGAGTTTAAACGATTCCGCGGCCAGCTTTTGAAAAACAACGCGCTCTTGCGGCGTGTAGTCTGCATTAGCTAACGCCTGGTGTAATCGATCCCAGATCGCTTCAAAGCGCTCATAGTCCCGTAAACCCAGCCGCAGTTGCGGGTGTTGGGCCAACTCCGCTTGTTTGGCTTTTAAGGCTAAAAGATCTTGTACGACCGGCCAAGCGTCCGTCGACGCATAATACGTTTTTAGAGCGTAATCAGCCGCCCGGAATTGCAGCAGAGGCAAGGGAATGTCGCTATGTACGGCTGAAGTCGCGAGTTCCCAATACAACCCAGCGCTTTGACTACTCAGACTCCGCAAATTGCGAATCTGGTCGGGATAACACATCTGTAAAAGGGTGGCCGTGCCCTGGTGCGTTTCGTAAGCAATATAATCTAAATACTGGAGCATATACAGCTGATCTTTAACCGCGAGTTGCCCCACCGCCTGCTGAAACACTACCGCGTTGTGCCACTCATCGATGGCCCGTTGAATATGGTCCGGATTGGGGAATTTTAAAAACCCGTAGGCAAAAGGGTAATAAAAAAGCCATCGCCCCACATGAGCCAAATGCCACGCGGTATTAAAACATGCGTAGAGTTCGGGCGGTTTCCAAATACCGGTGAAATATAAGAGTTCCACAATTTTGTACTGCGCCCCAATGATCAGCGTATAGTCTAAGACTAACTGACCCACAAAGCGCCACGTATGTGGCGCTGGCTCCCACCCGATTTTCACGGGATAGGGAGTGGGGGGTACGATCACCGCTAACCCATCAAAGATGGTGTAAAGCTTGATCAGTACCCCCGACATCGGCTGTAAATCCAAGAAGAGAACGTGTAACATCTAGAATTACAGCCGACGTCCTTTTAGCGATCGATCTCGCCGAAGACGAGATCGAGCGTCCCAATAAGGGCCACTACATCCGCTAACAAATGCCCTACAGCTAAGGTATCCAAAAGCTGCAAGTGGGCCATCCCGGGTGTTTTAATTTTACACCGATAGGCTTTGTTAGTTCCAATAGTTTGAAGATAAACGCCAAATTCGCCTTTCGGCGCTTCAGTCCCCAGGTAAACGTGGCCCGAGGGTACACTGTAACCTTCGCTGAAAAATTTAAAATGATCAATTAAAGCCTCCATGCTGCTTTTCATGGCCGCCCGGGAACCGGCGCCCAGTTTACGATCATCCGCCATCACGGGCCCGGACGGTAAGGTCGCTAACGCTTGACCAATTAAGCGGGCGCTTTGACGCATTTCTTCCATGCGCATCAGATACCGATCGTAGCAGTCACCCTCCTGCCCAGTCGGAATCATATACACCACCTGATCATACAGATCAGAGGCGTGTTTTTTGCGTAAATCCCAGTTAGCCCCGGCGCTCCGCAACAACGGACCGCTCGTACTCCAATCTAAGGCTACTTCATGGGTCACCACTCCCACATCGACTAGCCGGGCTTTCCACACTCGATTGTTCGTTAGTAATTCTTCCAGTTCATCACAGCGAGCAGCAAACTGGCTAATAAAACTGGCAATATCATCGGCTAAGCCGACCGGGAGGTCTTGAGCGACCCCGCCTACCCGAAAGTAAGCGGCGTGCATCCGAGCTCCACTCACGCGTTCGTAGAACTCAAAGATTTTCTCCCGCTCTTCAAAGCCCCACAAAAAGGGCGTTAACGCACCCACATCGAGCGCGTGAGTGGTTAAAGCCATAATGTGATTTAAAATGCGTGTTAACTCTAAGAAAATCAGCCGAATATATTGGGCCCGTAAAGGCACCACTACGTTCAACAGTTTTTCGAGGGTCAGCACAAACGAGTACTCTTGTGCCATCATCGAGACATAATCCAGGCGGTCAAAATAGGGTAAAGCTTGTTGGTACGTCTTGTATTCAATTAATTTTTCGGTACCCCGATGTAGCAAGCCGATATGCGGATCAGCGGCTACAATTGTTTCCCCGTCCAACGCCAAAATTAGCCGTAAAACGCCATGGGCCGCGGGATGGACGGGACCGAAGTTCAAAAGGAGCGATTGACTCCGCTCCACCGCCAGCGCTAAGTTATGAGTGTGATTATACACCACCGGAAAAGGACAATAGGTCATGCCGCTGAGCCTGGCGTGTGGGATTCGGGGTTGGGGGGGGGTCAACCCCCCCCAACCCGATGTAATTATGACTACGGGCGGCCCCGCAATGCGCTATAGCTGACGCCCCGTTAACGCGGGCCATACCAACTAAGCAGCATCGGACTGAAGCTAGACTCACTCGGCCTTACCGACCGCCCCAGACGTATACGGCCCCGAAGACAATCAACCAGACCGCGTCGACAAAATGCCAGTACCAAATGGCGCTTTTCAGCCCTACTTGCTTCGTCGCCGTAAAATGTAAACGCAAGGCCCGCCAGAAACAAACGGCCAGGAAGATCGTCCCCACGGTCACGTGAAAACCGTGCAGCCCCGTTAATAAGTAAAAAGTACTCGGGTAAATCCCGTCACTCAGTAAAAACGGCGCGTAGTAATATTCAAAGGCTTGGCAAGCCAAGAAAATTACCCCTAACCCTACGGTCAACCCCAACCAGGTTAAGACTTTCACCAATAACATTCGGAAATAATACCGTTGGTAATGGGTCACTCCCTTTAAAGCGTGATGGGCCCGGGTTAAAGTGGCACTCGATAACAACAGTAGCACCGTATTGAGCGCCGGTAAGCCGTAAGCGGAAATGGTGTCAATAAACACCGGGGGCCAGACGCCCCCAATCGCCGCCGCCGGTACGAGACTGGAATGAAAAAAGGCCCAAAAGAAGGCCAAGAAAAACATGACTTCGGATGCAATAAACAATAACATCCCCAGCAGTAAACCCCGCCGAATGAAAACGTTATGTTTATTTTCGTAAGTTGATTCCCGAATCACGTCGCGCCACCAGAAGCCGAGAATAAAACAAACGCTCAATAAAGCGTAGAGCGTAGTTTCGAGACTGTAGGGATACCCTTGAAAAAGGGTAACGGTAGAAGCCATTAAGGAAAAAATTGACCAGGCCGTAAAGAGCGGCCACGGACTAGGATCCACAATATGAAATTTATGTTTAAAGCCTTCAAAGGCTAAACGTTGAGGGGCAGTGGCTAGAAGAGTCACGAGACACACCAGGGCTAGGGCGGGTATCAGCCGAGCAGCGGGCGGACCCCAGAAGAACGGTGGCCACAACGCATTGTACGGTGAGACGTTAAGCCGGCTCGCTTTAGGCGAACAGGATTAAAAAACTCATCATTAATCCGAACAGGGCAATAGCTTCGGTTAACGCAAACCCTAAAATCGCGTATGAAAACAGTTGTTCTTTTTGGTCGGGGTTGTGGGCTACTCCGGTTAAAAGGGCCGAAAAGATAGACCCAATCCCGGTCCCGGCGCCACTGATGGCTGATACCGCTAAGCCGGCTCCAATGTATTTAGCGGCTTGAATTAACACGTTACGCACGGGGGCTCCGGTAGCGCGCCACGGACCCACAGCCGCACCGGCGGCTCCGCTAAACGGGTGGTCCAGCCGGATCCGCCGCCCGGCGCGGAGTAACGGGTGGGGTCTCATCCCAGGTCGAACGCCCGGCGGCACCAGCGGCACGGGGCAAGTCCAGGGCCTGCAAGACGTCGACCAAGGCGGAACTGCTAATCAAACGATTCGACGGGTGGGCGGGATCCGGGTGCCAATCGGGATCCGACTCATAGCCCGCAGCGAAAGCCCACGAACGCGGCGACTGAGGCGGTCCGCCGCGATAATCACTCGTCCGACCATAACTCAAGCTGGCGGACTCGGTAGCGGCGGGAGCGAGGTCGACCAGTGGGGGTAAGGCGAAGTGCCACTGGAGCGGCGTCTGCGGCCAAGTCGGCATAGCCAAGTCCGACAAGGACAGCCAGGACCGCGACAGCGGCAGCCAGGCCGCCTCCCCCAGCAGGCAATAGGTGACGAACTCATCCAGATTCGCCCACAGCGGGGCTACCATCCGCTCGGGATCACCCCAGAAGTAGCCACTAGCCGCCGCAAACGGGGCCGTGCGTGCCACCTTAGCGTGATGAGTCCCCAGTAGCGAGATCGTCTCGGAAGTAGAGCTCGTTAACACGGTAGCGGCGCGAGCTAGGTCGATCAGTGGGGGTAGTTGGACGTGACCGAAGTGCCGCTGCAGGGGCGTTCGCGACAGCGTCGCAATATCAAAGTCCGACAAGGACAGCCACGACTTCCCGAGCAGACAGTAGGTGGCTAGCTCACCCATATCTTGTAGCCCCATGGCCAAGTACGCCCAATTCGGGGCGGACTTAGCGAGGGCCGACGGGGTATCACTCCAGGCCCGACCGAAGAAAGCACTAGCCGCCCGGTCCGGGGCCACTAGTGCCACCTGGCCGTAAGGCGCCCGGTCCGGTACCAAACCAGCCGCCGCAAACTCGGAGAAAGAGTCGGCCCACTCGAGCCCCCACCGCTCAGGTGAAATCGAACGGGTCGGACTCAGCGGTGCGGGTAGTTCGACCGCGCTAGCCTCGGCGAGCCGGCCGAAGTGCCGCTGCAGGGGCGTCGGCGGCAAAGTCGACAGATCAAAAGACGACAAGGGCACCTCAGCCGCCTCCCCCAGCAAGCAGTAGGTGGCTTGCAGATCGAGCTCCGCTTGTCGCTCATACTCATCCAGAGCCTCATCCATAGACGCCCAATCCTGGGCTGACATGGCGGGCGCGTCCACCGTCGAGCTGGTTGCCCGCGGAGACGTAGCGGCCAGCAGCTCGGCATTACTCCCGACCGGGTCGAAGAAAAAACTAGCCGCCTGGTTCGGGGCCGCTAAGGCTAAATCGGCCGTCGACCCGTGAAAAAAAGAGTCGGCATGCTCAAGCCCCAACGGATCGGGTGAAATCGAGCGGGCCGGACTCAGCGGTGCGACTACCATGTCTTCGCCCCAAAACGACTCGAAGCGCTCACTCGCGGCGTTAGACGCGAGCAGCGGCTGAAAACTCGGCAAGCTCGACAACGGCGGCTGAATAGTCGCTGAGGGCGCAGCAGCCGAGCTCGACGCCGCCTCTGACTCGACATGCTCAAGCCCCCACGGATCGGGTGAAATCGAGCGGGCCGGACTCAGCGCTACGGCTACCTCGCGCTCGCTCGCGGACGAACGGGTGGGCGAAGGTAACCGGGCTAAACCTAAGGGATCGGCACCCTCAATCCGGCGCGTCCGACTCGGCGCTGCGGGTAGTTCGACCGCGCTAGCCTCGGCGAGCCGGCCGAAGTGCCGCTGCAGGGGCGTCGGCGGCAAAGTCGACAGATCAAAAGACGACAAGGGCACCTCAGCCGCCTCCCCCAGCAAGCAGTAGGTGGCTTGGAGATCGAGCTCCGCTTGTCGCTCATCTAGATCCGCTTGTAGCGCCAGGGCCATATCCGCCCAATTCTGGGCTGACATGGCGGGCGCGTCCACCGTCGGACTGGCCGACCGCGGAGACGCAACTCCCATCAGCTCGGCCAAACTCGACGCTCCATCGAACGCCGGGCTGAACGCCCGCGGAGGCGGAGCTACCGTCAACTCGGCATCACTCCAGGTCCGGCCGAAGTAAGCACTAGCCGCCCGGTCCGGTGCGGCTAAGGCCACCTGGGCGTAAGTCGGCGCTTGCGCGGCGAAAGCGGCACCAGTCACATCGACCGAACTCAGCGCTGCGGTTACCTCGCGCTCGTGCCCAAACGACTCGGCACGCTCCAACGGCCCCTCGGGTGAAATCGAGCGGGCCGGACTCAGCGGTGCGGCTAGCCCGCGCTGCTCGAGCCAAAACTCCTCGAGCCAGGGTTCGAGCGGGCAGAAATGCCGCTGCAGGGGCGTCCGCGGGCAAGTCGGAATAATATCAAATTCGGACAAAGACAGCCAGGACTGCGACGTAGGCAGCCAAGCCTCCTGCCCGAGCAGACAGTAGGTGGCTAGCTCACCCATATCTGCTTGTAGCGCCGCATCCAGAGCCGCCCGCTGCGGGACGGACAGCTCGACCCGGCCGAAAAAAGCACTAGCCGCCCGGTCCGGTGCGGCTAAGGCCACCTGGGCGTAAGTCGGCGCTTGCGCGGCGAAAGCGGCACCAGTCACATCGACCGAACTCAGCGCTGCGACGACAGCGCTGGCGCTCTCACTCGGCGCTGCGAATGCTCCGAGCCCGCGCGCCTCTGGGAGCCCGTTAATCCGGCAGAAGTGCCGCTGCAGGGGCGTGGGCGGCAAGCACCCAAAATCATAGAACGAGAAGGGCGCCAATGACTCTGCCCCTCGCACGCAGTAGGTGGCTTGGAGATCGATCGCCACTTGCCGCTCATACTCAGCCATATCCATCGCCAGCGCCCCCCAATTCCGGGTGGACAGAGCGAACACGCCGGGTTGCAGCTGCATCTGGGCTGGCGGCTCATCCATAGCCAGCAGCTGGGCATCACTCCCGGTCGGGTCCGGGGCCGTGATTAGGGCCGCCAATAGCCGCTTATACTCAAGATCCATCCCCCCCACCCCCCAATTCAGGGCGGACTTAGCGGGGGCCGCCGCGGGGCGGACCGGCCGCGGAGCTACCGTCAACTCGGCATCACTCCAGGTCCGGCCGAAGTAAGCACTAGCCGCCCGGTCCGGGGTCGTTAGGGCCACCTGGGCGTGCGTCGCCGCGGGCGGGGACCAGGGACTGTTAACATGCGTCTGCCACCAAGCCGCGGTCGCGGTCTGTCGCTCGCGCTGACGCCAGGCCCGCTCGCGCAGCATGTCCTCAGGGAACCAATTTTTTACCACCAGGACCCGACCCTGGTCTTGCCACAGATCCTCAAAGGTGGGGGCATGGGGCGTCCACACCACCCCCGACCAATCCACGGTGGGTTGAGCCACAGGCAACCGCGGCCCGTCTTCCTCCAAATCATACAACCAAGAAGCGGAGCGAGCCACAGGCAACCGCGGCCCGACTTCCTCCAATTCA
>Ga0315905_10000514_pt1 | contig 41986 bp, 33 predicted proteins | sample LakEriMetagenome_5_FD_203522 | JGI IMG/M metagenome (GOLD analysis project Ga0315905, IMG submission 203522) | Freshwater fungal communities from buoy surface, Lake Erie, Ohio, United States - Buoy 4 MA121 | ecosystem: Environmental > Aquatic > Freshwater > Lake | place: USA: Lake Erie, Ohio...
CCTTTCTTTTAAAAGAAAGGTACACGAACTTAAACATTAAGCAATTTTAACTTTTGCTCCTGCTTCTTCTAATTGTTGTTTAGCTGCATCAGCTTCTTCTTTAGATAACCCTTCTTTTAGAGCTTTTGGTAGAGTTGCTGTGTATTCTTTTACTTGGTTTACGGCAATGTTTGCAATTGAACGTACAACTTTGTAAACAGCTACTTTTTTGTCTGCTGGGATCTCTTCTAAGATAACATCAAATGTTGTTTTTTCCTCTACAGCTGCAGCAGCTTCGCCACCTGCTGGCATTGCTGCCATCATAACAGCACCACCAGCTGGAGCAGAAGCATCTACACCAAATGTCTCTTCAATTTGAGAAACTAATTCTGAAGCTTCTAATAAAGATAATGTTTTTAATTTTTCAATAATTTCGTTAACTGCTGACATAGTAAATGTAAGTTTTCAGATTTATATCTTTTGAAATTTCAAAAAAGAAATTATATAAGACTTTAAAACAATACCGACCCATAGTTAGAATCAACTTTGTTTGAAGGTATTTTTTAAATAACATACGAACTGCAAAATAAGGAAAGATTATTCTTTCTCTATACGTATTTTATACGATAAATGTATTTGAGTAAAGACAAGCGTTAACCTACTTTTTTATTCAATCATTGCGTGATATGTCGCAACAGTTGCAGGTGAAGCTCGGTTTAAATGTCTAAAGATTAAATATTTAAATAGAACATCTAATAATACAGGTAACGTAGCAACTAATAAGAAAATAGTTGTCTGACTTTCTGGTAACCCATAGTGATCACAAATCGATTGGAAGAAGAGTTCCCAAATATTAGGCGAGTGATACCCAACTAATAAATCAGTTGTAAATAAAATAAACAAAGATTTCTTACTATCGTCTAACCCAAAGAAAACCTCTAATAAAAATGACTTTGTAATATTAATTTGTACCTCTAAGCGCATAATTAACACAAAGAGTGTACTAAAACTTAAAGCGTCGGCGAAAAAATTGGTAACAGATTCAATACTTTCATCATTATAATGATGTGCTAACTCAAGAGTTTTCTTTTGTAATCGTTTTTGAATGAGTTGACGTTGAGTTTCTTGCACAAACCCTGAAGTTTCTTCGGCTTCTGCAGTGTTGATTGAAGTTTCCAAAGCAGGAGACTCAATCGGGAAGTTTGAGAAGCCTACAAAAGATTCAAAATATAACTTTTCTTCAAAATTATGTAACTCACTGAAGGCTTGCTTCTGTTGATAAGAGTTAATAAAAATCTCAGATTGATTTGTATTCCAGTAATATTCAATAACAGGTCGAATAAAATAATTTTTTGAAATAAAATTCACTGTGAATGGTACTAAAAACAAAATCATTAAACAACGAACTGTCGTTAAAAATAAATAACGATAAAAACGGTATTCTTGAATGACTAAATTATCAACATCAAAGAAGAGCTGTTTAAAGAAACGGTCAAACACCCTGTTAAATGAGCGCGGAAACAATCCAATTTCTTCGTAAGTAATAGACACAACCTGCTGTTTAGCAGCATTGGCACGTCTCAAGTTCTGTAAGAAGGAAAAAGGACTTGTCCAGCTCTTTGACTCTGTAGATTCGTTTTTCATACTCGACATTTGATTGGGTCAACCAAAGTTGACTTATTATGGAGCAGGTGCCTCTTTAGGACCCTGTTGACCCAATCCGATAGGTCATAAGCGCCTAAGCATAGTAGATTGACTAGAAAAAGCCGTATGGGGCAAAAAACATTAACAATAAAGTAACCATCTTCGTCAAGATAGACTTTCAAAAACTTTTTTATAGATATCAACATTTTCAAGAAGTGACGTTTTAAACTTAATAGGATTGAACCTTAGAAAGTTAGAACAAAAAGATGACTCTGCAGCCAAAGGATACTTCCTTTGGTTTGCAAAGTCATTAAGAACCCACGTGGAACGTTTGATTAGTCTAAGTTACCTTTTCCTGGGTTACGAGCTGGGTCGTTTGATAAGAAGCCGAATACGAAAAGGGAAACGAAGAATGTTACCACCGTGTATACAAAAATTTTCAGAGTTAACATGAAAAACGAGTTAAAAAATTTTATCTGATTTATCGTGATTTAGAAATACCTATAAAATGAAGTCAATGGGACCTCCTTTTAAAAAAGGGGCCTCATTGAAACGAGTACCTCAATTAAGCAGCTGTTTTTTGTGCTTTGAACTCTTCTGTGTAATCAGCTACTGCTTTTTTCACTAGAGCTTCTGCTTCTGCAGTGAATGTGTTAGTGCTAGCTACAATTTCAGCGTATTGTTGTACATTTGAAGCTAAGTATTCACGGAATCCAGCTGCAAAGGCACGAACATCAGCAACCGCAATAGTATCTAGTAAACCGTTTGTTCCAACGTAGATTGATGCTACTTGGTCTGCTACTGATAATGGAGATGATTGAGGCTGTTTTAGTAATTCACGTAAACGTGCACCACGAGCTAATTGGTTTTGAGTAGCTTGGTCTAAGTCCGAAGCAAATTGAGAGAAAGCTTCTAATTCTGCGAACTGAGCTAACTCTAATTTTAATTTACCAGCAACTTGTTTCATTGCTTTTACTTGTGCTGCAGATCCTACACGTGATACTGAAATACCTACGTTAATTGCTGGACGAATACCTGAGTTAAATAAGTCACCAGATAAGAAGATTTGACCATCTGTAATTGAAATTACGTTAGTTGGAATGTATGCAGAAACGTCACCTTCTTGTGTTTCAACAATTGGTAATGCAGTCATACTTCCTTCTCCTAGTGCGTCACTTAATTTAGCTGCACGTTCTAGTAGACGTGAGTGTAAGTAGAAAACGTCACCTGGGTATGCTTCACGTCCTGGAGGACGACGTAGTAATAATGACATTTCACGGTAAGCTTGCGCTTGTTTTGATAAGTCATCATAAATTGTTAGAGTAGCACGACCTGTGTACATAAAGTACTCAGCTAATGTTGCTCCTGTATATGGCGCTAAGTACTGTAGTGTAGAAGGCTCATTTGCGTTTGCCATAACTACAATTGTGTATTCTAAAGCACCACGTTCTTTTAATGTGTTTAATACTTGTGCTACTGATGAAGCTTTTTGTCCAATTGCTACGTAAACACAAATAACTCCTTTTCCTTTTTGGTTTAGGATTGTGTCAATCGCAATTGCAGTTTTACCTGTTTGACGGTCACCAATAATTAATTCACGTTGACCACGTCCAATTGGAATCATAGCGTCTACTGAAATTAATCCTGTTTGTAGTGGTTCGTAAACTGAACGACGAGCAATAATACCCGGTGCAATTGATTCAAGAGCACGTGACTCTGAAGTTGCAATTGGACCTTTACCATCTACTGGACGAGCTAGAGCGTCTACAACACGACCTAAGTAAGCTTCACCTACTGGAATCTCAGCAATTTTACCTGTACAACGTACACGGCTTCCTTCAGAGATTTTTAAACCATCTCCTAATAGTACTGCCCCAACGTTGTTAGCTTCTAAGTTTAAAGCGATCCCTAATGTACCATCTTCAAACTCTAGTAGCTCACCAGACATTACTTTTTCTAAACCGTAAATACGGGCAATTCCATCCCCAACGTTAAAAACAATACCGAAGTCTGTTAATTTTACAGTTGGTGTGTATTCTTCAATTAAACCTTTAATTAAGTTGCTTAATTCTTCAGGAGTACGAGTAGTCATATATTTATTTTTTATTGGAAAAGTCAAGGAACGACTTTGAGAGAGGTTAAAGACCTTGTGCCACGATTTATATTCTAGGCTTGTCTTAACACAATGAATAGTTTCTTTAATGAAGTGGTTAACATAGGCAATCATAGCACACAAAAATGCTTAAAGATTTGAGTAGTTTGAAATTAAGGTTAAGCGGATGACGCGATTCGAACGCGCGACATTGGACTTGGAAGGACCACGCTCTACCAACTGAGCTACATCCGCAAATGATTATGCTAATATAATAGAACAAACTCTTCGGAAACACAAGTCTTCGTCTAAAGAAGGCGACCTAAGAGCCGCCTTCTCTAAGCTAAATGTTTCGAGGCTTATTAGAAAGCTTGAGTAGGATTACCAGCTGGCTTTACGTACCCCTGGTAATAGACCATCGTGAGCCATTTCACGTAAGACATGACGTGATAGCCCAAAATCGCGATAATAACCACGTGGACGTCCTGTAATCGTACAACGGTTGTGTAGACGAACTGGGGCACTGTTTCGAGGTAATTGTTGTAGTTGACGTTGAATTGTTAATTTGTCTTTTAATGAAGTTGCTGCTTTTAATGCTGCTTTTAATACTGCGCGTTTTTGCGCGTATTTCATCACTAAACGTTGACGTTTTAATTCACGTTGAATCATTGCTTTATTTGCCATAAAAGATGCAAGATGAAAACTGATGTATTTTCTCTGTCAAAGTAGCGTTTGTTAAAAAAACGCGGAGGTTGAATTAGCAAAGCCTAGTCTAGATTAACGACGACCTTTGGCTTTTTTATCTGCTTTTACGTGCCCTTTAAAAGTACGTGTTGGTGCAAACTCTCCTAATTTGTGACCAACCATTTGGTCTGTCACAAATACAGGAATAAATTCTTTCCCGTTATAAGTTGAAATTGTATGTCCAATCATCATTGGAAGAATCGTTGAAGAACGTGACCATGTGTTGATCACTTTTTTCTGACCTGCAACATTCAATTTCTCAATTTTTTTTAATAAATGGTCCGCAACAAACGGACCTTTTTTAATCGAACGTGGCATAAGAGTGTAAGAAAAAAAGAATATAAGACTTAGAAACAACAAAGTGTTTCTACAAGATTAAAGAGCGGCATTTAAAAATGTTGCCTAATGCTCCTGAAGATGTGAAGAAGTTGATAAGATAACGTCAATTATTTACGTTTACGTAAAATTAAGTTTGAACTATATTTTTTCGATTGACGCGTTAGTTGGCCTAAAGCCGGACGGCCCCAAGGCGTTACAGGACGAGCACGACCAATTGGACAACGTCCTTCACCCCCACCATGTGGGTGATCATTTGGGTTCATTACTGAACCACGAACAGTTGGACGTTTTCCTAACCAACGGTTTCTACCAGCTTTTCCAATTGTAATGTTATAAGCTTCCACATTGCCGACTTGACCAATTGTTGCCCAACAGTTTTTTGAGATCAGACGGATTTCTTTAGATGGAAGACGAATCGTTACAAAATTACCTTCCTTAGCTAAAATTTCTACACTAGAACCCGCTGAACGCGCTAATTGGCCTCCAGAGCCAGGTTGAAACTCTACGTTGTGAATTTGTGCTCCTAAAGGAATTTGACGTAAAGGGAGTGCGTTCCCAATTAAAATTGGAGCATGTAAATCAGATAAAACTGTATCACCTACGTTTAAACCACGTGGTTGTAAAATATAACGCTTATCGCCATCATCATAACGAACTAAAGCAATACGTGCATTACGGTTTGGGTCGTATTCAATAGTTAGAACACGTGCTGGCATTCCGATCTTGTCACGACGGAAGTCGATATCACGATATAAACGTTTATGTCCACCACCTTTGTGACGACATGTAATGACACCTCGGTTGTTACGTCCTTTTGGACGGTGAACACGACGTGTTAAAGATTTTTCGGGTTGGCTTGCAGTAAGTTCACTAAAGTCTGAAACTGAACGGTTACGTGTCCCAGGAGTGAAAGCTTGAAGAAATCGGATTCCCATAAAATGAAACTGATAAATAAAAATTAACTCTAAACATAAATATAAAAAACATTCAAATTGCGACATAAATCGACACATACATGAATGGTGAAAGAACACTCATCTAGGATTGTGACATCTATTAATGAGTTGGGGTGTAATTAAAGCCTTTAGTTACACACTCTGAAAGTTTTGAAAATCAAGGCTTTGACCCTCTTTTAACGTTAAAATAACACGCTTATAGCGTGCACGATATCCCGCTTTAGACCCTAAACGAACGCGTTGGCGTGGAGGACAGTGAGTATTAATTCCAACTACGTTCACGTTGAATAAAGTTTCAAACAGTTGTTTGATTTGAGGTTTTGTTAATCGTAAATCTACATCAAAAGTATATTGACGATTTTGGAACATAGCTAGATAAGATTTTTCCGTAATAACTGGGTATTTAATCAAATCGGCTGCCATTTTAACAGGTGAAAAGTGGTCTTTCATCGTTGAGCGCCAAGTTGAAAGTTTTTCAGTATTGTTTGAAGTAGTCATAACTAATGTAGGCAAAATAGCTTTCTCTATCAAAAAAATGAGTCAACAACTCAATCAGTGAGGTTAGGTGTCAACAGGGTATAGGTTGTGTGGAATCGGTTTCCTAAAATGTAAGATACCAAAAGGTACCTAATTATTAAAGTAATAATTTTATCTAAAATGAGACAATAAATTACGTCAAATGGTCAGGTATGTCTGACACAAAGCAGAGAGCAAATTGAAAAATCCAAAAACTTGCAAAAGTTTTTTATACATTTTTCCTGGGGAAGCACTGATAAATATTGGAACTTTAAACGAAGACTCTGTAAGCAAGTGACAAGTATCAGTTTACTATTTTAAAAAGAACCAACACCCCTTTAAAATAAGTTATCACTCGTGAGTTTATGTCGCGTCACAGTTATCAGAGCTGAGGAAACATCTAGCAAAATTTAGATGTTGTTTAGAACAAAAATGTTACACTTGGTACTGCCATATAGAGATATTTAATAAAAGATTAGATGCGATAATTAACCTCAGAGTTAATTAGAAACGTCAAACACCTAAGCACAAAATCTTTGGTAGTAATCCGTTAGTTTCGCGTGAATCAATCTAAACTTAGATTCAAAAAGAAAAAGACCTCATATGAGGGATTCAGAGAAACTAAAGACATGTTTTTATTACCCCCAGGGGAATTCGAATCCCCGTTTTCTCCGTGAAAGGGAGGTGTCCTAGGCCTCTAGACGATGGGGGCTACAAGTAGCACTGTGACTAGAAGATGTTACAGAGTTTAACTTACTTTTTTTAAATTGTCAAATCTCTTATAATAATACTAAGGCTTTGTTCATCAGGAGACAAAGTCTTGGTTACGATTGCTTTAAAGCGTGACTTCTTTTTTCCTGCCCCTTCACTTGTATAAAATGACCGAACCTGTGGATATAAACAGCGTTGTTTCATCCCACTTTACTGATGGGGTAACATTTAATGTTCATCTGACCTTTTACTTTTTATGTGACTACCTAAACTTCGTAAAGCAGTTGGCATTGGGACGGTGAGCATTTAAGCTCCTGTTTTGTCATTGTGTAAAGCCGAAGAACGAATCAAGTACTCTCATTACTAACTTAGATTCATTAGGAAGGCTCTGTGAAGAATGAAAGCTCAATGCATTTGAGGGAAATTCTCTATAAGAAACAGTTAAGCTCATAGTTTAGGGTTAATAAAGCACCACACTCGTGATTGATTAAGTAGATCTCGCACACTGGTGTTATATTAGGTAGAAGAGTCTCTAAAATAATTATTTTCTTGAGAGGTGTATTAAGGATCAAAAAGTTGTATAAATATGGGTATAACTCCTTTTCTGAGAATTTATGAAATCGACCTTAGTAACTAAAAAACCTTCAAGCTCTATAGAACTCTTCTCCACCTGTATGACCTAACTTTCGTACGCAGAATCTACATATAGATCTGACGTCTTAAATTTGGATCTATCGCATTGCTTTCTGCACGTTTTTAATTATGTGTAGGAACACTTAGAATAATAACTAAAGTTACAATCCATTAAATAAGTGCTGAGTGCTTATTCATGACCTTCAATCTTCGAAATATTTAATTTTCAAAAGGAAACTTATACTGAAAATGTTTGATAGATTGTAGAAAGGTCTTTGCTTTTTTAAAGTAATAAAACCATGAATTATGGTATTTCAACGATCTTTGATTGAAGCCGATTCATGAGTGAGTTTTTTGACAAAGTTCGCTTTGCAAGTGCAAATTAGGAGTAATAAAACTATGGCAACAAAGTTGTTTCCTAAATTTAGCCAGGGTCTAGCAAATGACCCAACAACACGCCGAATTTGGTTTGGCTTAGCGGTTGCACATGACTTTGAAAGTCATGATGGAATGACAGAAGAAAATCTATACCAAAAGATTTTTGCTTCTCACTTCGGGCAACTAGCAATTATTTTCTTATGGACATCAGGTAACTTATTCCACGTAGCTTGGCAAGGTAACTTTGAACAATGGGTAACTGATCCAGTACACATTCGTCCAATTGCTCACGCGATTTGGGACCCTCACTTTGGTCAACCAGCAGTAGAGGCTTTCACACGTGGTGGCGCTTCAGGTCCTGTAAACATTGCAACTTCAGGTGTATACCACTGGTGGTACACAGTTGGGATGCGTACAAACCAAGACCTATACACAGGTTCAGTTTTCTTAGGTTTAGTGTCAGCTTTATTCTTATTTGCAGGATGGCTTCACCTACAACCAAGCTTTGCACCATCATTATCTTGGTTTAAAGATGCTGAATCACGTTTAAACCACCACTTATCTGGTTTATTTGGTGTAAGTTCATTAGCATGGACAGGTCACCTAGTACACGTAGCGATTCCAGAATCACGTGGTAAACACGTAGGTTGGGATAACTTCTTAACAGTTTTACCACACCCACAAGGTTTAACACCATTCTGGACAGGTAACTGGGCAGCTTACGCACAGAACCCAGATACAGCAAGTCACGTGTTTGGTACATCAGAAGGATCAGGTGACGCAATCCTAACATTCTTAGGAGGCTTCCACCCGCAAACTCAAAGTTTATGGTTAACAGATATGGCACACCACCATTTAGCGATTGCAGTAATTTTCATTATTGCTGGTCACATGTACCGTACAAACTTTGGTATTGGTCACCGTATGCAAGCTATTTTAGATGCACACGTACCACCAATGGGTAAATTAGGAGCGGGTCACAAAGGCTTATTTGATACTGTAAACAACTCATTACACTTCCAATTAGGTCTTGCGTTAGCTTCTGTAGGAACAGTTTGTTCTTTAACTGCTCAACACATGTACGCAATGCCACCTTACGCTTTCTTATCGTCAGATTTCACAACACAAGCGGCATTATACACACACCACCAATACATTGCTGGTTTCATTATGTGTGGTGCTTTTGCTCACGGTGCAATCTTCTTCATTCGTGATTACGATCCAGAAGCAAACAAAGGAAACGTATTAGCACGTATGTTAGAACACAAAGAAGCAATTATTTCACACTTAAGTTGGGTATCTTTATTCTTAGGGTTCCACACGTTAGGTTTATACGTACACAATGACGTTATGTTAGCGTTTGGTACTCCAGAAAAACAAATCTTAATTGAACCAGTATTTGCTCAATGGATTCAAGCAGCTCAAGGTAAGACATTATACGGATTTGACCTACTACTATCTTCAAGCCAAAGTGCTGCAAGTACAGCTGGTCAAAGCTTATGGCTTCCAGGTTGGTTAGAAGGGATTAACAACAACCAAAACTCATTATTCTTAAACATTGGTCCTGGTGACTTCTTAGTACACCACGCAATTGCTTTAGGGTTACACACAACTACATTAATTTTAGTAAAAGGGGCTTTAGATGCTCGTGGATCTAAGTTAATGCCAGATAAAAAAGATTTTGGTTACAGCTTCCCGTGTGACGGTCCAGGTCGTGGCGGAACATGTGATATTTCTGCATATGACGCATTCTACTTAGCCGTTTTCTGGATGTTAAACACAATCGGATGGGTAACATTCTACTGGCACTGGAAACACCTAACATTATGGCAAGGTAACACAGCACAGTTTGATGAGTCTTCAACTTACTTAATGGGATGGTTACGTGACTATTTATGGTTAAACTCATCTCAGTTAATTAACGGTTACAACCCATTTGGTATGAACAGTTTATCTGTATGGGCATGGATGTTCTTATTTGGACACTTAATTTATGCAACAGGTTTCATGTTCCTAATCTCTTGGCGTGGTTACTGGCAAGAATTAATTGAAACATTAGTATGGGCTCACGAAAAAACACCACTAGCAAACTTAGTGATGTGGCGTGATAAACCAGTTGCACTTTCAATTGTTCAAGCACGTTTAGTTGGTTTAGCACACTTCTCTGTAGGCTATATCTTTACATATGCGGCCTTCTTAATTGCATCAACGTCTGGTAAATTCGGATAAACCGAATTCGACCCTTCGTTTTATTCTTATGGGTTTAGAATTGTGTTCTAAACCCATTTCTGGTTTTTTTGTTTCAATAATTTTTTTGATAACTACGGAGTGGACTTACTCTCTTTTAAAGCCAGTGTGAAGCTTACAAACTTTTCACTGTGTCTATGTTGTGAATTATTACGATTCACTTTATTTGTTAAATTTAGCATTTCAAATGTCTTTTAATTTTATTTCGTTAGAAGCCTTTTTTGCCAATACTGCCTTTGCCTTCTTGTTTTTAGGTATGTTAATGTATTGGATTCAAATTGGCTTTGTATGGCAAAAAGGAAAGCTTGCGTCAGTCTTTATGGGTGTGGCTAATGTAGCTCTTGTGGCTTTTTTAGTGCTACGTTGGTATGACTCTGGGCATTTCCCATTAAGCAATTTGTATGAGTCACTACTCTTCTTATCATGGAGTTTAACCACTCTTCATTTTGTAATCGAGTTCACCTTTAAGCAAACATTACTGAGTGCCATTACTGCACCTATGGCTTTATTTACAAACGCCTTTGCAGCATTAAGTTTACCAGCTGAAATGAAAGTCGCAGGTCCTTTAGTCCCTGCACTACAATCAAACTGGTTAATGATGCATGTGACTGTGATGATCTTAAGTTATGCGGCTTTAATCGGAGGCTCACTTCTATCGATTGCTTTTTTAATCTTAGCTCGTAACTTACCAGATAGTTTATTTACACAAACCATGGAGGTAGACCTTTCTAATTCTTCTGCCGAATTAAGCACAAACCCAGCTTTAGCTCTGAAGATGGAAGGTACAACTCTAAACACGCAAACGAGTAATACCTTAAAATTAGCTCAAAAGTTGGACAATTTAAGTTATCGTGTTTTAGGCTTAGGGTTCCCTTTATTAACTATCGGCATTTTATCAGGCGCCGTGTGGGCCAATGAGGCCTGGGGTTCTTATTGGAGTTGGGACCCTAAAGAAACATGGGCCTTATTAACATGGTTAGTCTTTGCAATTTATTTACACACTCGTTTAACAAAAGGGTGGCAGGGTAAAAAGCCAGCCATGATTGCCGCTCTTGGGTTTTTAACCGTTTGGGTGTGTTTTTTAGGTGTAAATTTAATTGGGGAAGGTCTACATAGTTATGGTTTTGCCACACGTGGCTAACTAGACGTATTTTATTTATGGTTCCCACAATGGGGCATTGTACTTTTTAGAGGACGCTTCAAGTCGCCTTTAAAGGGAGTACATCTACCAGCTTAAGTTGAAAAGGTGCGTTTTAATTCTTGTCTGGGTCGAAGAAGTTATCTTTTCTGCCTTGACAAGGAATCTCTTTAACCTTTTTGCACAAACTGTTATCTTGCAACGCAAGACATTTCTTTTATGACATCAATTCTTCAACTTGCATTATTAGCTTTAATCGCTGTATCGTTTGCTTTACTTGTAGGCGTTCCAGTTGTTTTCGCATCACCAAACGGTTGGTCTGAAAACAAATCATTTGTTTTCTCAGGTTTAAGCTTATGGCTTTTACTTGTATTCACAGTAGGTATTTGTAACTCATTTGTAGTGTAATTCGAAGCTCTGGAAGCTTTTCGAATTTCCCATAAACCGAAAATCGGTTTCTTTTTTAATACAAAACCATTTGACTTTATTGTAAGTTTTTCACCATCTTGAAGAGGTGGTTAAATCTCAAAAACATTTAAAATTGAGTTAACTCAATTTGCTTGATAATTCTTATTTTTTTCACAAACCTCATGGAAGTTAACATCTTTGGATTAACAGCTACTGCATTATTTATTCTAATCCCAACATCATTCCTTTTAATTTTGTACGTTAAAACAGCAGCGACTGAAACTGCAGAATAATTGAACGTTCTGGATATGATGTAACAAATAAAAGACCAGCTTTTTGTGAGTTTCCCCATATACGGAGATGTCATAAAAAGCTTGTTCTTTATTTGTCACTTAAAACTTGCTTGTTTTTTCTAGAAATCTGAGTAGAATAAGAAAGTATAGAAAACTCATACTTTATAGATGAGGGCTTGTAGCTCAGTGGACTAGAGCATGTGGCTACGAACCACAGGGTCAGGGGTTCAAATCCCTTCAAGCTCAATCTCAACAATTACCCGGAAAATTTGGATTTTATACATATAAAAATTAACTCTATTTCTCAAACATGGCACGCGCTAAATTTGAACGTAATAAACCACACGTAAACATTGGTACAATTGGTCACGTTGACCACGGTAAAACAACTTTAACAGCAGCAATCACAATGGCTTTAGCAGCTCAGGGTGGTGGTCAAGCTCGTAAATATGACGAAATTGACTCTGCTCCAGAAGAAAAAGCACGTGGAATTACAATTAACACGGCACACGTAGAATACGAAACAGAAAACCGTCACTATGCACACGTAGACTGTCCAGGCCACGCCGATTATGTTAAAAACATGATTACAGGAGCTGCGCAAATGGATGGTGCTATTCTAGTAGTATCAGGTGCAGATGGTCCAATGCCACAAACAAAAGAACACATTCTATTAGCAAAACAAGTTGGCGTTCCAAACATGGTTGTATTCTTAAACAAAGAAGACCAAGTAGATGACGCTGAATTATTAGAACTAGTAGAACTAGAGGTTCGTGAAACATTAGATAAATACGAATTCCCAGGTGATGACATCCCAATCGTAAAAGGTTCAGCACTATTAGCAGTAGAAGCTTTAGCAGCAAACCCAGCAACTAAAAAAGGAGAGAACGAATGGGTAGACAAAATCCACGAATTAATGGCTCAAGTAGATGCTTACATCCCAACTCCAGAACGTGAAACAAGTAAACCATTCTTACTAGCAGTAGAAGACGTTTTATCAATCACAGGACGTGGAACAGTAGCTACTGGACGTGTAGAGCGTGGTGAAATCAAAGTTGGTGAAACACTAGAAATCGTAGGTTTAAAAGACACAAAACAAACAACTGTAACAGGTTTAGAAATGTTTAAAAAATCTTTAGAGTCAAGTGTAGCAGGTGACAACGTAGGTGTACTATTACGTGGTGTACAAAAAAATGATATTGAGCGTGGGATGGTTTTAGCTAAACCAGGGTCAATCACACCACACACTTCATTCAAAGGACAAGTTTATGTTCTAACAAAAGAAGAAGGTGGACGTCACTCTCCATTCTTAACTGGATACCAACCGCAATTCTTCGTACGTACAACAGACGTAACTGGTAAAATTGTTGACTTTACACACCTAGAAATGAAAACTCCATCTGCCGTAGCAGACGAGCACACAAACAAAATGGCAATGCCTGGTGACCGTATTGAAGCAACAATTGAACTAATTAACCCAATTGCTATTGAGAAAAACATGCGTTTTGCCATCCGTGAAGGTGGACGTACAGTTGGAGCTGGTGTTGTAACAGAAATCGTTAAATAATTTCTAATTATATACTGGCAATAGTTTATGTCAGGGCTTAGCCCTGACATAGATTTAAAGAGACTTGCACCTAGCTGAAAACACTATCTTTTGAGCAGAACTTGTCTTTTTGTAGAAAACCTCATATACTAGTGTATATAAGTTCAGGCCCATAACTCAGTTGGTAGAGTGGTTGCCTTACAAGCAATAGGTCATCGGTTCGAGTCCGGTTGGGCCTAATTCCTGAATTGTTAGTGAAAGAGTCTTTGAACGATATTGTTCTTAGAACTTCCTAACCTTAACCTCCCAAATTGTCCTTCTTGACGCTAAGTAGTCATTGAATGTCACTTTTGACTTATGGTTTTTTAAAGGTCCTTTTTATTGGCATTCTGTTGATGATATAGGCTCTCTTGTTTTTTGTAAGAAAACAATCTATAATCTATCTAAAATTAGTTACAGGGATGTAGCGCAGTTTGGTAGCGCATCTGCTTTGGGAGCAGGGTGTCGCAGGTTCGAATCCTGTCATCCCTAAACAATGAGCGAGGAAGTTAAACTTTCATAAGACCTAGTTTGCGTCCTAGTCCTTTGTTAAGATCTTTTTATAAGATCAATCTCAGTTGCTAAAGATAGGAATTTGAGATTTAAGTTAGTGTTTATATTTGGTGGAGAAGAAAAGTATTCTCCGGGCCTTTTCGAAGTTAGTAAGAATAAAAAAATTAATTGAGTCAAAACGATGAGTGAATCTCTAGAAACAAAAAACGTAGGCCGTGTTGTGCAAGTTATTGGACCTGTATTAGACGTAGTATTCCCTAAAGGTAATGTTCCAAACATTTACAACGCTTTAACAATCCGTGCGAAAAACTCAGCAGGAATTGAAATGAGCGTAACTTGTGAAGTTCAACAACTATTAGGAGACAGCTGTGTACGTGCGGTTTCAATGAACCCAACAGATGGTTTAATGCGTGGTATGGAAGTTTTAGACACAGGAAACCCATTAAGCGTGCCTGTAGGAAAAGCAACTTTAGGACGTATTTTCAACGTTCTTGGGGAACCAGTAGATAACATGGGTCCAGTTCAAAACCAAGAATCACTACCTATTCACCGTACAGCTCCTGCATTCGTAGATTTAGACACACGTCTTTCAATCTTTGAAACAGGGATTAAAGTAGTAGATTTATTAGCTCCTTACCGTCGTGGTGGTAAAATTGGTCTATTCGGTGGTGCTGGTGTTGGTAAAACAGTTCTAATTATGGAATTAATTAACAACATTGCTAAAGCACACGGTGGTGTATCAGTATTCGCTGGTGTAGGTGAACGTACTCGTGAAGGAAACGACTTATACGCTGAAATGAAAGAATCAGGGGTAATTGTTGAAAAGAACTTAGCAGACTCAAAAGTAGCTCTAGTGTACGGACAAATGAACGAACCACCTGGAGCACGTATGCGTGTAGCTTTATCAGCATTAACAATGGCAGAATACTTCCGTGATGCTAACAAACAAGACGTATTATTCTTCGTTGACAACATTTTCCGTTTCGTACAAGCCGGTGCAGAAGTATCAGCTTTATTAGGACGTATGCCGTCTGCAGTAGGATACCAACCAACTCTAGCAACAGAAATGGGTTCATTACAAGAACGTATTACTTCAACAAAAGATGGTTCAATTACATCAATCCAAGCGGTTTATGTTCCTGCGGATGACTTAACTGACCCTGCTCCAGCAACAACTTTCGCTCACTTAGACGCAACTACTGTATTATCACGTAACTTAGCAGCTAAAGGAATCTACCCAGCAGTAGACCCATTAGACTCAACATCAACAATGTTACAACCTTGGATTCTAGGTGAAAAACACTATGGATGTGCTCAAAGCGTTAAGAAAACGCTACAACGTTACAAAGAATTACAAGACATTATTGCTATTTTAGGTTTAGATGAATTATCAGAAGAAGACCGTTTAGTAGTAGCACGTGCTCGTAAAATCGAACGTTTCTTATCTCAACCATTCTTCGTAGCAGAAGTATTTACAGGATCTCCTGGTAAATATGTAAGCTTAGCAGAATCAATCGAAGGATTTAACAAAATCTTAGGTGGTGAATTAGATGAGTTACCAGAACAAGCTTTCTACCTAGTAGGAAACATTAACGAAGCTCTAACTAAAGGTGCTTCTTTAAAATAGATCTCTAATAAAAGTCTAGTACTTTTTATTGGAATGTGAAACGTCAAAGTCGGAAGACTTTGACGTTGACCCCTTTTTTTATTGAGTTTCCCATCTCTCATTTTTTGTCTTTTTTTATGCGTAATTCCGTATTGCCTTCTAAAACTCAAGGGACATATTCAGGTCGTGGACCAAAGGTTGAAACGCCAACATCGCGTCGTTCAAACCGTAAAGTTTTATCTGTGTCTCAGATTTTTGTCAAAGTTCGCAAAGATAAACAACGTCGTGTGAACGACACACGTCGTCAAAAACCTTTAAAACCAGTAATCCCACCAAAATCGTTAATTATCATTTTAGCCGACAAGGTTGACAAGGCGGTTTACAATCGTCGCTTGATTGATTACAAACACTGTGGGTTACTACAACGTTATATTGGTTTAGGCGGCAAAATTTTACCACGTCGTCAAACACGTTTAACAGCAAAACAACAACGTTATATTGCTAAAACAATTAAAAGTGCGCGTATTATGGGATTACTACCATTCGTAGCAAAAGAACGTGGATATTTTAGATAAGAAGTCTCTAAACTTCTTAGATTTAGCTTAATGGTCTCAAAACTTTTTAACTTTTCGTTTGTCTTCAATTTATGAGTAAAGTTTATGACTGGTTTGAAGAGCGTTTAGAAATTCAATCTATCGCTGATGATATTACAAGTAAATACGTTCCACCACACGTAAATATTTTCTACTGTTTAGGTGGTATCACGTTTACTTGTTTCCTTGTACAAGTAGCAACAGGTTTTGCAATGACATTCTACTACCGTCCAACAGTAGCAGAAGCTTTCGCATCTGTTCAATATTTAATGACAGAGGTAAACTTTGGATGGTTAATCCGTTCAATTCACCGTTGGTCAGCAAGTATGATGGTTCTAATGATGGTATTACACGTATGTCGTGTATACTTAACAGGTGGTTTTAAAAAACCACGTGAAGCAACTTGGGTAACAGGTGTTGTTATGGCAGTATGTACAGTATCTTTCGGGGTAACTGGTTACTCATTACCATGGGACCAAGTTGGTTACTGGGCTGTAAAAATTGTAACAGGAGTTCCTGAAGCAATTCCAGTAGTAGGTTCACCATTAGTAGAATTATTACGTGGTGGTGTAGGTGTAGGTCAATCAACGTTAACACGTTTCTACAGTTTACACACATTTGTTCTACCATTAGCAACTGCAGTATTCATGTTAATGCACTTCCTAATGATCCGTAAACAAGGGATTTCAGGGCCTCTATAAACTATAGAGATTTGGATCCTCTTAACCCCCAACTTAGGTTGGGACATTTTAGATGTGGGGGCCAGCATGTCTGGTTCTCGCATCTAAGGTAATTGACAGTCGCAGAGGTTTATGCTTAAATGACACACAGGAAACAATCTCTGTCATCCTTTTTACGCTCTTAGTTCAGTTGGTAGAACGCAGGTTTCCAAAACCTGATGTCGTGGGTTCAAGTCCTACAGGGCGTGGTTTATCTCAAGCTTTGGCTACAGATCAAACAACTTCATCCTAACCTGCGGGTATAGTTCAGTTGGTAGAACACCTCCTTGCCAAGGAGGATGTCGCGCGTTCGAGTCGCGTTACCCGCTATAACATTTAAAAATATACAGGCTAGTCCAATCAACCCTAGTGTTGACAATCCATAGATTGCTTGGTATTATGTGCATTAAGGCAAGAAGAAAGCTTATTATATGAGCTGTTCGTCGCCCCCATCGTCTAGAGGCCTAGGACACCTCCCTTTCACGGAGAAAACGGGGATTCGAATTCCCCTGGGGGTAAAAGATCACAGGATTAATCAGAATTTAATACAATCTTCTTTTTTTATGTCAAGATATATTGGACCACGTCTACGTATTGTACGACGTTTAGGGAAACTTCGTGGTTTAACACGTAAAAAGCCATTCCGCCGTGCTTTTAAAGGTAAAGGCTTTTTAGAAGGTAAAATTATTCCACCTGGGCAACACGGTTTATCAAAATTATTTAAAAACCGCCCATTTGATTCTTCAGAATCAGACTATTTAATCCGTTTAAAAGTAAAACAACGTTTACGTTATCATTACGGTTTAACAGAAAAACAATTAATTCGTTACGTACGTACAGCAAAACGTATGAAAGGCTCAACAGGACAAGTGCTATTACAATTATTAGAAATGCGATTAGATAATATCGTTTTCCGATTAAATATGGCACCAACAATTGTTGCAGCTCGTCAATTAATCAGTCATGGGCACATGCGCGTAAATAATAAAAAAGTAACAATTCCAAGTTATTTATGTCAACCCAAAGATGTTATTTCTGTGGCTATGAAAGAACAATCTCTACGTTTAGTAAATCAAAACTTACAAGATTACTATACACGTATGAATTTCTACAAAAAACGTTTAGAGCGTACTTTAGCCTATATTTTATTTAAATCAAATGTAGCTCCGACAATGGCAACTGCCTTAGAATTAATTGCTCAAGGTAAAATTCAAATTAATAACCGTCGTGTTACAATCCCAAATTATATTTGTGGTCCACGCGATGTGATCTCTTTAATGACTAAGGAAGGGGCTCGTCAATTTAAATTAGCGTCATATTTTCAAAGCTAATCTCGACTAAGAGTCTTTAAGTTTAAGTTCAGCCTCCAAAGTGGTAATTTGCTACTTTGGAGTGATGATTCGAGTAGACAAAACTATAGAAGTATGTTATTTTAGTGAGTAGAAGCAACCAGATTATCCAAAACTTGCTTCTTGCCTTCGTGATGAAATTGGTAGACATCCTGGTTTTAGGAACCAGTGCCCTCGGGCGTATCGGTTCGAGTCCGATCGAAGGCAATTCAGAATGAGCGATTATGTTTTAAAAGCACTTAAAAATTCTTATGCTCGGTTTGACTTCAATCAGTCACCACATAAACTAGCTTAAAGCCTTTAATTATGCCAATTGGTGTACCACGTATTATTTATTGTTGGGGAGAAGAACTTCCTGCACAATGGACCGATATTTATAATTTTATTTTCCGTCGTCGGATGGTATTTCTAATGCAATATCTAGATGATGAACTTTGCAACCAAATTTGTGGATTATTAATCAATATTCACATGGAAGACCGTACCGAAGAAATGGAAAAGAAAGAAATGGAAAGTAATGGGAATGGAAGGTTCTCAAGTGGCCAACAATCTCAAGAATTACCTGATATTGGGTTTGGGCGCGTTTTCACTAAGGATCAGTTAGAGACAATGGTCGAAGACCTAATGTTCTCCGAAGAAGATTTTGCGATTGATACAAACTATTTTTTAGAGCGTAAAACGTTGCAAAATATTACTTTAGAGTGGTTTATTTGGAATGAACGATTCTCAGAAGAAACGCTAGACCAACCTTACTTCCAATATATTGACGCTTTAATTGGTCAAGACGTCAATCCTGAAGATGCTCGTCTTTTATATGATTTAAACCCTTCAGGTGATCTTCAAAAATTACTAACATACTTCAAAAACTTCCCCGTAAATTCAGAAGGTATTCCCCCAGGCGCATTCCCAGAAGTTGGTGATGCAGTTCCTTTGGAAATTTATTCACCATTCCGTTTATTACGTCAATTCTGTTCACAGGAGTATAAACCATTTCACATGAACGGGGATGTTCGCCAGCGTTTAATGAATCGTTTAGAACAATTACAACGCACAAAAGACCCACACACAGCTTTAACTTCTGAGTTTGCCGGACGTGATCTTTTAAATAGTTGGTCACGTCAAGGTAACACTCGTTTAAGTGAAAAAGCATTAACACAACGCCAATTACGCACAGACTATGATCAAGATCATAACTTCTTCCCACGCGCAGCCTCAGCACCTGCGGCCTTTTTAAATACGTCGGATGATTCAACGTACTTAGATTATCGTGATTATTTCCGTAAACAAACAGAGCGTACGTTATTAGAAGAAGAAACAAAGAAAGTCTTTATGCTAATTAACTCCTTTGGTGGTTCAGTAGGGAATGGGATTACTGTTCATGATGCTCTTCAATTTATTAAAGCGGGTTCAATGACTCTAGGGTTAGGAGTGGCTGCCTCGGCTGCATCATTAGCACTAGCGGGTGGAACCATTGGGGACCGTTATATTACAGAAGGTTGTCACGTTATGATTCACCAACCAGAAGGTGGTTTAAGTGGTCAAGCCTCTGATATTTGGATTGATAGTCAAGAAATCATGAAAATTCGTCTAGATGTAGCTGAAATTTATTCTTTATCAACATACCGTCCACGTCACCGTATTTTACGTGACTTAGACCGTGATTTCTATCTAACAGCGATTGAATCAATTTATTATGGTTTAGCAGATGAAATTGCGACAAACGTAGTAATGCATGAGATCATTGAAATGACCAATCAAGTTTGGGATTATCATGATACGGAACAACAACGTTTATTAGAAAGTCGTGATAGTGCTACTTCAGGATTAAAAACGCAAACACAAAGCTAAAGATTGAATTTTTTTAAAACTATGTTATATTAGTGCTTAAGCCCATCCTTTTAAGCTTTTAAAAAGTATGATCATGTCAGAATGATTTTCATAGCAGCATACTTACTTTTTAAGACTATGAAAATGGATGGGTTCATGGGACGTGGCCAAGTGGTAAGGCAGCGGTTTTTGGCACCGCCATTCGCAGGTTCGAATCCTTCCGTCCCAGATCCAATCATGCGCATGATGTAAACTTAACAATCTCTGTTTTCTTACTTTTGACTTTCTTATGTCAACTAAATCCTCTTCCTTAAAGGGATACTCACGTGTTCAGGAATTTAAACTAGTCACCATTGGTCTAGCTGCTCCTGAAACCATTCGTAAATGGTCAACCAAAACCTTGCCCAACGGCAAAGTATTAGGCCAAGTGATGAACCCTAACACACTTCACTATAAAACCTTTAAACCACAAAAAGGGGGTCTTTTTTGTGAACGTATTTTTGGTCCCTTAAAAGATTTTGAGTGTGCGTGCGGAACTCGTTACAAACCAGCTGGACTGCCCCTTAAAACCTTAACAGACCCAGAAGCAACTGAACGCCGCTTTTGTCCCACTTGTGATGTCGAATACACATGGTCAGTCATTCGACGTTATCAATTAGGTCATATTCGTTTAGTAGCTCCTGTAAGTCATGTGTGGTATGTAAAATCAAATCCAAGTTATTTATCGGTATTGTTGGATTTCCGTAAATCACAACTGGAATCATTTTTATATTGCTCCGAGTCGATGACCCTTGAAAATTATTGGAAGTCGTATCATCAACTAGGATTTGAGCAATCCCCTTCTGCAATTTACGACTTTTGGCATAGATTAACTCAATCTCAAAATGAGCAAGCACCTGTACAAAAATACATTAAGGTGCAAAGCTCACAAGCCGACGTTCAAAAACGCCAACAATACCAAAGTAACTATTGGGCAAATTCAACATTAACCCCTGGAACTTTATTAACTACAACCGGTATCCAGTTATCCAAACGCAAACAACAGCAGAAATTACAACATATCTACTTAAACCAACTTCGATTATCAGTGACATACGAGTTGTTACAGCAAATCTATGGTAAAGTTTTTCAACAAACTGAGACTCTATTTGCCCAATCTACTTCTGAACTACAAACTGCGCTCATTAGTCTAACCTATAGTGAAGACCAATTAAATCCTTTTTTTAACCAGTTTGTAAAACTATTGCCGAATTCTAAAGAGGCAGGAGCTAAAGAATCATTAGTGAGTCCAGGGTTTCCGTTTGGACAAGTCGAACAGGCAGTCCGAGCGTATGTCAGCCAGTTGTTAATTCCAGATAGTAATTTAGTGGATATTCATATTCGTAGTTCACGCTCTGAACAGATTATTTACACCTTAAATCTCCAAAACTTTACAAACCTAAGCCCTCAAACATCAAATGCCATTGATCGTTTTGGAGAAAGCTTACAAAAGCAGTGCAATGATTTACAAACGACGTTAGTGAGCCTATTAAAAGAGCAATTTACCCGTACTCGATTAAATGAACAATGGGTATCAACGCCAAATGGGTCGTCATTTTCCAACGTCACAGACCCAGTCTTAGAACAATTAACCTGGGTAACAAATTCACCTTCAGACGAGTCTTGTTTAGCCTCATATGCTCTTTATTCGAGCCGTGTCGATCATTTAATTCATCTTTTTAATTTATCTCAAACTGAGATGATCAAACAATCGAATACAGCATTAAAACAAAGTGTCACAGCGACACCGTTATCGAAGAAAAGTATTTATCAAAATAAGGCGGCCCAGATTTCTAAACAATTTTCGCCAGTAAACACACAAGGTAAGTTTAGTTTGAACCCAACCCCTGCAACTTTATTACTTCATAATAATTTATACTGTGTAGCCTTTCAACATGGATGGGAAAGCGATAAAGATTGGCAGGCTTTTGCAGCCTATAATTTAGCGCGAATTGCGATGGAAGATCAAAAAATGTTAGCCTATTCATATCGCACAGTAAGTCCCATGGATTTTACATTGGTTAAACCAAGCATTGGAGCCGGCTTAATTCATAAACTATTAAAAGAATTAACACCGTTTGAGTTAAAGAAAATGGTTAAGCAGCACCAAGTCCTAGTACCAATGGTCAATAAGGCTATTCGAAAAAGTCGAGAAGCTATCGCTTCAAAAGCTGACATTACATCTTTTCAATTGCTTCGCCAAACGCGAGATAATTTATTGCGTCGTTTAAAGTTTTTACGCCGACTAGCTCGTAAAAATACGTCGCCAAGTTCAACTATTTTATCCATCTTACCAGTTTTACCACCTGACTTACGTCCCATTTTAAGAATGCAAAATCAAATTGCGACTTCTGATTTAAATCGTCTCTATCAGCGTATTTTATATCGAAATGATCGCTTACGTTATTTCTTAAAAGATTTAGCAACTACTCAATCCTTTGAGATGCGTTATGCTCAACGACTATTACAAGAAGCAGTAGATAATCTAATTGCGAATGGAAAAGGTGGGGTAGCTCCAGAAACCAACTCACGTGGTCAACCCTTAAAATCTTTAGAACAACTTTTAAAAGGTAAACAAGGTCGTTTTCGTCAATATTTACTTGGAAAACGTGTAGATTATTCAGGTCGTTCGGTCATTGTTGTTGGCCCACAATTAAAACTGCATGAGTGTGGGTTACCTAAAGAAATGGCTTTAGAGCTTTTTTTACCATTTTTGATGAAACGCATTATGCATTATAAGTTAGCACGTACAGTCGTTGGGGCTAAAACATTAATTCGAACAAACCCATCACTGACATGGGACTTGTTACAAGAAGTCATGAAAAATCACCCTGTATTACTAAACCGAGCCCCCACGCTACACCGTTTAGGCATTCAAGCTTTTCAACCTAAACTTGTGGATGGTCGAGCTATTTTAATCCACCCGTTGGTTTGTCCAGCCTTTAACGCAGACTTCGATGGTGACCAAATGGCAGTACATGTCCCATTAACAGTAGAAGCACGTGCGGAAGCTTGGAAATTAATGTTTTCGAGAAATAACTTAATTTCACCAGCAACTGGTGACCCAATGATGCTCCCAAGCCAAGATATGGTATTAGGTTGTTATTACTTAACAACCGAACGAACGCTACGCCAAAATGGTGTCTTTACCCCTTTAAAAAATGAAGGGTGGGGTTACTATAATAGTATTGAAGACGTCCTGAAAGCATTCCAAACCAAATTAGTTCATTTACATCAGCCTATTTGGTTAAAAATGGATAGTCCAGTTCAAATGGAAGCTGGTGTTGAAAAACCAGAAGAATTACAAATTCAAAGCACAGGGCATTGGAAAGAATTCAGTCCTAGAACATGGCGTCATTACAGCTCTGAGGGAACTTTAAGCACTCAGTGGGTTCGAACAACCCCAGGTCGTGTGTTTCTAAATAAGCTATTAAAATCTCAATCTGCATCTGCTTTACAACCAGAAGCATCTTTTGACTAGCGTTTACACAAATTTTTAAGAATCTGCTAAGCTCACTTTAAAAAGTAAGTTTTTTTGACTTTAGGGCCCTTTAAGGCCCTAAAATCACGTTTATTTCCTCTGTCTTTTTTAAATTAAAGGGTTTGTTAACATTTTTAATTTCTGAAGATCTTGGAATAAAAAAGCTAAATGATTTAAGCCTTGATATAGGGCTTGACGAGGGTGAATACTACCATTCGTCCATAACTCCAGTTTTAATAACTCTGTTGATTGACGCAATGTTTTTGAAGAGACTTGCTCTACAGTATAGTTAACTTTCACAACCGGCATAAAAACAGTATCTAACTGTAAACAAGAACGATCGGTTGAAACCCGAGATAATCCCGAGGTGTCGGCCCCGGACCAATCTTTCAAGTTTGAAGAGGCGTATCGATAACCTTTCCCTAACTCAATTTGAAATTTCATGTTTAATAAACCATCCTCGCTTAGCGTAGTAATGTATTGTTCCGGATCCACACATTGAATGCCTACTGGTAATTTTAAGTCAGCAGCTCGCACAATACCTGGCCCACGAGCTTGTAGATAACCAATAAGTGGACTTTGCCAAGGCCCTAATGCAGACCCTGGCGGGTGGGATGTTTCTAGTAGAAAATGAGCCTCGGGTTGGTTTTTCAGATAAAAGTCGGGACTGGTTAACACAATTTCTTTCAGATTCAACAAAATGTCTAAGATTGAATCCCGAACACCTTGTAAAGTGGAATACTCATGGGAAACCCCATCAATTTCAACTGCGCTGATCGCAAATCCAGGCAGCTCAGCTAAAAGCGTTCGTCTTAGTGCATTTCCGATGGTTAAACTTTGGCCAGCACTTAACGGACCTAGAGAAAACTCCCCATAAAGACTACGAGGGCTTTCCATTTTAGATTCTTCACATAATAGAGTATAAGGTTGCATAAAAAGTAGAAGTAAAAACTAAACAGACGATATGTTTAAATAAATTCACGGATTTGCCTACTACTAGATTTGAACTAGTGACATCCCGCGTATGAAACGGATGCTCTGACCAACTGAGCTAAGTAGGCTTTATAATATATATATCATATCAAAAAGGTACAGAGAAGAAAAGCCCTATAAGCTTTCTAACAACGAACCCAGTAGGAATTGAACCTACATTAGAAACTTAGAAGGTTCCTGTCCTATCCTTTAGACGATGGGTCCAACTTGTCCAGAATCTTTTTAGTCGACCCTGGACAAGAAATATGGCTACGTCATTAGTTGTTTAGAATAAACCTAATGTTAGCGACGTTTCAATTGGTAAACAAGCTCCAATTCCTAACCAAATCGCTGCTACAGTTCCTACTAAGAAAACTGTTGATGCGATTGGACGACGGTACGGGTTTTGGAATTTGTTAATGTTTTCGATGAACGGTACTGTGATTAAACCAGCTGGTACAGCTGCCATTAGAAGAACTCCTAATAGTTTGTTTGGAACTGTACGTAATAACTGGAATACTGGGTAGAAATACCATTCAGGAAGAATTTCTAATGGTGTTGCAAATGGGTTTGCTGGTTCACCAAGAGCTGCAGGTTGCAGTACAGATAAACCAATTACACATGCAAATGTCCCTAGAATTACAACTGGGAAGATGTATAAAAGATCGTTTGGCCAAGCTGGTTCACCGTAATAGTTGTGTCCCATCCCTTTAGCCAGTTTCGCTTTTAAAACTGGATCTGTTAAATCAGGCTTTTTAGTAACTGACATGATTTCAATCAACATTGAAAGTGCGTTTGACTTTAACACTTCTAAACGAAGAGTTAAACTGACAGAGTCTTGTTTAAATAAGTAATCTGGCAGGAATGCAAGTGGTGAGGTACCCACCAACTCGAAAAATAACTCATAGAAAGGATGCCACAGAACCCTTTCATATTAAAAAATCAGAATCTTTTTTGCTAAGACCCATATGATTAGGGGATTAGAAGTTCATTTCTGCAAGTTGAACTTTTTCAAATTGTTTCTTCTTAAGAACTAATAGAACTTGTCCACCTAAAACTGTTACAAAGAATACTAATAAACCTTGAATACGTGCTGGGTTTTGTAACACGATTTCTACGTCTTTTTGACCAAAACCACCTACGTTCGGGTTGTTTGTTAGTGGTTGGTCTGCTGTTACTGTTTGACCTTCTTTTACTAAAAGTAGTGGCCCATCTGGAACTAAATCAATTACTGACTCACCGTCAGCTTTTTCAATTTTCACAGCTGTAGTTCGTTTTTTCTCACCTGGAGCAATGCTTACAACTTTACCTGCAGCTGAAGCATTGTATACCGTGTTGTTTGATTTTGAACCGTCTGGGTAAACTTGACCACGTCCACGGTTACCACCTAAGTAGATCGGGTAGTTTAAGTAAGAAACATTTTTGTTTGTTGCTGGATCTGGAGCTAAAATTGGTACAACCATTTCACTGTGCTCTTTACCTGGAACCGGCCCTACAACTAAAATGTTTTTCTTCTCTGGACTGTATGGAGAGTAGAATAGGTTACCTACTTTTTTCTTAATCTCTTCTGGAACACGATCTGCTGGAGCTAGTTCAAATCCTTCTGGAAGAATTAAAACCATTCCAACGTTTAAGTCAGCTTTTTTACCGTTTCCGCCTACTTGTTGTACTTGTTTGTCGTAAGGGATGCTGATTACTGCTTCAAACACTGTGTCAGGTAATACCGATTGAGGTACTTCTAACTCTACAGGTTTTTGAGCTAAGTGACAGTTTGCACAAACAATACGACCTGTTGCCTCACGTGGGTTTTCGTAGTTTTGTTGAGCAAAAATAGGGTATGCATGAACAGGCTGAGAAGCTAGAAGTGTACTAGCTACCAGTCCAAGCCAGAATTTTTGAATATTTTTCATAAAAATTGAAAAGGGTTGGATTGTCTAAACAATTTAGACACACGCAGCTAACTTGAATCAAGACCAGCTAGCTTTTTTATCATCTGGAAGCACTCAAAGTAGTCGAAGCAAACTTGAGACTTAAGATATTAGCACATAAGATGGGATCGGTTTATTCAAACCTTATCCAAAAAACTCTACTCAACAAGTCAAATTTTCAAGACTAGAAGCCTCTTCGGCGCGTAGCTTAACCTTGACGTTGTTTATGTTTTGGGTTTGTACAAATAACCATTACTGTTCCATTACGACGGATTAAACGGCATTTAATACAAATTTTCTTTACAGATGAGCGTACTTTCATAATAATTTTTTTTAGATGCTCAGAGCATGCGAGCTAGAGGACACATCGAAAACATTTAACACGAGACCAGGGTTAAAACACCACAAAATTTGGCGTTGCCCCCACTTTATCACTTCCCTGAGGATTTGATTGGTTTTGAAAATAAAATTCTGATAATAAAGAAAATAAAGTATTATCTGCTAATTCACGCGGGATAACTCCTTCAGGTTCTGTTAACAATTGATCTGCAATATTCAGAAAATGTTGACAAACTAGATGCAAATGCGCTTTTTGATCACGGAACGGTGTCTTTTGAGCCATTTCAAAGATCGTTTGACCTTGCACACGTGATAAGCGAATATCTTCAATTAGCGGAAGCATTTCTAAAACAGGCATTGGACAAGCTTCAACATATTTATCAATTAAATCACGTTTTAGTGTACGATTGCCTACCAGACCAACTAGCCGTAATGGGTGAGTTCGTGCTTTTTCACGAACAGATGCAACAATACGATTCGCCGCAAAAAGAGCATCAAAGCCATTATCTGTGACAATCAAACAGTAATCAGAGTAATTTAAAGGGGCTGCAAAACCTCCACAGACAACATCGCCTAAAACATCGAATAAAATAACATCATATTCAAAAAAGGCATTTAATTCTTTCAATAGTTTAACCGTTTCACCAACGACGTAACCCCCACAACCAGCTCCAGCTGGTGGCCCCCCAGCTTCTACGCAGTGAACCCCATCGAAGCCTTCATAGATGACATCTTCCGCCCAAACATCTTCATAGTGATAATCTTTGGCTTGTAAGGTATCAATGATCGTAGGAATTAAAAACCCAGTTAAAGTAAACGTGCTGTCATGTTTCGGATCACAGCCAATCTGTAAAACTTTTTGACCGCGTTTTGCTAAAGCAATTGAAATATTACAACTTGTTGTGGACTTACCAATGCCACCTTTCCCATAAACGGATAATTTCATGGTCTTTTTAAACTTATATTTTATGGCAACATTACACTCGTTTGAGTAGGCCATTAAAAAAAGAATTCACCACCGTACTGATAAGGCAACAATTACGCTAAACGTCCCGTCATTTTTAACCAGTTTTGTGCTTCAATATAATTTGTTGGGGCTAAACGAATTGCTTCTTTCCAGTAGTCTGCTGCTTTTTCAAATAACAGTTGTGAGATTTCCGACTGTCCATTTTCAATCGCTTGTTCACCGCGATAGTGATAAATTACTGCAATGTTATTTAATGCACTTGGTAACGATGGGTTACGCTCTAAAGCTTGATAGTAGTACTCTAACGCACGCCCATGTTCCCCATTACTGGTGTGAATCAGTCCGATATTATATAAAATATAACTTCGGTCATACGCATCTACTTCTAAGCGCATAGCTTCATAATAGTTTTGTAAAGCTTCTGCGTATTCTCCTTCTGCTTGTGCTGACATGCCATCACGATAATAAGTAAATGCTTGTTTTTCACGTTGTGAAGTTGGCAGCACTTTTAATAAAATATCTGCAATAACTGTAAAAGTTTTATCAATAAAGTTGTCGTTTCTTTGTGAACGTGGCATAGGAAGTCCTAAGGACAGATTAGTTTTCAACGTCAAGAAACCTCAAGGAAAACTCCGAAAGGTCATAGTAAGAGGCGGGCACTACATGATTGTGGTAACACCCAGCCATATAAAAGCTAGATTAAAGCCCTTCTAAAGATACTTGTAAAAAGTTGGCTAATTCAGATGCTTGTTTTTCGATTTCACGAATGGTCATAGGTTGACCAATCCCTGTTAACGGGATTTCGCGCTTCCCTTTTAGTTTTAAATAGATGGTACGTTGAGCATCCAGGCCTTCTTTAAATTCCACACGGATTGCTTCGACATCTTTTAGTGAGTAGTAAAGATCAATTTTACGGTTTTTTCCAGGATAACCCCAACGGAATAAACGAATAAAGCCTTCGCGTTTATTAAATTCATTAAAGCCACCACCTACATTCCAAAAAATCAGTAACCACCAGTATAAGCTTAATAAAATACCTAAACTTCCGTAAAAGGACATTAAAAGCCCTTGTGGAAAAAAGTTAATGTCATTATTGGCATTAAAAACAAAAACCGAATGACCTAGATAGCTCGCAAAGCCCGTCATTAAAAAACCAAAAGCGCCTAATAAAACCACACAGGCCCACCAATAATTACTAAAACGGCGTTCCCCAATAATAAAATAACGACGAACTTGAGCGGCTTCTGTAGGACCACCTGCATCCGATGCTGACAGAGAGGAATTCGACATCATAAAAAAGGTTAAGATAATATTGAACAAAGTTCGAGAAAACAGAGTCGATTTCAAACGTGATTCACGCACTCGACATTTGCCTAGATTAATACACTCATCTGATCAACCTTGAAAAAAGGTTTACATACACCTTGAAGGAGTGATTATCTCCTTCAAAGTTAAAAATAAAAGATTAACGTTTGTGGTACTGCGAAGCCTTACGAGCTTTTTTCAGACCATATTTACGACGCTCTTTAACACGAGCATCCTGTGTTAAATAACCAGCATCTTTTAAAAGTTTACGCGCAGTTGATAATTCGCCAACTGGCGTTTCTGTTGTTGATTCCACTAGTTGGCACACAGCACGTGCTACGGCTAACTTCATGGCTTCTGCTTGACCTACAAGACCCCCACCGTCAACTTTGACAATCGTATCGATGTTTTGGTATGTGGCATTTTCAGCTTCTAACTTTTGAAGCACATCAAAAGGTGCTTTGATCGCTAAGAGAGAGCAAGCATTGTTATGTAAATACGTTTCGGCAGGTTTGTTATTAATTGTTACTTTACCAGTACCTTTAATAAACTGCACTAACGCAGTGGCTTCCTTACGACGACCCACTGCACGAGCTAAAACATTTGTAGAGTTCATAAAAAATAGAAAATATATGCGCGTCGCTTCTACGAGAATAGAAACGCTTGTCTAAAAACCTTAAAAAACAGAAAACTTTCGAAAGACTTCGATTTCCATATACGAAAATCGAAGTGAAGATAACAGAATTATTGTTGAGATAAACCTTTAACTTGGTCTAACGCATTGAAACGGTCTGTAATTAAAGGTGCTTCTTGACGATCTTCTGTAAAGTACTCGTTTGGACGAGGACTTCCAAAAACGTCATATGCTAAACCTGTGCTAACAAAAAGCCATCCTGCAATGAATAAAGCAGGAATTGTGATACTGTGAATAACCCAGTAACGAATACTTGTTAAAATATCTGAGAAAGGGCGTTCTACTGGTTTCCCGGCCATTTTTGACTCCTTCGGCCCGCCCAGCCATTGCTTGGACGGTTTGATGATTGTTCTTAATAATTTGTGTACTAATGTGAATATATCTCTTAGAAACTAATATAACAAAAAATACTCAAAAGAACGACTTTTTCGCCATTTTTTTAAAGGCATAACACTGTAAGGAAATAAGCTTTCTCCTGAATCGCTACAGCAAAATTGCCAGTCAGTGAAAGAACTACTTTCTGAACTACCAAAATCAAAGAGATTTGTCTGAAAAAGCTTAACTAAGGAGTTCGTAAAAGAGGGGTCCGCACGCATTTGGGGAGAAGCATACATATGATGTAAAACTCTTAACCAAAACACATATTTTTTAGCACTAGGATCACTCCGCCAATATTTGTGACAAACCCACCCCCAGCCTTTATTCGGGTGACGTCGCTTCGCCCACCGTTGCAAAAAGCGTTTCAGACGATCCTCGCAATAAGTCAAAGTTGACCATCTAATATATAATCCCCAAGCCGATACCCAGTGCTTGATAAGCACGTTTAAGCTACAAATTAAAGCAAATTGCGACATAGCTTTCATTCGAGAAATACGTTCTTTTACATCGGTTAAATGTGTGTGGATGTCAACCTGAGTTGGTTCCATAAAAGGAGCATATACGCCTTGATTGGGGACTGCAAAACAACGCGTGGCTAACCAATGACAGATTAGCGGGTTTGAAAAAGTTTCACTCAGTCGAGCATCTTCTTCTAAGCTAACTTTACGTAAATAAAATGAGAGGTAAAGTTTAGAAAATTTAAACCAAGCTACAAACTTTGGTAATAATTGTTGTAACTGTTGTTGCTCTGACATAAATAATTTAGCAGAGGTCGACATGTACTTTTGACAATCGAACGGCTGAAACTTTAGACAAACTGACAATGGACTCAGTAATCCAGGAAACATCGAGCGACTGTGACAAATCGTTAATTGTGAATAAAATAGTTTGGAAGAGGTTAGAAGCATCGGCGTATAGGCCACATCGACTGCCTCAGAATCACTCGATAACAAGGTTGAATTCACAAAACCTTGTACCTCGTAACCATAACTACTCTCATAATCACGCGTAACAGTAGTTGCCCATTGTTGGTGTTGAAAATGCTCCATCTCTAACCATTCATTACTCATTTGAAGTTGCCATGGGACGTTTAAATCGATGGCTCGCTCAAGTGAATCTTCTTTTTGGCTAGAGTTAGAGTAATAAAATGTCAAAGATTTATACATCGGGTGATATTTAAAAAAATAAAATAATAGGGTGCTTTAAACTAGCACGTTTAATCCTTAAGCAATAAAAACAGAAAAAGTTAGTATGTTCATCTGACCTTTTTCTAAATTAGCACAAAGTAAACTCTCATCGAATTTTCAGGTCGCACGCCCACTTTTCAAAACTCGTTTCAACTGGATTACGGTCAACGGCAATTTTTACTTTTTTTGCCTCGCGCTCTGGTGAACTAATAGTCATATTAATTCGAATGTAACGTTATTTCTGGAAAGCAAATCATATGAAACTTGTGACTACACAGAATCAAGAAACCGAAAGGTTCTTGAAGTCTACCCAATCAGCGCAAACGCTTTTGATCCTAACTCTTAAATTGTATTGAGTTCGTTATTGTTGCTTTCGATTTATTTACATTAGAAAGTCTTAAAGCTTTCTAAGGTGTTTGAGATGTCACTTACTCTAGAGTATAACAAAAGAAAAGGCTCGAGTAAATAGAAGGTGTCTCCTTTAAAGAGGAGACACTTTCTGAAAGACATTAGATGGTTACCATACAGAACATAGAACTTCACCACCTAAACTTAATGAACGTGCCTCACGGTCTGTCATTAATCCTTCTGGTGTTGAAATAATAGTCATGCCTGCACCCCCTAAAATGCGTGGTAATTCTTTATGGTTTGCGTAAATACGTAAACCAGGTTTACTAATACGTTTTAAGTTTGTAATACATGATTCTTTGCGCTTACCTTTTGCTGTGTCTTTTGAACGGTACTTTAAACGTAAGTTTAAAAAGCGCCCATCCTCAGAAAATTGGAAAGTTTGGATAAATCCTTCTTTTTCTAAAATTTGAGCAATTTGTTGTGTCATACGTGTTAGCGGTACTAACACAGTTGCATTTTGACTTAAACTCGCGTTACGAATACGAGTTAACATATCACTAATAGTATCTGTTACCATAGTCGGGAAAAATTAATGGGTTTTCTCAATCGATCGGGCTGAAGAGAGTAATCATTTACAACTCTTCGCTAGTACTGGAGACTTGGGTTAGCTAACTGGACGCCTTGCCTTAAGCTTTTTTGAATGGCAATCCAAATTCTGTTAACAAAGCTAAGCCTTCTTCTTGGTTTTTGGCTGTTGTCACAATTGACACATCCATTCCTCGTAATTGATCAATCTTGTCGTAATCAATTTCTGGGAACATTAATTGCTCTTCTAAACCTAAACTATAGTTGCCGTTTTTATCAAAACTTTTGGGACTAATTCCTTGGAAGTCACGTACACGTGGCAGAGCTAAATGAATTAGGCGATCTAGAAAACCATACATGCGGTCTCCACGTAACGTTACACAAATACCCACTGGCATTTCTTCACGAATTTTAAAGCCCGCAATAGATTTTTTTGAGCGTGTTACAACCCCTTTTTGACCAGCAATTAAGCCTAACTCATTTAAAAAAGATTCTAACACTTTGTTATTTTGTGACGCATCACCAATACCACGGTTAATTACAATTTTTTCAATTTTAGGTACTTGGTGTGTATTTTTATACTGGAATTTCGTTACCAAGTTTGGAACGATACTCGTTAAATACTGTGTTTTTAAACGTTGTGTCATATAGAAAGAAACAAAAAAGAAAATAGGGTAGCACAAAAACGCCTACCACACGCTTGCAAGCAAGCTTTTGAAAAATAAGATCTATTATAGAGCGAAGTTCTCTGAAAATAATTAAATTACTTCTGGGGCTAATGATACGATTTTTGTAAAATTACGATCACGTAATTCACGAGCAATCGGACCAAAAACACGTGTACCACGTGGGTTGCCTTCTTTATTAATAACAACAGCAGCGTTATCATCAAATTTTAAGACCATCCCATTATCACGGCGTACACCTTTACTTGTACGAACAATAACAGCACGTACTACATCTGATTTTTTTAGGGGCATGTTTGGTAAAGCATCTTTAACTACGGCAATAATTACATCACCAATACCTGCAGTTTGCTTCCCACCTCCTAACACACGAATACACATTAATTGACGTGCTCCTGTATTATCAGCAACATTTAAATAAGAAAGGGGTTTAATCATAAGTTGAATTAAAGGTTGTATTTTCTCTAACGATATGTCTCAATCTGTGTGAGACTAATTTGATGAGGATTCTAATAAAGAGAGTTCCCTATTATTTATCTTCTTTTTTCAAAAATTTTGTTTTAATTGGCATTTTATAAGATGCAATTTTTAAAGCTTGTTTAGCTAATGGCTCTGAAAGACCTGTTAACTCGTAAATTACTTTACCTGGATGTACAACTGCTACCCAATATTCTGGGTACCCTTTACCTGAACCCATACGTGTTCCCGCTGGACGTAACGTAATGGGTTTATCTGGGAAAATACGGATCCAAAGCTTACCTGTACGACGTACATAACGTGTTAAAACACGTCGGCCTGCTTCAATTTGACGGGCTGTAATCCAACAAGGCTCTAATGCTTGTAACCCATAATCCCCAAAAACCATCGTATTACCACGGCTAGCTTTACCACGTAAATGTCCACGGTGGTGACGACGGAATGTAGTGCGTTTTGGACTTAACATATTACAATTTAAGACGAAACTTAGTGTCGATTAAAAACAAAACAAAGAGCATCGTCAATCAAGACTTCATGACACTTCTTTGTTTTTCTTCAATACGGAATAATTAAAAGCAACTTCAACAGGCGGCACCCGGATTTGAACTGGGGAATAAAGGATTTGCAATCCTCGGCCTTACCACTTGGCTATACCGCCATTTAAAAAAATGGATTAAATAATAGGTTTCTTGTTATATTAACAAAAACTCCAATAAGATACTACTCTTTAGCTCGGATTTGCTTAAAAAGTTACAAGAGGGGAAAACCCCCCTCTTGTAATCAATGATGTTGTACTTCTAACGTTTAGCTAGAATAAACATCGAACACTAGGTATTAGATAATAAACGTATTTTCAGCTTGTAAGCGCTGAAGTTTTAATTTTTGATAATACTGTGCTTTATTTTGTGTACGTTCTAAACGTCGTCTTAACACTTTGTTATTATGCTCAGTAATAAATAATTCTCGAGCTTGTGGATGCCAGAATGGTAGATCTTCTAGGTCTTCTGGGTTTTCGATGTTTTTTGGCACCGGACGACCTTCGGCAATTGCTTGTTGCTTCAATTGTTCGCGTTCTTGCGGTGTTGTAACATAGGTACCTGCTACTTGCTCTAAGTGAAGACCCTCTCCTGGCCAAACAAAACCTCCTACAAGTGGAGCATAACGTGGTTGTGGACGTTGCGTTTTACGTAAAACACGGCGACGTAAGGTACGGACACGACCTTCGTCGTCTTCTTTTACTCGGGCAGCTAAAGTCGCTTCTGTTGGATACGTACCCGGACGACGTTGGCGCTGTTCACCACGCACTCCACGGAATGCGCGACGACGCGGTAATAATTCTTCCTCAGTCAATGGACGACTTTTTGCGTGATTTTTACGTTGTGGCATTGGGCGCTTACGTAACGTAAAACCATCCATTTTACCTCCTGGGAATGGAGGGAACGTGTCTACCTCAACGTTTACGTCCTTGTCAAAAGCATCCGCATAAGTTTCTTTTGCAAAACGATAACGTTGATATAACGTGAACACATAGTGTACAGGTAAGACATCCATTAATAATGGACCTGACGGGAAGTAAGGTGGTACCTCTGGGTGAGTCTGAATAGCCTCAAAATCTTGTACTTCGTCACGTAAAAGATCACCTTGTTCCTCTTTTTCCAGAGGTCTAATGCGAATTACAGACGGTGTTACATAATTTTTAACTAAGTTTGCGAATGGGCGTTTTCGATCAAACACACGGAAATCATTTGAAGTTTCAACAGAATGCACTAATAAAGGTTGTACGCGTGGTGCAGTATAACGGAATCTAAACTTACGCCAGCCTACTGGAGTAAACCCATCTAAACCAATATTAAAGAATTGGTCGGCATCGTATGCAGCGAAAGGCGTTTTGTTATAAATTGTAATCGTTGCAGATAACCCTTTTAATGGGTATTTACTAAACGGCATTGTGTCACTGTTGTCTGGCGATAAAGAACGATCAAAATCACCTGAGAAAATTGGGAATTTTGGATCCCAGTTCATTTGGTAACCACTTTGCTCACGCGATAGATAACGATTCGTCACCACAAACTGACGAGCTGTCTCATCCCAACCCACATAGAACGGTGCTGGATTTGCTGACACTAATTGCATTGGATTTGGTGAGCCACTTGCAGAATTGATTAATTTAGCTGTAGTTGCTCTCACCACCGGAACCTCACTAGGTTTAAATACTTCAAGGGTTTCACGCAGCGGCGTGTTAATAATGTCAGAGTTGCGGTTAAGTACATCAGTTAGTACACGAGCTCCTTCAGGAGTCTGCAATGGTTTATAATAACGGTCCCCTACAGATTTTGGTAAACCAAAGTTGTCAAACTCTTCTGTAGCTAAGTTCATCGGGTCTGCGAGGTTTGCTTCAGCTTCAAATAAATTCTTATGACTTGCGAGTTTTAAAGCTTTACTGACTTTACGGTCTGTACGACCATAAACTCTAGCATAATCTTGGTTGCGCAGTTGTGGTAAAAATTCTTGCCACCACCAACGGTGTAATTCTTGGCGTTTTGCTTCTCGATAAGCTTCCTCTGAAATACGCTCAAACTCTGTTTGAGTGGTAGTTGGGTGGAAATACATGCTTTCTTCCTTCTCGGCTTCAAATGGCCATCTATGGTCTTCCCACCAGTTCAACTCACCCTCGACTTCAAACTGGCCTGCTTCATCATTTGTTAAAGGAACAAAAGGATCATCTAGTTTTAAATCTGGTTTCCCAGTTAAACTACGTAACACTTTTTCTTGCATTTCTTTAGCCTTTGCTTTAGCTGTGGCATCACCTGATTTGCGTGCTTCGGTATATTCCTCTAAAAGCTCAAGTTTACGTGCATTACGTTCCTGGATGAATTCTTCATTTGAATCTTGTAGGTTTAATGTGCCGTAGTCAAACTCGATAGGAACAGCTTCCCCTAATGGGTCTTCCTCTACATCAACTCCTCCTGTGAAGGCCTCTCCAATACGATCTAAAAATGAAGGTGGCTCTTCTGAAGAGAATTCTTCATTAAGCTCGGCTTGAACAGCTCGCATACGCTTACGGTCCCATTGACGGTAACGTTTTGCGCGTTGTACGCGAAGCTTGTCATAGAGATCGCGTTTCTTTGTTAAATCACCACCGGCAATTCGGTAAACGGTCAATGGTACTTTAATTTCAAAAACATCGCCTTCAGGTGGTCGGTCTTTATCCGAGAACCATGGGATATCTCCCATGATTCGAACAGGTCGACCTACTTTCATAGTAACCTCTGGGTCAACAATACAACCGTCTTGTTTAAATTTAGCAATAATAATGTTATAACGACGCTGGTTCGCTTCGAACGCTAATCTTTCTTGATCACGGTAAACGTAATATTTATTCCACTCTTGCCAATCCCCTTTGCGCTCGGCCTCCAGAATTTTTTCAGTAAATCGCTGTAGGCGGTTCATTTTCACCCAGCGTAGAGGGTCAGCTCTGATTTCGTCTAACACTGTGTTTTCTGCCTCAATTTCATCATACGTCATAAAATCTTGATTTTGATGTAATTTTTCAGCTCGGTTCAAGTAGTATGTATAAGCTTTTCTTTTCTCTTCAAGAAACTTGTAAACGAACTTCTCATCTGATCGTTGGCTCTTACGATAACGTTGTGCTAACCACTGAACCCATTTTAAATCTTCAATGTTCGATTTTTGGAATTCTTTTGGAATATTAGCTAGGATCTTCTTATTAAACTCTTTCTCTTCTTCTGCAAAACGTTTTTTGCGCTCTGCATAGCCGCGTGCCGTATATAACTCTCGACCTTCTTGTGTGGATAAAAGTTTCTTAACACTCTTAGAAAGCGTTTTGTCTTTTGATTGAGCTCGCCACATTGCTGTGCGCGCCCCCCAAGAAATGTAACGAGGCATACGACGACGTAATGGATCAAGTTCCAGTAGAACATCTTCTTCAAGTTCAAAGGCTTCTTCTCGTTTTAACCAATAGTAGAAATCGGGGTCGTCTGGAGCACGTAATGGTTTTGTTACTAACCAGAAGGCTGGTTTGATGAACCGATCCATCACTTCAAAAATTACTGTTTTTACTGGTTTAACAACAAAGTCAACGATTGACGGATATGGATCCGCAAGCGGGAATTTGTTGCTAATCGGAGCTAATTTGCTCCAGAATCCAGTCGTAGGTAGCTCATACTGAAGTGCGTCGCGGACAGTTCGGCTTCTTGTTCGATCTAAACTATATTTCTTTGTGTACGTTGTTGATAGTTTTTCAGCTCGTAAGTTTGCTAAGAAACGTTGTTGATAACGACGTTTTAAAACTTTCTTCACTGTTTTTAGTTTATTATAACGATCTGGATAAAATGGACGGTTTTTACGACGATTTAGTCGATCTTTCACAACATCATTTTGGAAATATAAGACGTCTTTAATAGCCTTTGAGCTTGCTTGTGTTAGACCTCCGAATAAATTGGCTTTATTTGCATTGGGTGTATTCATAAAAACAATCCATTTTTTTAGACGGTCAATTTTAACCTCTAGTTCTTCGTCGTCTTCTTCCTGTTCTTCATAGACGTCATCAGCATAGTCTTCAACAGCTTCTTTAATAATGTCTTCATCATAAATAGTGTCAGCTGCACGATCTAATAGACGGAGCCATAATTCATCCACATATGGACGTGGGTCAAATTTTGGTGTTGGGCTGCTTGCAACGGTTAAACTAGCTTCCTGGTTACTTAAGTGAGCACGAGAGCCCGAAGCAGAAGTCATACCTTGAGTCGTTTTACCGCGTAACATGAAACGATTTAATTTGCTTAATTTACTTGGCTCAGTTGTCAGCACTTGCATATAGTTCTCACGAGCAGGGCCTTGGTTTGTGAGTGCCAGAGCCACAGCTGTGGCAGCTTGATCCCAAAGTTCTCGGCTTAAACCACGTTTTTGGTTTGGGTCAAGATTTAATTCTTCATGAATGAATGATTGCGCTGTCAGTGGGGTTTTTGTGGTGTTTGGGTATTCATTAAATAATGGCTGGTCAAATTTTAAAATAGGTTGAGTCTCTAAGGTTGGCGTCACTGCAAATAAATGACGTACCTTTTTAAAGGTTCCTTGGAACTGTTGATTATACACCCGACTTCTAAAACTTTTCGTACCGCCAATTCGTTGTTTCATAATGTGATATTGGTCCATACGGGCATACCAACGGAATGTTTGGAAATAATCATTTAATAAAACACGACGGAGATGTAATTGTTTTTGGTCTTCTTTATTCATAAAATATGAACGTGGTTGACGACGAATAAAGGAGTCCATGTCCCATTGTAATAAGAAACGATTATACGGACTATAATACCAATGTTGTAAAACGTCTTTAAAGATTTGATGACGAATCCGTCCAGCGCGTTTGCTAATTAATGCCAGATAATCAGTTGGATAAGTAAAACGATTTGGGTTTTTCTTCTCACGTTCCGCAAAATCAATGTTTTCCCAATCTGCCCTAAAGGTAGCAGGGTCGCTGACATCAACTTCTTGGTAACGAGTACTTCGAACACGTTTACGAGTAACACGAGCTACTTGCATCGCGCGTTCCCAACGATTCGTTGGTTTGTGGTAATAAAATACACGTTGCAGCATTGGACTAAACACATGTAAATTTGTACCAACTGAATATGTACGACTTACATTTGGTCCATAAGCAAGTAACTTACGTTTAAATGCCTCTTCACGTTTTAAATAGAAGGATAATGGGTGCACGGCATTTAAAACTTTGTTGGTAGCAACCTGACCGGAAGTGCTTACGTTATTCCATTCACCTTTAAGAGCTGACTTATAACGTGTTAATTGACGATCGCGATCAGATAAAGGAATTAAACTATCGTCGTGAGCAGGTGTACCTTCCCCAAAGAATAGGGCGTCACGGGTTAAAAACTGATAAACAGTCGTATTACGTCTTAATTGACGATGATAAATACGGGAAAATAAATGTCTCCAACGTTTAGAGTATAGTGGGTTTTGAGACTGTTCTTGCGGTGGAGCTCGGTCAATGCTTTCCGTTCCTTTTAATCGTAATTTCAATTTACGTACAAATTTACGTAAGGCCGAGTTATTGTGACGCAGTGATTCGTTCACTTGAATTTTTTTATCCATGGCATAGTTCGAAGTCACCTGATTACCAGTTAATACGTTAAATGGTTGGGCGCTTGAACTTGCTTTTTGGGATTGTGGGTTTGTTTGATACCTATGGAAAGTTGGATGATATGCGTTTTCAAATAACATCCGTGTAAACTCGAAACGCGGTCCCATAAAATTCTCTAGTTTCGAGCGGGCTGCTTCTTGTTTAAAGAGCCTCACCTGTTTAGCAGGTAAAATACGGTAATTGGCACGGTGATTTCGCATTTTACGGCGTAACCAGAATTTGTGGAACCCATAGTTTAAATCTTCAATCGTAAATAAATCATAAATCCCATCATCATATAAGGCAGTATCAAACATACGGAATCGTTTATGACGACGTTTCCAACGTTCGCGACGAGTATGACGGCCTTCGTCCATTCGTGTATTTTTACTCGAACCTTTGACACCTAAATAACTAGTTTCTAATACTGGCTCGTCATCTCTGATTAATCGATCGTTTGGCAGATAACCTAAAGGTTTGGTTACTAAATAGTCAGTCCCAAAATAAGCTAAGTTTGCCATTGCAAAAAACATTGAGGCGTATAAGAAGAAGAAATTAGACAGACGATAATATGTTAAGGCTGAGATTTTAAATGTAGATAAAGTCCACATATATAATGAAAAAGCTGGGTTTTCCCAGAACCAACAAGCACCTTGTAAAAGAGTTAAACTACCTAAGAGTAATCCTCCTAAATAAGCAAAGTGTACTAAGAAGAAACTCACAATGTGCCCTGTTGGGAAACTCTCAATTAATGTGGCATCTGAACCAATCGATAAGTTGCTAATAAACGGAAATACCATGCTTTGTTCTAAAAAAGCTAAGCAAAAGTTAAAAGCAAATACATTAATTTCGTCAACCTTCGTTAATACAAGACGACGATCACGATAACTATCCCATAAATACTTAAATACTAGTGTGATACCTACAACGTAACGTAAAACATCTAATGACACCCATGGAATAACAATCGCTCGGAAGCCTAAAACAATACAACTAATCCAAACTAAATTGCCGGCAATAGTACCTAGGCCGGCTAAATATCCGGCTTCGACACCTTGCATGACAAAGCGTCGCATACATACCATATGCGCAAAAGAAGTGGGTAAACAGAAAAAGACACTATTGATTAAACCAATAATAAATTTTTCTAAACTATAAAACACTACGTTTTGAGGCCCATAAGAAATAGGTGTGTCTAAAAACGTAAACATATTAGAAAAACGCAGAGCTGGCGAGTCAAAAACAGACAACTCTGTTAACATCGAGCGTGTAACTTCTGGAATTAAGCTAGGTAAAGTAGCAAAATTTGGAAGCCACCCAAATGTGAAAATTTTAATTAACAGCTCTTTACAAAATAAAAAGCAATAGGTTAAGATTGCGCCTGGGTCGGCATACGTGGTCATAATCTCTGACCACATCGGATCACGATCCATGATCGTATGCACGACGTCAACATAATCTTTCACCGAAGTAACTACGGATAAGAAAGTCAGCATAAGAAAAAATCAATTAACAATAAAATAACTTTACCCAACCTTTATTGCAGAGTAAAGGGTTTTCCCAGAGATACTAATGTTTGGGAAGAAAGTAGACTTACAAATAGCAGTTTTTTCTCTTTCTTTGTGGAAAAATATTCTCCACCATAACGAAATGGTACTAAGAAAGCCAGCTGAGATATAAAGGTCGAAGAATCAAAGCCTTTATCCTAGTACCCATACTTTTGAATGAATGTCACCACATGGGTGTTTTGAATCCGGCATATACCTAGATATCAATAATCAAGCATGCAAAGTGGAATTGTGTAGGGAGGGCGGGTTATAAAGAAAACCAATAGGAACAATTACTGAGTAAACTTCATTAGGATAGATCAAAAAAACAAAATAGATAATTATAAAGAATCCCTGTAGCAATAAAAATGCCAAAAACACTGGAAACTCTTTATATTGAATGATAAAAATTAGGCCATAATAACATAACAACACCCCTTGTTAATATATTGTTATACGTAGTCAGACTCTTTATCTAATTTGCAGACCGCCCTCTAAATGCGAGTACCTATAAAGTACTAAATGAATTCCTTATGCTTAAATCGAATAACCCTTTCAAAAATCGATTTAAATAACTTAACATGAACAATAGACTGAATTGACAAGGGTACTATTATTTT
>Ga0315905_10000516_pt1 | contig 41919 bp, 39 predicted proteins | sample LakEriMetagenome_5_FD_203522 | JGI IMG/M metagenome (GOLD analysis project Ga0315905, IMG submission 203522) | Freshwater fungal communities from buoy surface, Lake Erie, Ohio, United States - Buoy 4 MA121 | ecosystem: Environmental > Aquatic > Freshwater > Lake | place: USA: Lake Erie, Ohio...
GCGATCTCGCCCAAGAGGCTTGAGTATCCTGTATTTGGAATCGTCCTGTTGCTCCGTCTTGGCCGTTGCCGGTGACATCGTCGGCTCGCCCGAAGGCTTCGTCGAGGCAGTTTTGGGCTGTGCGGGCTTGGGCTCAGTAGCTTGGGTCGATGCGAGCTCGGGCTGTGCAGGCTTGGGCGATGCAGACTTGGGGGATGCCGGCTTGGCGGGCGTCTCATTGCCGGCCATCGCCGCGATGCTAGGCAAGTTCCAGCCGAACCATGCGTTGAGTTTCGGTTGGAGGAAAAAGTACATGACCAGCGCCACGAGCATTCCAACGAGCCATTTGGCTGGAATCAGGCGCAGGACATTGGCGATCGCTTGGGGGTCGTTGCTGGTGCGGCGGGCCATCGTCGGTCGGATCGTTGAATTGGGGTTGCGGACCGGAAGCAGGGACGGTGGAATGATAAACCAAGTCGTTGTACTTCGGAATGGAGTTTTTCCAAAGCTTTTAGGAGTGCATTGCCAAGGTGGAGACCGGATCGCTCGAGCCTGTGTTGGCAATCTTGAGGCACCCCGATCGTTTGCGACGGGCTTGGATGGCCCTCGAAGGCTCGACGTCTAGGCCTTGGCGGGGAAATTCCTTCGCTCCTCAAATCTCCTATGGACGGCATCGCGGGCCAGCCCCGCCGAGCACTTATTCGGCAGCGGTCCTGATGGCCCTTCTTCCGAGCCCGACGAACCAACTTCAAGGCCAATGGACGATCCCTTTGACGCTCAGATCCGCGACGATGGCGGAGCATGCAGGCCAGGTCTCTTTTCCTGGGGGCCGTTGTCAAGCAGGAGAGTCGCATGAGCAAGCCGCTTGCCGCGAGTACACCGAGGAGCTCGGATGTCCCAACGAACGGATTGAGCTGATCGGTTCGCTCCCTTCGATGTATGTCTATGCCAGCCGCCATCGGGTCGTCCCGCTTTTGGGACTCGGGGGCGACTTGCCGGTGATGCAACCGAACCCCGACGAGGTATCCGAGGTCCTCTTCTTGCCGCTTGAGCACCTTTTGGGTTTGCGCCCTTTGGTCCGCAAGATCCAGCGAGGGGCGATGCTCATCGAGACACCGGGGTTCTGGCTCGAAGGCCACTGGGTATGGGGGGCTACGGCGATGATGCTTGAGGATTTGAAAATTCGCTTGGTGCGAATCGCTCGCAGTTGGGGTGCATTTGAGAACTGATTTCAGTCAAGTTCACCTCGATCGTTGTGCTTCTTTGTATGTGTTTATGGTCCGAGGTAGCCTCCGCCTCATTCATCACCGATGCGACGGATACACAAGATATTACCGAGGCTAGGGAAAGCTCTGGGGCTTGAGCAAGGGTTAGCCGAGTGCATCGAGGAGTTGCTGGCAGTCTTCGTGGGTGTGATCGGAGTTGAGGCTGATGCGAAGCAGGCATCCGTTGGGAGGTACAGTCGGTGGGCGGATGGCGGGAACGAAGATCCCTGCATCGAGGAGTTTTTCAGAGAGACGGAGAGCTTCGTGGGGGTCATGGACGTAGAGGGGAATGATCGGAGTCGTATCGGCGGTGGTGCGGAATCCTCGCAGGGTTAGTTCTTTGCGGAGGTAGGAACTCATTTCGAGCAGTTTGAGCCTTTGGTCGTCCATGTTTTGGATCAGTTGGATCGACTTTGCTGCGGCTCCGAGGATCGCTGGTGGCAGGGCGGTCGAGAAGATCAGAGTTCGGGCGCGATGCAGGAGGGTATCGCACAGCAGATGGGAGCCAGCGACGTAGCCCCCGGTGCATCCGATGGCTTTGCTCAGGGTGCCGATTTTGATCCAGACAGACGGGTCGGCTCGATAGGCATCGAGCAGCCCTCGGCCACGGTTGCCGAAGACACCCGAGGCGTGGGCTTCGTCGGCGATCGCAAGAGCGTTGAATTCGCGGCAGAGAGACTCGATCTGGGGGATTGGGGCAACATGTCCATCCATGCTAAAGAGGGAGTCGGTCAGGATGTAGGCCATACGAAAGCGGCCACGTAGGTTTGCCAGCAGCTCGCCTAGGGAATCGGTATCGCGGTGGGGAAACACCTTAATCGTGGCTTTGGACAGTCGGCAGCCGTCGATCAGGCAGGCGTGGTTTAGGGCGTCTGAGAGGACAAGATCTTCTGGAGAAACCAGGGATTGGAGCGTTCCGAGGTTGGCTGCGTATCCTGATGGAAAAACGACAGCCGATTCGCTTTGGTGCCAATGAGCGATCGATTCGACGAGTTTGGCGTAGGGTTCCGAGGTTCCGAGGATCAGGGGGCTGGCCGTTGCCCCGAGGCTGTATTGGTCGGCGATTCGGGTGAATTCCCCGCGGACTTGGGGGTTCCAGGCCATGGCGAGGTAATCATTGGAGGCAAAGTGCAGCACCGACCGACCTTGGCGAAGCGTCCGAGTGGGGCTCAAAGGTCGGCAGGGGACGAGGACGCGTCGGAGTCCTTGGTTCTGGCGGCCTTGCAAATCCTCTGAAAGCGCGCTCCAGAGGTCCATCGGGTTGATCATTACTGGTAAACTCTTGGGAAGCGGAATTGATTCACGGTCCTGAAATAGTGATAATAGACCATTGTCAGTGGCATGGCATGAGGGTCACCGCGAATAGAAACTTATGGAACATCGGGTTCTGATTACTGACGACGACGAAGCATTTCGAATGACGCTCGATGAGATTCTCCAGCGTCGCGGCTACAGCACGTGCCAAGCTTGCGATGGGCTCGAGGCGATCGAAGCGATCGAGTGTGGCAATATCCATTTGGTGTTGTTTGATATCCACATGCCGAGGTTAGACGGGCTCGGAGCGCTCGAGAGGGTTCGCAGGGCCTTGCCGAGTCTTCCGTGTATTCTGATGTCGGCCAAGCTTGATGAAGGAATTTTGGCCAGGGCTCGTCAATTGCAGGCTCAGGCGGTATTGCCCAAGCCGTTTTCGATTCCCGAGTTGGTACAGACGATCAAGAACGCCTTGCTTCGCTAAGGAAGCCGAGGATTGCGCCTGCGACGAGTCCGCCTAGGTGCGCAAAGTTGGCCATCTGAAGGCCCCCTTCTTTTCCGAAGATATCCCCTGCGAAGCCCATGACCAGGAGGATTCCAACCATGAAGTAGGATTGTCCCGAGAGGCCAAATCCAAGATCCGGTCTCATTCTTGATTTGACGGCGATGTACCCGAAAAGTCCCATGACCACTCCGGAGATACCGACGAAGTTCGGTGAGCCCGAGAGGCCTTGAATACCGAGCACATTTTCACCGAGGAGGCCTTGGGTAAGGTGGGAACCGGCTGCGATTAGGAGCAACAGAACTGCGTATCGACGGATACCGACCAATCGTTCGACGAGTCTGCCCAGGGAGGCCAGAGCCAGCATGTTCATCAGCAGGTGGAGGGGAGATCCGTGGAGAAAGGCGGGGGTGAAGATTCGCCAGAGTTCGCCACGTTGGAGCGATGCGGTCGGGTCGTTGGTTTTTGCAAAGAGGTCCATATCGACGAACTTGAGTTGTTTGACGATCGAGAGGCCCAATCGATTCTCATTGGCTGGGGTCGAGAAGGCCGTCAGGAGGCTAAAGACGCAGCAGAGGATCAGGAGCGTGAGGGTCAGTGGGGGGAGTTTCCCGCTGAACATCGAGGGCTGTTGGTTACCTAGGTTTGGGGATTGGATATTGCGTTGACGGAGCTTTGCCTCTTGGCGTTGTTCTCGAAGGATAAGGTTGGCTTGTTTGAGGGCAGCGGCGTATTTCGGGTCTTTCGGATTGGCCAAAAAGGTTTGGAGTTCCTCTTTTGCTTGGGGCAAGCGGTCCTCGTTTTTGATCCAGACTTCCCAAGCATCGGTCGGATGGGTGGTGGAAATGCTCGGGGTATTGTCCGTGAAGCTTTTCGACAAGGGATCGCAGGCCGGTTCGACGTGGGTGGAAATACCCACCGTCAGTAGGTAGGCGACAAATGCCTCGGCGTCGGGCTTGCCATCGATCGTGGTGAGACTTCTCATGGAGGAGTGCTTGGGGTTTTGTGTGGGTTCAGAGTTGCTCGAATTTTACTGGATGAAGTCGATTTTCAGTAGTGGCGCGTTGAGCTTAGGATTTGCGGAAAAACCTTCGATTGGGCGGAAACTACCGTCGAAGTCGGCTTGAACTCCGAGGATTGTTGAAAATGTCGGGAGAAGATTATTCCAATCGAATTCTTGGATTGCTACACTGGAATTGCATTTGCTTCTCCATGTCCACCTTGAGTCACCCACCTGCATCATGCGATTGCTGCTTGCCTTCCGCGCGTTTTTTGGAACCTTATTCAATCGTCATGTGGCTCAGAGCGTCCGAGAGGTGCTCAAGCTCGAGGCACAGGCCAAGGGTACTTCTTCGGGTCGTTCTGAATCTTCGCGGTCGAGGCACAAGAAATCGACTTTGACGATTCCAGCAACTCCAGGGCTTGGGAAAGGCTATTACAGCAGTAGCCGAGGTGAACCTAGCCAGGACTCATCGACCAGTTCTAGTCGACCCACTCGTCGCAGCGAGGCGATCACATTGCTTGCGTTGCTTCAACGTCGAGCGGGTCTGGTCGATTTGATTTACGAGGATCTCGAAGGGCTCAGCGACGAGCAAATTGGAGCGATGGCAAGAGGAGTACTGGACCAGACCCATCAGTGCCTCGAGGAGTGCCTGATCGTCTCGACGATCGTCGATGGCCAAGAGGGAGATTCCATCGAGATACCCGATGCGGCATCTCCGAATCGATGGAGTATTCTTGGTGATGTATCGAGCGAGCGAGGCAGACTGATGCATCCTGGCTGGATAGCGAGCCAATTGGAGCTCCCCAGATGGAAGGGCTCTGAGGAAAACTCGTTGGTGATCTCTCCGGTCAAGGTCGACGCAACGGCACCGATCCGATTGAAAGACAGTGCATCCGCAAGTTAACCTCTACCCGACGATTGATTATCGAATTGAAGCCTTCTCCCGGCTTCATTTTGGATTGCTAGAAATCCACCCACAAGCTCCTCATTGCTTTGGTGGGATCGGGTTGATGGTGGACAAGCCTTCGGTACGACTTGGGTTAACTCGATCGTTCGATCCGATGAACGGCAGCATTCAGGATCCTTGTCCCGGCTGGACCGATGCGCATTGGAAGGAACGATTTTTGCGGGTCTACAGCAGGTGGCAAAGCAGAACGGCACGCGTGTGTCCATCGCCTGTGGAGTTGCAGTTTGCACCTTTGCCTCATGTAGGGTTAGGATCCGGCACTCAGTTTGCCTGCGCATCGGCCGCATTGCTGAATCGATCGATGGATTCGAATCCGGACAGCGGCCACCTCGATGCATCTTGGTTGATCGATAGCGGCCGCGGATTGCGCTCGCATATCGGCTTGCACGGATTCCTTCATGGCGGACTGATTCTCGATCGGGGCGATTTGCAAGCCGTTCGGGGGACGCAAGCGGATCGGACTGCGGTCTATTCTTTCCCGGGGCAATGGCGGGTGGTTTTGTTGCATGAGGACAATTATCAAGGGGATTTTGGGGAGAGCGAGCAAGCGATTTTCGATCGTTGTTCCGAGCGACCGAATCCCAATCTCCGACGGATGCTCGAGCTTATCGAGGAGCAGATTTTGCCATCGGTATCAAGGGTTGATTACCAAGGAGCATGCGAGGGGTTTGGACGATACGGAGAGTTGGCAGGGGAGATTTTTCGCCCAGCGGTAGGGGATGCTTATCGATCCTCGCGAATCCGTTTTTGGGTGGATCGACTCCGGGGGCTCGGTTTTCAGGGAGTAGGTCAGTCGAGTTGGGGGCCTGTGATCTTTGCGATCGCACGCGACGAGCAGCAAGCAGATTGGTTGGTCAAGACGATCGGTCGAGACATGCACAGCGGCGGTTGGACTTATGTGGCCCAGGTTGCGGGTCCGGCTTCGATGGAGTCTGGTTTGTCACGGATCGGTTGATTGGCGTTCCAATTCCGTTCGCATATCGAATTGGCGAACCTCTTTGCCAAAGAGCGACACGGTAACGACGATGCACAGGGTTGCGATTCCGCCGAGAAAAACGCTTGGAACCAATCCCAACCAGTGGGCTGCCAATCCGCTTTCGAGTTCTCCGAGTTCATTGGAAGCTCCGATGAAAACGGAGTTAACAGCAGCGATTCGTCCTCGCATCCCGTCAGGCGAGTAGAGCCTGAGAATGGACTTGCGTATCACGACACTGACTCCATCGAGAACACCGCTTAGAAACAGGGCGATGACCGAGAGGATCAAACTGCTGGATAGGGCAAAGACGATCATGCACAAGCCGAAGCCGAAGATGCTCACCAGAAGGATTTTTCCTGCGTGGGCTCTGGGTGGAAATCGGATACAAGCGATCGAGCAGACCAGCGCGCCGAGCATGGGCGAGGCGTTGAGAACCCCCAGGCCGACCGGGCCGGTGTGAAGGATTTGGTCGGCATACATCGGGAGCATTGCGATCGCTCCGCCAAAGAGGACCGCGAAGAGATCCAGGGCCATCGAGTTCCAGAGGATCCGTCGTTTTATCACGAAGCGCCAGCCGGCCGTGATGGCTTGTCCAAAGGGCTCGACCACTGCGCGAGCGGGCCGGGGTTTTGGCGAAATCGATGTCACCATCGCGATCGAGCAACTTGAGAAGACCAAGGCAGCCGCAAAGGGGGCTAGGTTTCCTGCGAATTGGATCAGTCCTCCGGCAAGCAGCGGGGCGAACACGGCGCATGCATGCCAAACGATGGTCGTCCAAGTCGCGGCGCTCAGGGCTGCCGTGCGGGGAACGATCTGCGCTTCGAGGCTAGGCATGGTCGGGTCGGCAAAGCCGCGGGCAACACCCAAAAAGAACATGCAAACCATCAGCACCGTGAGTTTGGTCCAGCCTTCGGTGTAGACCGAGCCGACCATCCCAAGAGCGCAGAGCCACTGCAGCATGTACGAGGCTCTTAAGAGGTTTCTCCGATCGAGAAAGTCTGCAAGATGCCCGCCTAAAAGCGCTAGGCTAAGCGCCGGGATGGCTTGCACTAAACCCAGTAGACCTAAGTACAGCGGTTCGCTGGGAAAGGACTTGACCAACGCATAAGGAGCCCAGAAGAACAGGATCCGTGTGCAGACCGTGGAGCATCCGTGGGCCCACAGGAGCCATCGGAACTCGGGGTAATCCGTCGCATGGGTGATCATCGTTATAGCCAAAAACTCATCAGGTTGTAGACGATCCAAGCTCCTAGATAGGCCAGTGTCGTCATGTAGACAAAGGAGAAGATTGGCCAGCGCCAAGAGTTTGTCTCGCGTCGAATCGTCACGAGGGTCGAAACGCATTGAGCGCACAGGGCGAAGAAAACCATGATCGAGCAGGCCGTCGCCAGCGTGTAGACCGGGCGTCCGTCGGGCCACGTCGCACTCCGAAGGTTCTCGGCCAGACCCTGGCTCGTTTCGTCCTGCCCACCACCGAGCGAGTAGATCGTTCCGAGCGTCGCGACGATGACTTCCCGGGCAGGGAAGGAGGCCAGGACAGCGACCCCGATCTTGCCGTCCCAGCCCAACGGGCGAACGATCGGTTCGATCCACTGACCTGCCATGCCAAGGTAGCTTTTGGCGATCAGATCGCTCTTGAGTTGATTGATCTCGGAAGTCCAGGCTTGGGTTTTGGCTTCGTCGGCATTTGGATCGGCTTGTTCGGCTTCGAGCTTGGCGGTGGCTTGGTCCACCAGGCTATGATCTCCGGGGAAATACGCAGCTGCCCAGACGAGTACAGAGGTCACGAAGATCAAGCTGCCAGCCCGAGCGATGAAGGACAGGACCCGTTCCCAGACTCGCATCGCAACGACGCGGAAACTGGGCCATTTGTAACTCGAAAGCTCCATGATGAACGTCGAGGGTTCTCCTGGAAACACGAAGCGTTTCAATAGCCAGGCGACCGGGATGGCGACCAGAGCACCGATACACATCATGGCAAACAAAACGGCACCTTGGACCGAGACCCATCCGCCCAGGACCGCTTGCTTGGGAACAAACGCGCTGACCATCAACACATAGACAGGCCAGCGGGCCGAGCAGCTCATCAATGGGGCGATCAGCATGGTCACCATGCGATCCCTTCGGTTTTCGATGGTGCGCGTTGCCATGATTCCTGGGATCGCGCAAGCAAACGAAGACATCAATGGCAGAAAAGACTTACCGCTCATCCCCAGTGCGGACATGAATTTGTCCATCATGAAGGCAGCCCTGGACATGTATCCGCAGTCTTCGAGCACCGCGATAAAGAAAAACAGGATGGCGATTTGAGGCAAGAAAACCAAAACGGCTCCGACGCCGGCGATGATGCCATCGACCAAGAGGCTGCGCAAAGGGCCCGGTGCCATCATCGCTTCGACCCTTTGGCCAACCCACTGGGTCCCAAAGCCGATCCCATCCATAGGCCAGGATGCAAAGGCGGTGATCGACTGGAAGATCAAAAACATCAGGGCGATGAAGAACAGCAAGCCCAGCCAGCGATGCGTCAGCCAGCGATCGATCCGATCGCTAGTCGATACGCGTCGCTCGCGAGCTTGGCGCTCAACGACACCGACGACGCGTTGCTTGATCCAACCATAGCGTGCGCGGGTTTCAAAAAGCGGGATCGATACGCCTTGGGTGGCCAAATGCTCCCGGGTCTTGGCGATCAGCTCAGCGACCTCCGAGGAGAGTCTCTTGGGAATGACTCGATAGGAGTGGGCCTGGGAATCGTCGATCAGGAGGCGTTCGATCTGGAATCGCGGCAGGGGGCATCCCTGCGCACGGAACCAAGCCTCGAGTTCGTCGACCGACTCGAGGAAGGCTTTGGGAAACGAAGCCGAGGCAAGGGCGCTGTGTTCGAGGACTCCTTGGGGATCGGTACTGTCGGCTTGATCCGAACGGGGGGCCTTCTGCGAACCGGGGGCTTTCTCCAAAATTTCGAGCAATGCCGATTGGACTTCGGAGATTCCGAAGCGTTTCGAGGCGCTCGTGCACACAACGCGAATCCCTAACGACTCGGAGAGTTTTTGGGCGTCGAGCTTCATGCCTTCTTTCTCGAGTCGGTCCCACATGTTCAGCGCCACGAGGGTTGGGATCTGCAATTCGAGAACTTGGCTCAGCAGATAGAGATTGCGTTCCAGGTTGGTCGCATCGAGGATGACGATGACTGCATCGGGTTTGGGCACCGAAGGCATTTCGCCGCAGAGGACCTCGACCGAGACGGCCTCGTCGGCCGATCGAGCGCTGAGCGAATAGGTGCCTGGCAGGTCGACCAGTTCGATCGATTTGAAGGTCGAGCAGGCCAAGGGCATGCGAGCGGTTTTGTGCTCGACGGTCACCCCCGGATAGTTTCCGACTCGGGCTTGGCCACCGCAAAGAGCATTAAAAAGACTACTTTTGCCGGTGTTTGGGTTTCCGATCAGGGCGACGGTCGCAGGGCGATCGGACGATTCGCGGTTGGCCATACGATCGATCCTCTTCTAGGTCCGTTCGATGCGAACGCGTCGGGCTTCGATTCGTCGGAGGCTCAATCGGTACCCGACGACGGAGAATTCGACGGGATCGCCCATGGGGGCCTGGCCGATCATTTCGACAACTTCGCCGGGGATCAGACCCATCTCAAGGAGTCTGGCGGCGATCGCATCGTTTCCTTCGACGTCAAGAATGGTCCCGTGTTGGCCTTCCTGCAAATCATTCAGAGTGATCGAGACCATGGGGAAGGCCTGAGGGGATTCGCCTGCCGCGGGTCCTTGGTTTGGACATGGGCAGGGTCCGATTTGAGGCAAGAGGAAGAGGTTTATGGAGTCAGAGGTTGGACAAGGATTTCGGCAGTGGAGCCCAATCGCAGGCACATTTTCTTGCCTTCGATGGCAAGAAGGCAAGTCTCACCGGGGCATAGCATACGGATTTTGCAGCCGCAGCGGATGCCAAGTTCTTCGAGGCGGTGGAGGTTTTTTTCTTCCCCGCACAGGTCGACGACCACCCCTTCGGTTTCCGGTGCAAGGAATTCGACGGGAACGGCTTGTGAGGATTGGTAGAGAGCCATGGGGGGGGGGGTGGGTTTTCGATGTTTGGTGGGATAAATCACCCCGAATCACGATCGACGATTAAGCTTATCTTAATTGAGACTGAATTTCAACAAGCAATCGCAACACGAAAATCAGATTTGGAGGGGATTTTTTTCAGCAGCGATTGAGAAAAAGCCTGGCTAATGCTGTTTTGGGTGGGAAGGGGAAGCGGGTGTGTGGGTTTTGCTTGACTTTGGCGGATTGCCGAGCCGATGGAAACGGGGTTGTGACGAAGTCAGAAGGTCTTGGAGGGGTGCAATCGGTAGATTTTGCCTGACGCCCCTAAAACTGCCCACTTTGGGAAAAAGTCCCCCTTTGCCGATTTTCAAACTATGGAAATCGCTTTGGGTTTTGTAAACTCGAATCCCTCGTCGGCTGATCGGGGGCCTCAAAGCAGAGTCACAAACCAGCCAAGTTCTTGCGTTCGCAAGCAACCTGTAGCCGTCAAGTGTTCCATCAGACGACCTTCCCGTAGGCGACCTCCTAGTAGGCGACATCCAAGCAGGCCACGAAGTGCAGAACTACTCTAGCAGCGGCAAAACGTTCTACGACCGATGGGGATGGCTGGTCCTCCTTGTCAGTCTAGCTTGTGTCCCTTTTGCTTATTACGGAGCGGGCCAAGCGGTACAGAGCAACGTTAATAAGGTGGAGGACTGGTTGCCCAAGTCCTATCGCGAGACGGACGAGTTAACGCGTTTTCGGAAGAACTTTCCATCGGACCAGTTCATCATCGTCAGTTGGGAGGGATGTCAGTTGGGTCAGGACCCATCGAATCCTGAGCAGGACGACCCGAGGATTGCCAAATTGATTGGGTTGGTAAAGCCCGAGCATGTCGATCCTGCCGACATCGATGCGGTGGAGGCCAAGAAATACTTCAAGGCGGCCCAATCGGGTCGATCTTTTTTGGATCAGTTGACCCAAGGCCAGCATGCCTTGGGTGCCGAGGAGGCCGTCGAGCGTCTCAAGGGAGCGGTCCTTGGTCCTGATGGTCGTCAGACGTGCGTGATCGTTTCGTTGGATCCGACGACCTCGGGGAAGCTCAAGCCGGTTCTTGGGAAGGGGCAGGTGCGGATCTTCCGTCCGAACATTCCGCCTGGGGTTTTGAGGCGTGTGATCGAGCGAGCGGGGATACCCGATGCGGATCTCCATCTTGGTGGACCGCCGGTTGACAATGTTTCGATTGACGAGGAGGGGGAGCGGACACTGGTTCGCTTGGCGGGCTTTTCGGGGATTCTCGGATTGTTTTTGGCTTGGTGGTCGCTCCGTAGTATCGTTCTGACTTGGATTGTTTTCCTCTGCTCGGTCACCAGTGCGGCTGCGGCGTTGGGGATGATATGGGCAACGGGCGAGACGGTCGATGCGATTGTTTTATCGATGCCGTCGTTGGTATACGTTTTGGCGATATCCGGCGCGGTGCACTTCATCAACTACTATAGGGATGCGGTGCATGAGGGTGGGCTCAAGGGAGCCACCGAGCGGGCTGTGATGCATGCTTTGAAGCCTGCGATACTGTGCTCGTTGACGACGGCGTTTGGATTGTTGTCGCTCTGTTCGAGTGAATTGGTTCCGATCCGCAAGTTCGGTTTTTACTCAGCATCTGGGGTGATGATTCTCAATTTGGTATTGTTTTTGATTCTCCCTGCAGCGTTGCACTTGATCGGTTATGCCAAGCGTTGGGAGTTGAGTCCTGAAGAATCGCTGGCCAAGTCCGCTGCGAAGGGCTCGCTTCAGAATCAGTCTGGGAGCAACGAAAGTTTCAGCGAGCGTTTTTGGGGTTCTTTTTCGGGGTTCATCGTCCGCAATCATGTGGGCGTTGCGATTGCGAGTTTTGTCTTCTGCGGTGCCGTGGGGCTTGGTCTTTTGAGGATTCGCACGAGCATCGATCTGCTCGAGTTGTTCGACTCCCAGGCTCGCATCCTCAAGGACTACCGTTGGCTTGAAGATCATCTCGGCAAGCTTGTTCCCATGGAGATTGTTCTCGAGTTCGACCAAGGGAGTTTGGCGGCCAATACTTCGTCGGCCAATAGTTCATCGGGCGCTGCGAGTTCCGAGGAAGTCGCACCCGAGGAGATCGGCAAGCTGAGTTTTCTTGAGCGCATGGAGACGACGCTCAGGGTTCAGGAAGCGATCCAGAAGCGATTCGGAGAAGACTCCTTGGGTTGGGTAGGCAGGAGCCTCTCGGCGGCAACCTTTGCCCCTTCGCTTCCGACGAACGGTTCGAGCACCAAGAAGATGATCGAGCGGAGCGTCTACAATTCGACGTTGGAATCCAAGCGCGAGGACTTCATGAAGTCCGGGTTCTTGCGGGTCGACCAAGAGACGGGCAATGAACTTTGGCGGATCAGCCTGAGGGTCGCGGCGTTTGCCGGGGTCGATTACGGTCAGTTCGTCCATGAACTCCACGACGTGGTCAAGCCTGTTTTGCAAGCTCAGAGTGACCGAGTGCAGATCCTTCGGCGGCTTTCGGCTTGGAGTGGCGACACCAAATTTGTCGGTAAGAAAGTGATTCTTTGGGATCCGGAGATTCCCGACGGGGGGGCCGGGCAGGCGATCTCGGCTGGGAAAGCCCGAGCCGATGAGATCTCCAATCTGCTCAAGAATGCCAGGCTCAAGGTCGCGCGAGCGAGCATCGACTCCAAAGCGATGCCGCTGGTGCAGCTCCAGGAGCTCGAGGACTACGATGCGATCGTCTTGGCTGGAGCATTTTCGAACAACGAAGTCCGCACGCTCGAGACGGCATTGAGCAAGATCATCGACTTGGAGAGTCCCGATCCATTGCAACCCAAGCAATGGGTCTCGTCGGTGTTTACCGGGGTCGTTCCGATCGTTTACAAGGCTCAGCGAGCGCTTCTGACGAGTTTGATGGAAAGCACCCTTTGGTCGTTTTTGACCATTACCCCGCTGATGATCTTCGTTTCACGAAGTTTCCGGGCTGGGCTCGTCGCGATGATTCCGAACATCGTCCCTGTGATCTTCATTTTCGGGCTCATGGGGTGGATGGGCATTGCGATCGACATAGGCTCGATGATGACCGCCAGCATCGCTTTGGGAGTGGCGGTCGACGACACCATTCACTTCCTGTCCTGGTTCCGAGTCAACGTCACCCAACTTCGAGACCGTCGGGCTGCGATCATCGCTTCGTACCGTCAATGCGGAACACCGACCTTGCAAGCAGCCTGCATCAGTGGGCTTGGTCTCTCGGTTTTTGCTTTCAGTACATTTACCCCGACGCAGCGATTTGGCTGGTTGATGCTGACGATTTTGATCGCAGGGGTGATTGCCGAATTGGTCCTTTTGCCAGCGATCCTCGCGGGGCCTTTGGGCTCGGTGTTTGATCCCAAGCCGGCGAAGCATTCGATGTGGTCCCGTTTTTTTCTGATTTTCAGGCATAAAGTACGGCGCCGATTCGACACCAAGCACGAATCGGCCCAGCCGGGCAACGAAGCGGATTTTCAGAATGCGGCCTGAAGGGCAGGCGGAGGTTTCGAACCTCCGCTCCCGAAACGCTAGAAGATCCTTCGCTTTCCCCGTTTTTCCCCTTGGATCTTCCCCCGATTCCCGTTACACTTTCGCCCCCCGCAGGGATTACGGTTCAAACTAAGCCAACAGGTTCGTTTCGCCATGACCAAACAAAAAACACACAAGTCGACCAAGAAACGCTTTCGCCTGACGGCAACCGGCAAGGTCAAGCATCGCAAATGCGGAACGAGCCACTTGGCGATCAGCAAGCCGGCCAAGAAGATTCGTCAGTTGCGAGGCACCCGAGTGCTCGAGCCGAGCATGACCCGCGCGATCGTCGATGCCTTGCGCGGCAACAGTTACTAACGGCCTTTTTCAAGCACCAAGTCTCTGGGTATTAACAATCGCGCACAATTCCCGTCAGGCCGGCGGGGGGTCTGCCTTAGGGCGAAAGACCGAGCGCGGTGACCTGAGTGGCTCCAATCGATCGGATAGTGATTTTCGATGAGAACACGCAAGGGTTCAGCACGCCGCCAGGCCAAAAGGCGGATGTTTCAACGGGCCGAGGGATACGTCGGCGGCCGTCGTAGGCTTTACAGGACCGCCAAGGAAAACTTGGTGCGAGCAGGCCGGTTTGCTTACCGTGACCGTCGTCGCCGACGCCGCGATTTCCGCCGCTTGTGGATCACCCGACTCAACGCAGCGGCTCGTTTGCACGGCATCCGCTACAGCCAATTCATCAACGGTCTGAACTTGGCCAATATCGAACTCGATCGCAAGCAGCTCTCCGAGATGGCGATCCACGATCCGAGCGGCTTTGAGGTCGTTGTCGTGGCCGTCAGGGCAGCATTGGCCAAGAAATCGGCTTAAGACCACCGGCGGACTCTATGGCGCTGGATCAATTTCTCACTGCACTAGATAGCATGCTCGGAGAGGCTCGAGCGTGCTTAGAGACCGTCGACAGCGCCGAGGCACTCGAGCAGCTTCGGGTCAAATACACCGGCGCCAAAAGTGGCGCACTCAAGTCGGTTCAGAAGATGCTCGCGGGCATTGACGTTAAGGATAAGCCCGCAGCGGGCAAGCGATTCAACGAGGTTCGCGACGGAATCGAAGGAGCTTTGTCCCAAGCCTCCCAGAGGCTCGGGTGTTCGGACCAGCAGGAATCCGCCGGACCAGTCTTCGATCCGACACTACCTGGGCTTCGCCCAAGGTTAGGGACGATCCACCCGATCACCCAATCGCTCGAGCATCTCAAGGAGATCATGGGGCGTTTGGGGTTCAACGTGACCGAGGGTCCAGAGATCGAGGATCCTTGGCATAACTTCGTGGCTTTGAACATTCCCGAGGATCATCCGGCGCGGGATCCTTTGGATAACTTCTATTTGGCGACAGCGAAATCATCGGATCCTGCAACCCAGACGAACCAGCCTGCGCGGTTGCTCCGCAGCCAGACCAGTACGGTCCAAATTCGGGTCATGGAGACGCAATCACTTCCCCTGCGGATCATTTCGCTGGGCCGTGTCTACCGTCCCGATGCGCCCGACGCGACGCACTTTCCTATGTTTCATCAAATGGAAGGTTTGTGGGTCGATCGCAACGTGACGATGGCACAGCTTAAGAGTGTTTTGCGATTGTTCGCTACGAGCTATCTCGGTGGCGATGTCAACATACGATTCCGCCCTTCGTTTTTTCCTTTCACTGAACCGAGCGTCGAGGTCGATTATTGGTGGAATGGACAATGGATCGAATTTGGCGGAGCGGGGATGGTCGATCCGAATGTGTTTCAAGCCGTAGGGATCGACCCCGAGGTTTGGTCGGGCTTTGCCTTCGGCTTAGGGGTCGAACGCTTGTGCATGCGACGCTTTGGGATTACCGATATTCGGGACTTGTACCGCAGTGATGTTCGTTTCTTGCGCCAGTTTGCTACCTGATCGCTAAGCGGGTTGAGACATGTTGATATCTTGGGAATGGCTCGCTGATTACGTAACGCTCGATGCGCCGATCGATCAGGTCGTGGATCGCTGGGCGTTATCGGGGCTCAACCATGAGAGCACTGAGTGGGTCGAAGGGGTCCCGGTGATCGATCTGGAGGTCACGAGCAACCGCGCAGACTGTTTGGGGCATATTGGCATCGCGCGCGAAGCGGCCGTTTTGTATTCGCAAGCGTTGAAGATACCGGCGGTGGATTTGCCCACGAGCAAGCAGTCGGTGCATGAGCTGCTTGAGGTCGAGAATCTTTTTCCGGAGGCTTGTCCTAGGTACACCGCGCGGGTGATACGCGGGGTCAAGATCGGTCCTAGTCCTGAGTGGTTTGCTAAGCGATTGCGAACGATTGGGATTCGACCGATCAACAATGTCGTCGATGCGACCAACTATGTGATGATGGAGTGCGGGCAACCTTTGCATGCTTTTGATTTGAATCGCATTGCCTCGAATCGGATCGTGGTTCGACCTGCGACTCAGAAAGAGAATTTCAAAGCGATCGATCATCGAAGTTATGTGCTTGACCCTCAGATGGTCGTCATCGGGGATAGCAAGTCCGCCTTGGCGCTCGGTGGGGTCATGGGTGGCTCGGACAGTGAGGTTTCCGAAACGACGGTTGATTTGCTGATTGAAGCGGCATCCTTTGAGCCGATGGCGATTCGCAGGACGGCGCGAAGGCTCAAGTTGCATTCCCCTTCCTCGCATCGTTTTGAGCGTCGCATCGATCCACAGGGATTGGATTTTGCATCGCAGCGATGTTGCCAATGGATCCTACAGTTCGCTGGCGGTCAATTGCTCGATGGATGGATCGACACCCATGCGGAGCCGAAGTTGTCATCGAAGGTTCCGTTGAGGCGTTCGAGGATCACTCGTGTGCTGGGGATCGAGGTGCCTTGGGATCGGTGTCAGGACATTCTCAGTCGGCTCGGTTGTTCGCTTGAGACAGACCAAGACACGCTTGTGGCAGTTCCGCCGTCGTTTCGACAGGACCTGACCCGCGAGATCGACTTGATCGAGGAGATAGCTAGGGTGCATGGTTACGAGGCGATTCCGGAGGATGCCATGGTGCCGATGGTCGCCTCGGCGGCTCGTCCGAAGGACACGATGATGCACACGGTCCGATCGATCGCTTGTGCGTCGGGATTTAGTGAGACGCTCAATCCAAGTTTGATTGGCAAATCGCCCATCGATCGGATTTCGCCTTGGACGCTTCAAGATCCGCTTGGGACCTCCGTCCCGTTGCTCGAGGGGGCTAGCCATCTGCGGCGTTCGTTGATTCCGAGTTTGATCGCAGCGCGGCTTCACAACCAATCGCAGTCGAACCGCGACGTGCGGTTGTTCGAGACGGCGAATGTTTACTTATCGCACGGTGATCAACCTCGCGGCGATCAACCTCGCGGTGATCAACTTCCTAAGGAGCAGTACAATTTCGGTTGCATCGCCGAGTCGGAGCCTCGGCTTGTGCGTGGGGTTTTTGAGGAGATGATCGATCGGGTTTGGGGCCACGAGGGTCCTGTGCTCGAGGAGCGAATGGTCGATTTCGATTTCTTGGACAAGGGGAGTTCAATCGCATGGTTCCTGCGAGGCACGATGATCGCTTGGGTCGGATCCTTGAGTCGCTCGCTGGCTCAGTCGAATAAGATTGACGGTCCTGTGTCTCTAGGTGAATTGGACTTGGACCTATTGCTCGCCTCGGCCCGATCGGTGCCGAAGCTTCGGACGTTGAGCCCTTATCCGGCCATACTCCGAGACTTGAACTTTATCGTCGACGAGGGCGTTTTGTGGGGGCAGATGCGAGCGACGATTGAGCAAGCTGCCGGCGAGCTTTGCAAAGAGGTGTTGTTTCGAGAGATTTACCGGGACACCAAGCGCGATGGAGAGGGCAAGAAGCGCGTACTACTGACCTTGACCATCCAGAGCGACAGCGAGACGCTCAAGGGTGAGCAGGCCGATGCGGTCGTATCGAGCGTGGTATCTGCGTGCGAGGCCCAGCGGGGCGCGAAGCTTTTGGCCGGTTAGATCATGGCTTGACGATGACCTTCATGGCTCCTTTTTCGCCGGCGTAGAGGCGATCGAACCAATTAGGGGTGTTTTCTAGGTCGGTCGTAGCGGTGATCAGTGGAGCGACTTGGATTGCACCCGAGGCAAGCAGTTCGATGCATTGAGGGATTTCGCCGTTGGAAGCGCAGGATCCGTAGATAGACAGTTCTCGGGTGACGACGGTCTGGAGGGGCAGTTCGACGCTTGGAGTGAGGTTTCCGACGAGGGTGACCGACCCGCCTCTTCGTACGACTTGGAAGCACGTGCTAACGGGTTTGTTAGCTCCGACGACTTCCATTGCTGCATCGGCTCCGCGTTGATTGGTCCAATTGAGGACGGCGTTTACGGGGTCCTCGGTCCGAGCGTTGACGGTATGCGTTGCGCCAAGGGTTTTGGCGAGTTGGAGTTTTTCGTCTTCGAGATCGACGGCGATGATTTTGGAGAAGCCTGCAATTTTGAGGGTTTGGATGCAAAGCAGTCCGATCATACCTGCGCCGACGACGACGACCGACCCGCCGATGGATCGAGGAGTCCGGTTGGTGGCGTGGACGGCGATGGAGACCGCTTCGATCATCGCAGCGTGTTCGAAGGGTAGGGAGTCGGGGATAGGGTACGCGATATTTTGGGGGACAGTAACGAGTTCGGCGAAGGCTCCTTGACGTCGAAATTCGTTGCACGAGACGCCTAGGACTTGGCGATTTTCGCAGAGGTTGATCGAGCCTTTTCGGCAGTAGTGGCAGGAACCGCACGAGACGGTCGAGTCGAAGGTGACGCGGTCACCGACCCGGAAGCCTCGAACATTTTGACCGACGGCTTGGACGATGCCTGCGGCTTCGTGTCCCATGACCAGGGGGGGGATCCGTCGTCCGGAGCTACCGTCAAAACCGTGGATATCGCTGCCGCAGATGCCGCAGGCTTTGACTCGGACCAGCAGGTCGCCTGGTCCGCAGGTCGGATCGGGCATTTCGACGACTTGGAGTTTTTTTACTTCTGTCAGTAGGAGAGCCTTCACGATTTCAATGCCTTTCGATGGCTTATCGAGCTGATTTTGATAGGAATGGTCTATAAAAAATGGGCTTGGTCGGCTAGTCTTTTATTTGAGGGAATCGCGGGTTTTCCAGAACATGGGACGCGGCCCGAGCCATTGTAATCCATCGGTGGAAGGAAACCATGCAAGTCATGCTTTTGAATCTCAATCAAGCCCGCATGATTCGAGCCAGTGTGCTCGGATCGTTTGCCGCTTTATTTATCGTCAGTGCTTCGAATTTCATTGTTGCTCAAGAAACACCAAAGGTCATCGTGCCAGCTCAAGGAGACACCGGTTTGAAAGATCCCAAAAGCTATGCATTAGGATTTCAAGTAGGTAAGGACATGGCCTCGAGCGGACTGAGCACTGAGGACTTTGACATTCAGGAATTGATGCTTGGATTTACCGATGGGCTAGCGGAAAAGGGCAAGCTCAACGAGCAACAGATCCAACAGGCGATGGTTGGATTGCAGGAGCGGGTCAAGGCAAGGATGATCGACAAGAGCCGCAAGAATCTTGAGAAGGCCAATGAATATCTCAAGGCCAACAAGGATAAAGAAGGGGTCCAGACGACCAAGTCTGGACTGCAATATCTGTCGCTTCAGGCTGGCAAGGGCAAGACCCCGACGTTGACAAGCACGGTGAAGGTTCACTACGAGGGCAAGTTGCTCAGCGGCAAGGTCTTCGATAGTTCGATTGCCCGTGGAGAGCCTATTGAATTTCCGGTCAATGGAGTGATTCCTGGATGGACCGAGGCCTTGCAGCGAATGAAGGTAGGGGACAAGTGGAAGTTGTTCATTCCGCCCGGGCTGGCTTATGGCGAGCGTGGAGCTGGGGCCGACATTGGGCCTAACGAGTTGTTGGTATTCGAAGTCGAATTGCTCGACGTCAAGTAGCGATGTCTCAGAGAGATCTAAGCCTCCAGACGCTTCGCTCGTTGTGTCCTTCGGAGCATCATTATTTGTTCTCGCATTGGGACGAACTTGATGAGTCCCAGCGCCGAGGGCTCTACGAGCAGATCTCGCAGATCGATTTTGAAGGGCTCAGGCGTGAGTTCGGCTCACTGCCTGTTTCTGAGGGGGGCTCAGAGGAACGTATGGCTCGATCCGTTTGCGGAACGAGCCAGTTGGCTGACTTGGCCGAACCTCCCGAAGCGGTTCGGCTCTCTGAGAGAACACCACAGTTGCTTGCCGAAGCGAACCTGGAAGGGTCGCGGGCGATTTCTGCTGGTGAGGTTGCGATGGTCCTGGTCGCTGGTGGTCAGGGAACACGCTTGGGGTTTGATCAGCCCAAGGGTATGTATTCGATTGGTCCGGTATCGGGTCGCACGCTTTTTCAGATGCATGTCGACTCGCTTCGCGGGGCGATGAAGAAATTTGGCGTATCGATTCCGTTGCTCATCATGACCGGTCCATCGACCGATGGGCCGACTCGAGAGTACTTTGCCAAGAGAGGGAACTTGGGGCTCAGCGATCAAGAGTTGATGATTTTTCAGCAAGGCACCATGCCGGCGGTGGATGCCAAGACGGGTCGGATCCTGATGGAATCGACCTCGAGCATTGCTTTGAGTCCTGATGGCCACGGAGGGATTGTCCGAGCTTTGGCAAAAACTGGTTGGTTTGAGCGTGCCGAGCAACGTGGCATCAAGCATTTGTTTTATGCGCAGGTCGACAATCCATTAGTCCGTGCGTGCGACCCATTGCTCATCGGGTTGCATCGATTGGCCGGATCCCAAGCGACCACGCAGGTAGTCGAAAAGCGATTTGCGACCGAGAAGGTTGGAAACGTGGTCAAGCTTGAGGGAAAAACGCAGATCATCGAATACAGCGATTTGCCCGAGCGGGTAGCCAGGCAAACCAATCCCGATGGTTCGCTGAAGCTTTGGGCAGGGAATATCGCCGTGCATGTATTCGACGTCGACTTCCTTCAGCAGTGCCGACACAGCGCACAGGCCTTACCGTTTCATCGCGCGCACAAGACGGTTGGATACGTCGATGAGTTTGGGAGAACGCAAGTTCCTGAAAAACCCAATGCGATCAAGCTTGAGCGATTCGTATTTGATTTGTTGCCGGCTGCGAGCAAGTCCTTGGTCGTTGAGTCGTTGGCATCGGAATCCTTCGCTCCGGTCAAGAATGCGACAGGTTCGGCCAGCGATACGCCTGAGACGTGCAAAGCGGCCTTGGTGGACCTACATCGCCGATGGCTCAGGAGTGCTGGGGTTGAGCTCGATGAAGGTTGCTCGGTAGAAATCCATCCCATGTGGGCTTGGGACGAGCAGGAGGTTCAAGCGAGGTTTCCACACTCCGCAAGGCTCCAATCGGATACGTTTTTCACTTAACTTTGAGGTGGATTCAAAAAGATGACTTTGCACGCGGTGATTATGGCTGGGGGATCTGGCACACGATTTTGGCCGGCTAGCAGGCAAGAGGTTCCCAAGCAGCTTTTGAAGATCGGCAGTCCTCGCTCGATGCTTCAGACGACCTTCGATCGGCTATCGGGATTGGTATCGAGTCAGCATGTGTTGGTCGCTACCAACGCTCAGTTGGTCGAGGCGGTCGTCGCACAGTTGCCCGATCTACCGATCGAGCACATCATTGGCGAACCTGTCAAACGGGACACGGCACCTTGTATTGGAGTCGCGGCGTCGTTGGTCCAAGCTGCCGACAAAGACGGCATGATGATCGTCATGCCCTCGGACCATGTGATTGAGCCCAAGAGCGAGTTCCACCGAGCTATCCAGGCCGGTTTGCGACTCATCGAGCAGGACCCCGAGCGGATCGTAACCTTTGGGATCCGACCTTCCTATGCGGCCGAGAGTTTCGGCTACATCGAGCGAGGGGAAGCCTTGGTGGGCGCCGATGGGGTCGCTGCCTTTGAAGTACAGCGGTTTCGAGAGAAGCCAAAAAAAGAGTTGGCCGAGGAGTTCTTTCAAGCAGGGACTTTTTATTGGAACAGCGGGATATTCCTATGGTCGGCAAAAACCATCCTCAATGCGCTGCGATCCTATGAGCCTGAAATGTTCGAACACATCGAAAAAATCGGCCAAGCGATTGGGACCCCGAATTTCCGGAAGGAGTTTGTCGAGCACTTCGAGGCGATTCAAGGCAAATCCATCGATTATGCCGTCATGGAGAGGCATCCAAAAGTGGCAGTGATCGAAGCACCCTTTCAGTGGGATGACGTTGGGAGTTGGCAAGCGATGTCCCGGTTGCTCAAGCCCGATGCCCATGGAAATACCGTCGAAGGGCCTTTTTTGGGGATCGATTCAAAGAACCTGATCGTTCGCACCGAGGCGAACCACTTGGTCGTAACGATCGGGATGCAAGACGTGATTGTCGTGCATACCAAGGATGCGACTTTGGTGGCCCCCAAGCACGAGGAGGAGAGGGTTCGCGAGGTCGTCAAGCAGCTCCAGGAACTCGGGCTTCGGGAGTATTTATAGCCACGGTTTTTCCCATCGCGGTTGCTCCCGACTCTCCATAGCCTATATTATTAGGTACAGCGAATAGAAAAAGTCCATGTTTGACAACCGCCAAGAAGTCCCCTGGGGAGGCCCCCACAAGAGGCGGTCATTAGCGAGCCGGTAACAAGCCAACCGGGAGCCTGGAGATAGGTGTGGCAGATATCAATTTGGCCGGGATTGCATCCCACGAAATACTGAACCGATTGCCCGAGGGGGTCGCCGTGTTGGCTCCATCGGGGACGATTGTTTGGGCGAACCAATGGTTCAATGATTGGTTTGGCCGAGTCGATCGTGTTGGGGAAGATTTCTACAGTGCGCTCGGATACCCCGAGGTTCAGAGCCCTGGGGTATGTCCTTTGGAGGCATGCCTTAAGCAGCATCAAGTTTCGCGTGCGACGCTCAAGCGTGAGCCCAACGAGACGACGGCCAAGCCTTCGTATTTTCAGGTTCAAGCAGTTTGCGTTTCGGATCCAACCGACAGCCGGATCGTCGTGACGCTCCGAGACATTACCGACGAGGTTCTCCAAGAGCAAAAGCTCGCGGCGATCCATCAGGCCGGTGCGAGGTTGACGGATTTAAAGCCCGATGAGATTTTCGCGATGGATGTCGAGCAGAGAATCGACCTGCTCAAAGACAACATCCGCCATTACACACAAGACCTTCTGAATATCGATGTCATCGAGATCCGCTTGCTCGAGCAGTCCACAGGAAACTTGATCCCATTGCTATCGGTGGGGATCGACCAAGCCGCAGCGGATCGCAGGCTCATGGCAAGTGCTTCGAACAATGGGGTTACCGGCTGGGTGGCTGCCAATGCGGTCAGCTATCTATGCAAAGACACCTCGAGCGATCCGATGTATTTGGAGGCCTTCAAGGGAGCACGCAGTTCGTTGACCGTCCCGATCCTCTTGCACGAGGCCGTCATCGGTACGATCAATGTCGAGAGTCCTAAGCTTGCGGCGTTCTCTGAGAGCGACCAACAGTTTCTTGAGATTTTCGCTCGGGACGTGGCCGTATCGCTCAATACCCTCGAGCTGCTCGTTGCGCAGCGCACCAATGCGGCCCAGCAAAGCTGCGATGCGATCCATGCAGCCGTCTCGCTTCCCCTCGACGACCTCTTGCTCGACGCGGTCTTTCTGATGGAGAAGTACATCGGGCACGACCCCGAGAGCGTCGCAAAGCTACGGAGTGTTTTGAGCAAAGCCCGCAGTATCAAGAAGTCGATTCAAAGCATCGGTCAGTCGCTCGTCCCGCTGGACCCAGCCTCCAATTGGGAACTCAACCAACACTACGCGAGGCTCGTCAGTCGCAGGATCTTGGTCGTCGACTCCGACGAGAGTGTACGCAATGATGCCCATGCGTTGCTCGAACGCTATGGTTGCATCGTCGAGACGGCCCAAAGCGGCGATCAAGCCGTTGCGATGGTCCGCAGTTCCGACGAAAAGTACGATGTGATCATCACCGACATCAAACTGCCCGACTATTCGGGGTACCAATTGATGTTGAGGCTTCAGAAGATCCTCGATCATGTCCCAATCGCATTGATGACTGGCTTTGGGTACGATCCAGGCCACTCGATAGTCAAGGCTCGACAAGCTGGACTGCATCGCAAAGCCATCCTCTACAAACCCTTTCATCTCGACCAACTTCTCGGCGTTACCGAACTGCTCATCGAGGAGAATCCAGCATCGGGACCCCAACGATAGCCATCTTCAAAAAGCGGTAGCCAACTTGAACTGGTCGATTCTTTTTCGTTGGATAGTGATGGCCTTGTTCGTCATAGGTCATATCGGCTTCTGGGTATCGCTATTCAATCGCATCAATGCCACAGGACTTCAACGCGCAACGATTAAAGCGATTGAAAAAGGAATCGTCCTGGTTTGCTTGATTCTGCCTTTGCTGTTGATGGCCTTCGAAGGCACGAACGATCCGATGCGATTCGGCGAGCTCTCGAAACTATCACCATGGAGCTACACCTACAGCCTGTTTGCCATCGGATTCGGGCTCATCGCCGGCCCGATGTGGCTTTTGCATCGCCCTCAGTTCCAGACCGCGAACGATCGCTACGGAACGGTCCAGACCGATATCAACAAGCATCTGCACCGAAGCAACCCGCAATGGCTCGTGGGTTCTCATGCTCGAAAAAGTTTGAAGTTGCCTGGCAATCAATTGATGCACTTGGAAACGAACACCAAGTCGTTGCTTCTAGATCGAATCCCGGATCGTTTGGTCGGTTTAAGAATAGGGCACCTCTCCGATATTCATTTGACCGGAGAGATTCCTCCGGAGTACTTTCGTCATGCCCTTGAGTGGTTGGTCTCTCAGGAGATCCATCTGCTGTGTCTCTCGGGGGATATCATCGATAAACCCGAAGCCCTGCCAAGTCTGCCGATGATCTTCGGGGACTTGGGAGATTCGATGCCCAAGCTTTTTGTTTTGGGGAATCACGATCGAGCCTGTGGCCTCGATAGCACGGTTCGAAGGGTGATGACCCAACTCGATTGGCTCGATTGCGGGCAATGCGACTACCGTCTGGAAACGCCTCTTGGCCAGGTCGTGGTCCTGGGCAACGAACGGCCTTGGTTCCACCGTGAGACGACCCCAGGATTCTCGTCTGCCGAGGCCCAAGCCGACGAGTTTCGACTTGGAATCTCTCATTCCCCCGACCAATTCGCTTGGGGAAAAAAACAGGATCTCTCGCTCTTGCTCTGTGGCCATACCCATGGGGGGCAGATCCGATTCCCGTGGATCGGTCCGGTCATCGCGCCGAGTAAGTATGGTAGTCGGTTTGCGTCGGGAATCTTTTATCAGTCCCCTACCCTCATGCATGTCAGCCGTGGGATCTCGGGGGTTCACCCGATTCGACTCGGCTGTTTGCCGGAAGTCTCGGTTCTTGAATTGCGAAAATACAAGTAGGTACTTTTCGAAGATGGCTTGTCGCGTTAGACTCCGTTGAACCTGAAAATCTGGATAGGTTGTATGAAAGAGTCGGATTCGCCGGAAGAAGCCCTGAGCATTGAAGAGAAATCCGAGTTGTGCCAACAGCGGATCGGCTATCGATTTAACGATCCTAAACTCGTGATATCGGCTTTGACCCATGCGAGCGTCGCATCGAGTCGGTCGGATTCGAATGAGCGGATGGAGTTTCTCGGAGACGCCATTTTAGGGATGGTCGTGTGCGAGCAGGTGTTTCGATCTTATCCCGAATACCTTGAAGGGGATCTGACCAAGATCAAGTCGGTGGTCGTCTCGAGGCGTGTTTGCGCGAAGGTCTCCAAATCGCTCGGACTTGAGGAATGCTTGATCGTGGGCCGTGGGATGCTCAAAAGCGGGATGCCTCGGTCCCTCTTGAGCGATGTTTTCGAGGCGATTGTCGCGGCCGTGTTTCTCGACGCGGGGCTCGAGGAGGCCAGAAAGTTTATCCTTCGGTTTCTCGATGCCGAACTTCGTCTGGCGGCTGAAGGCCATAGCATCGGGAATTACAAATCCGTTTTGCAGCAACTGGTCCAAGGGAGTTGTAAGGGCTCCCCGGTCTACCGTTTGGTGGGAGAAAGCGGTCCGGATCACAGCAAGTATTTCGAGGTTGCCGCAGAGATCACCGGCAAGCGCTACGCCTCGGCGTGGGGGCGAAGCAAGAAGGATGCCGAACAGAGGGCCGCTGCGAACGCTTTGGCCGAGCTTCGTGGCGAGGAGCCTCCATTCCCCAACAGCTACATCCAAAAGCTGATGAACAAGGCAGAGGATCAAGATTAATTTTTCGGGAAGTTATCTCCGAAGAAGCTTATTCGTAGGCCCAGAGTTGGCCTGCTGAAAATACTCGACCTCCGAGACGGTCTTGAGCGTCGAGGCCAGGACTTCCCAATCCCCAACCCGATCGGAATCTTGTCCCGTGAGTTGGTCTTGGACAATCAGTCGAGCGATGACCGGTTTGGAGCTGATCGTACGGTTCGGGTCGGAGCGCAGGTCCGTCAATCGGATCTCGGTGGGCAATTCACCTTGAGCCCTCAGGTAGGCGTTGAGTTGCATTCTGAGCAAAGGGGGTTTGTAGGGTGGATTGACCGCATGCATCTTGACCGACCAATCGGCGAAGTCGGCATATTGGGTCGCCATTGCCTGGGTTTTTGGAGGGGTGGTTTTGAATCTGTAGGCGGATCGCTCGCACCCGAGTTCGAAAAACCCGCTATCGGTCCAACGAGGGGGAGTCGAACTGGTCCATATTCCGTTTTCTTGGGCTGTCATCTGAGCTTGCAGACGGCTTAAGCGTTCGGAAAGCTCGCTCATGGCCAATCGGTATTTTCGCTGTGCAGGAAGATCGGCAAGGGTGATCGAGCGATCCAGATAATCGACCAGGAGCAATCGGCGATGGGTATCGTCCCATTCGATCGTTTTGGTGGCAAGGAACATCGTCTGAGTCGACTGGATAGGCGGCTTGGATTCGTCGGAATAGATATCCGTATCGATTCGAAACTCGATCTGTTGCGACTCTTGGTTCTGTCCAAAAGCAACCGAGGTCGCCTGATCCCCGAAGGGCAGTCGAATTCCGAGAATCAACATAATTGCTAGAATCGATCGATTGTAAAGAGCCATGGTATTTCTTAGAGAGCCGCCGCGGCAGCATCCTGAGCATAATCCTCGTTGGGATCCCATTTGTAAAAGAGGCGTGAAGCACGTCGAGCGAGCAAGCTCAGGTAGTGGCCGCGGAATTGGGCCTCGGTGCACTCGGTAATCGGCTTGCCTCCCGAGGGGTGCACCAGATCGTTGATCTCTTCTTGGTAGACACTCGATTTGCCAGCATCAGGCTCGTAGACCTTGACGGCGCATTGGCAGGAGCCTTGGTAAAGGGTTTTGTCCCTTTTGAGTTTCAGTTCTTTGATATCGACGAAGATGACGCAATCGGCATTTGTTTGGGAGGCGATTTCGGCGAAGTTCTTCGATTCCAATGGCTGGTCGTTGAAGGCGCGATCGACCTCTTCTTGATCGATAAACACAACCTTCTTCTTCAGTTCGGACTTGATCAGCGCTTTAAAACCGTTCGACATGACCAGTGCAGAGGCGTCCTTGGTCGATATGCCATCGACGGTGGTGACAAGGGCGACACGTTTCTTGACGATGTCGTATTCAGGTTTGACGTTGGGATCATGGGTCAAGACCACAATGGTGCGGAGCAAATTGGTGCAACCGCTCGTCGAGACCAGGGCTCCGCACAGAGACAGGATCGCAAACGAGGTAAGTGCCCAACGCCTAGGCTTTTGGAATGCGGTCTTTTGGATCGCGGTTTTAGGGGTTTTCCCTTGCAAGAAATTCGAATCCATCGTTGATACACTCCCGAAAATCCGTTTTCGAACCGTAGGTGTCCGCGTCCAGAGGAACTACCCGCCGGGTGGTTTTTAGCAAATAGTGCCTGGGTGATGCCATACGGTTTTTTGCATTCGACTGGCGATGGGTCTTCATGGCGGAAATGCTAGCAAGCCCAACAACGACCCGGCTAAAAAGCTCCACGCGGTTCGCGGGAACCTGCAGACAATAGCGAGGAACCACGGAACACACCGAACACACGGAAAGATGACATAACGGTGGGAAACATTTTATTTTCCCCGTTTCGAGCACTCCAAATCGCTCACTCGACCTTCGGCTCTGGAATGCTCATCCGATTCATTTCCCAATCGATGTCGTCCCAGAGTAGCGACAGCGTTTCGATGGGAGAGTCTGTCTGTAGCAGAAAGTCTCTAACACCCAAAATTTCGAGTGTTTCGACTTTTTCGACTAGTTCGAGTAGCTTCCCTTGCACTATAATCAGGGTAGTTGCTTTAGGAGATGAGCCCATGTCGACGCTTCTGCCAGAAAATTTTGAAACCGTTTCTCCGACCGACTCGGATGCCCGCTTGGCTCTTGAATCGAGTCGGATCCTCGCCTCTCGCAAACTAGGGAAAAAAACGAGCGTCCGAATCCGATTGGGTGATGACGATCCATCTGAGGGGGTGGTTGTCCCCACATCGGCGGTGCGATTATTCCTTCATCTACTGGTCGAGATGTCACAAGGTCATGCAGTGACATTGATTCCTACGCATGCGGAGTTGACAACTCAGCAGGCTGCCGATTTGCTCAATGTATCGAGGCCCTATGTGGTCAAATTGCTTGACGAAGGAAAGATTCCCTCTCGGCTCGTTGGTAAATACCGGCGAGTTCGGTTCGACGACCTAATGGCTTTCAAGAAGAAGGATGACCAAGCCCGCTCCGAAGTCCTAGATCAGCTTGCGCAGGAGGCGCAAGAACTCGGGTTGGGCTACTGATGGATCACCCGATCACTGCGATTTACGACGCGAATGTCCTTTACCCAGCACCTATTCGAGACCTCTTTCTTCGCATTGCACAGTCTGGCTTAGTTTTCGCCCGCTGGACGGAGATGATCCATGATGAGTGGGTACGCAACCTACTTGAGAACAACCCAAAGATGAACCCAGAAAGTATCGCCAGAACTCGGCGTCTCATGAATGAGGCTGTGCGTGATTGCCTCGTGACCGGATACGAGGGCCTAATTGATACAGTCGATTTGCCGGATCCGGATGATCGTCATGTGTTGGCTGCAGCAATCCACGCCGATGCTCGTGCGATCATCACTTACAACCTGAAGGATTTTCCGGACGAGGCACTTTCCCGCTACGGAATTGAGTCTCTCCACCCTGATGAGTTTCTGTCATCGCTTGTTGCAACGGTACCGGTATCCGTCTGCTCAGTTATCAAGCGGCAAAGGGAGAGTTTACGCCGACCACCCTACACGGCCGTGGAACTCTTGGAGGTATTTGAAGGACATGGATTGATCCAATCCGTCCATCGACTCAAGCCCTTCTTGGACTTGCTGTAGTCGACCGTATTTCTTCGTTTTCAATCACCATGCTACGGAAAACCACCTCTCGAACTCCCCAAAACCATTGGGAAAACATCGAAAAGTTCGAATCCTGTCCTCTCCGCTGCAAAACCCTGGTTTTCTAAGGGTTTTTCGCATTTCTGGCCAATTGCTTTGGAGTCCTGTAGCGCCCATGCAACTCGGTGCATAGCGCCTGCGGCGTTGTATTTCGCGTCGCGCACCGAAAATCGAGTCGTTTTTCGAGTCGCGCGAGTCGCCAAAACACTGGTGATAGGGATGGTGTTTGGTTTAGGGGGGTTAGCGGCTAAGCGGCGTCTGAAGAAGTAACCCTTTTTCCTTTGGGTCTTTTCCCGTAGCCATCCGCTGCCAAACGGTCGACGGCGGCGCGAGGAAAGCCTCCATCGTCTGGCGACAGGTGGCTACGGCCGGAGAATCGAATCGTGTTATACTGTCCTCGAGAACAATCACACGTCGGAGAGGTTTTTCGGCGGCCAAGCCGCACGCATCGCATTGAGCACGGCCAGCACGTCGATCCCCTCCTGGACAATCGCTCCCGATACAGGCGTTAAATATCCAAACGCGGATAAGAACATCGCCACGACGCTCAAGGCCATTCCCCCCAAGGCGCTTTGCATGGCAATCGACTTCATCCGACGCCCGATATGCATGAACTCGTCAACCTTGGTGAGTTTGTTATCGAGCACCACCACATCGGCCGCTTGGGCCGTCACATCGCTGTTGTTGCCGATGGCCACTCCAACGCTTGCGGCCATCATCGCTGGTGCATCGTTGATCCCGTCTCCGACATAAAGCGTTTTGGCCAACGCCGTCTCGGCACGGACAATCTGGAGCTTCTGCTCGGGACTCTGCTGAGCAAGCACCTGCGTTACCCCGACTTGGTCGGCCAAGTATTTTACCTCGGATTCCCGATCCCCCGAGACGATCATTGTCTTGCTGATCCGATGACTACCCCCCAAGTGGTCGATGAAGGCTTTGGAATCCGAACGAGGCGCATCGCGCATTTGGTAGATGGCCGCATAGTTTTGGTCGATGGCAATGACACACTCGAGCCCTTCGGCTGACTCGGGCATATGCTCGAGGCCCGCGATCCTTTGCTCGCGGATCTTTTTTCGGCTCGTCACGAGGATCTCATGCCCCTGGACGCTCCCGCTGAGTCCCTTGCCGGGGACTTCGCTGACCGAACTTGCCGGCTGCGTCGCTAGGCCTTGGGCGTTGGCCGCCGAGACGATCGCGTGTGCCAAAGGATGTTTCGAATAGTGTTCGAGGCTGGCGACCAATGCCAAGACGCGATCGGGCTCAAACATCGGCGCAACGATTTGTTTTACCAGGGTCGGTTCGCCGTAGGTCAGGGTGCCGGTTTTGTCGAAGATCGCCGTGCGGACCGAGGAGACCTGCTCTAGGGCAACTGGGCTTTTGACGATGATCGCCCGCGAGGCGCATAAGGAGATCGAACCGAGGATGGCGATGGGAATAGCAAGGAGTAGGGGGCAAGGAGTCGCGACGACCAGGACCGAGAGGAAACGCGTCGAGTCGCCAGAGAAGTACCAAGCTGCCATGGCCACGAGCAAAGCCACAGGGGTAAACCAAGCTCCAATTTGGTCTCCGAGTCGACGCATCGTAGGGCGTGTCTGCTCCGACTCTTGCATCACGAGCATGATCCGCGCATAGCGAGAGTCGGCTGCCTTGTGCGTCGTCTCAATGACCAGCACGCCATCGCCATTGACCGCTCCGGAGATCACCGTCGATCCGGTCGTTTTGGTGATCAAAAAAGGCTCGCCCGTCAGGTAGGACTCGTCCATGACGCTGTGGCCTTCGATCACCCGTCCGTCGACCGGTGCGACCTCGTGTGGGTAGATCACCACAACATCGCCGACGGCGAGTTGATCGAGTTCCACGGTTTGGATCTGTGTCGCATTTCTGCGATGGGCCAGCGTCGGAAGACGCTTGGCAAGCGCCGACAAGACGCTCGTCGCGTTGGACATCGCGTAGGTCTCGAGGGCCTCTCCGCCTGAGAGCATCAGGACGATGATCGCGCCGGCCAGATACTCCCCGAGGAGTATCGAAACGATGATCGAAATACCTCCAAGCAAATCGGCACCGAATTGAAACTTCAGCACCTTCGACAAAAGACCAGCAACAAGCGGTAAACCTCCTGCTCCAAGGGCGATCCAAAGGGGCCAGGGGTGGGAGGTCACACCGCTGGTTCTGAGGACCAGGTGTAAGACGATGCAGACGAAGGCAAGGATGGCAATGAGCGTGGTTTGCCACCTCAACCAATTCAAGGACGGGTTGGTCGATTGGGACATTGGATTCCGTTTGCCGGCGGTTTGCTAAAGGTTATTTAGCAGGTGTTTCATCTCGCGGACGGCTTTCTCGATCCCCACAAGGATCGAGCGAGAAATGATGCTGTGCCCGATATTCAATTCGTGCATCCCAGGGATGGCCGCCACGGGGCGCACGTTTTGGTAGGTAAGACCGTGACCAGCATGGAGCTTGAGCCCCAGCTCGAGGACCAGTTCCGAGGCGCGTTGGAGACGCTCGAGTTGCTCGATTTGCTCCTGACCCCGAGTGTCCGCATACTGGCCGGTATGGAGTTCGACGGCTTGGACCCCGAGCTCCTTTGCCAAACGGACTTGTTCCTGGTCCGGATCGATAAAAAGGCTCACCTGGATTCCTTGGTCGCTCAACGCAGCGATCGCGTTTCGCAATTCCTTGCCGGCCGATCGCAGGTCCAAGCCCCCTTCGGTGGTGATTTCCTGTCTTTTCTCCGGGACCAAGGTGGCTTGATCGGGGCGAACACCGCAGGCGATTTGCACGATTTCCGGAGAGCAGCAGAGCTCGAAGTTGAACCTTGCGCGGATCGTCTCGGCCAAGACACGAATGTCGCGGTCCTGAATGTGGCGACGGTCCTCCCGAAGATGCACGGTGATCGAATCTGCCCCGCCGAGTTCGGCTAATACGGTTGCAGCGACCGGGTCGGGTTCGACCGTCCTACGCGCCTGACGGACGGTTGCCACGTGATCGATGTTGACGCCGAGTTCCACCATAGGGAGCAGACCGACTGTAAGGGTCCTAGAGCTGAGGAAGACCCTTATGTTAGCCCAATTTGGGCGAATAAGAAAGGGAAACGACTCGCCCCGCAAGTGCAAGCAACGCTCTGTTGCGAAGGCTTGCGGAGCGAGTCTTCTCCGAGGATGTCTTAACCGCCGTGAAAGCTGGGCCTAACCTGATGGGAAGGTCTATCGGTTCCTCCAGGGTTTCTGGAGTTCGACGCCACTAAGATCACGGGACTTCCTTGTTCCAAACATTCAGGCACCCTTGGGCCCCTGATGAAAGAATTACTATGCACAAGCCGTGCCAAAACTCCAAAACACCAAAAGACTGTCAATTCGATTCGATTGGGTAGGCTGGGGGGCTTGGCAGTTGGGTTCCAAGCCTGCCGGGTTGATAGTTTTTGTAAAAACTTCCAAATCCCAAGGTCGTTTTTTACAAAGCTTGCAAACCCGCGCTGTTCTTTGGATACCCTAGCCATTTCAGGGAAAAATCCCTACCCAAAAAAATTCCGAGAATCATACTAACGGCCCCGGAGTTGATCTGACCTTTCGCACTGCAAATCCCTCGAATCATTCTTTCCTTATGAGTCCGTCCTCGATTCCGACCTCCCAAAATAACCTCAGGATCTGCTGCATCGGCGCAGGCTATGTCGGAGGGCCGACCATGGCGATGATCGCCAAGCAGTGTCCAGAGATCCATGTGACTGTCGTGGACCTGAATCAGTCCAGAATCGACCAATGGAACTCCGACGTTCTACCGATCTACGAACCGGGGCTCAAGGAGGTCGTCGAACAGGCAAGAGGTAGGAACTTGACCTTCTCGACCGATGTCGAGGGGGGTATCCGCAGTTCGGATATGATCTTTATCTCGGTCAACACCCCGACCAAGACGCATGGAATGGGTGCGGGGCGTGCGGCTAACCTCGAATTCGTCGAGAAATGTGCAAGGCGCATCGCCGAATGCTCCGTTGGACATAAGATCGTGGTCGAAAAATCAACCTTGCCCGTCCGGACGGCAGAGGCGGTCAAACGCATCCTCAAAAGCGCACAGAACGGGGCAACTTTCGACGTCCTGAGCAATCCTGAGTTTTTGGCCGAAGGGACTGCGATTGCAGATCTATTGGCTCCCGACCGAGTCTTGATCGGCGGTGAGTCCGCTTCGGCGATCGAGCGACTGGCCCAAGTCTACGAACGATGGATCCCACGCGAGAAGATTCTCACGACGAACCTTTGGAGCAGTGAGCTCTCGAAACTGACCGCAAACGCCTTCCTGGCCCAGAGAGTCTCCTCGATCAACGCCATCTCGGCCCTGTGCGAAGCGACCGGCGCCGATGTCGACGAGGTGGCTAAAGCGATCGGCACCGATTCGCGAATCGGGCCAAAATTCCTTAAAGCCTCGGTTGGATTCGGCGGATCCTGCTTCCAAAAAGATATCCTAAACCTTGTCTATCTGTGCGAACATTTCGGTCTTGCGGATGTAGCTAGGTATTGGGAGCAAGTCGTCGTGATGAACGATTACCAAAAGAAGCGGTTCTCGACAAACATCGTCCGAACGCTCTTTCATACCGTATCGGACAAGCAGATCGCCATCTGGGGATTCGCTTTCAAGAAAGACACCAACGACACGCGTGAATCGGCCGCAATCTATGTCTGCCGTGACCTGCTCGAAGAAGGGGCTCGGCTGGTGATCTACGACCCGAGAGTCTCAGAAAAACAAATCCGAAACGATTTACTCCACGTTTTCAAAGACCAATCCCTGGAGGTCTCCGCAAGGCACCGCCAGTTGATCGAGAAGAATGTGACCGTCGTCTCGGATGCTTACCAAGCCTCAAACCAAGCCCATGCGATTGCGGTGATGACCGAATGGGATGAGTTCAAGCAGCTCGATATGCATCGCGTGCATCAAAACATGCAACAACCGGCGTTTTTGTTCGACGGAAGAAATATTCTTCCTGCGGAAAAACTCGCAAGCATCGGTTTCGAAGTGCATGGGATCGGACGATCGAGCACGCCGCCAAGTTGATAGGCTCTCACACTCCTTGAAAACTCCTTGAAAAAGGGACTCCCTAACATGCTGCACTGGCAGTTGATCTCTCCGACCCGATCCGATGAATCGAACCTAAGAAATTCATCCGATCCGATCTCCCAAGAGTTCCAACTGCCCGATGGAACCGTCCGCTTCGACTGGTCCTCCTGGAACTCGGGCAAAGCGCTCGGTATGCAGTGCTTGACCATCGACACCCAAGCGATGCGAACGGTCATCTTGCCGATGCGAGGCATGGGGATTTGGAAGAGTTGGGTCCAAGGGATCGAGTTCGGCTGGCAAAGCCCAGTGGCAGGTCCGGTTCATCCAGCCTTGGTCCCGGTCGCAGACCCTTCGGGGATCGGATGGCTCGAAGGTTTCGATGAGTTGCTCGTACGGTGCGGGTTGCTCAGCAATGGAGCCCCGGATTTCGACAGCCACGGCAAAGTCATCCACCCGGTTCACGGTCGCATCGCCAACCTCCCTGCTAGCCAACTGAGGATCGAGGTCCACCCCCAACAAGGCACCTTGGATGTCATCGGTACGGTCATCGAATCTCGGTTCCTGATCTACTCGCTAGAACTCCAAACTCGCATGCGGTTCCGGGCCGGTTCCTCGACGATCGAAATCCACGATACGGTCACCAATACACGGTCGACCCCGGGTTCGATGCAACTGCTCTACCATATCAACCTTGGCCAAGGCCCCTTGGAATCCGGATCCAAAATCATCGCCCCGCTCAAACGCTTAGCCCCAAGAGACACCAGGGCTGCCCAAGGCATCGACGTCTGGGATCGATGCGAGGGACCGCAAAGTGGATACTCCGAGCAAGTCTACTACGCCGAGCCTTTGGGATCCGATGACCAGTGGACTGAAGCCATGCTTTGCAACGCCGATGAAAGCATCGGGTATTCGGTATTATTCGACCAATCCACCCTGCCTGTGGTCAACTTTTGGAAAAACACCGGAGCCCTTCAAGACGGTTACGTCGTTGGCATCGAACCGGCAACCGGCTTCCCCAACACCAAATCCTTCGAACAGCAGCATCACCGCACGGTGCCATTGCAAGGTGGAGAATCCCAGAGTTTTCGGTTGAAACTCCAACCTCACGGGACCAAGAGTCAAGTGGCCCTGGCCAAGCATCGCATCGAAAGCCTTCAAACTCAACCTTGCAGCATCGAAAAACAACCTGCTCCAGGCTGGTCGCCTGAAGCCTCCTAAATGGGCAGGCCCCCGGTTCAATCCTCTCCGAGTACCGATCTCAATGAGCGCCCAAAACTCGCTCGACCAAAGACCCAATACTTCAAGGCCGCTCGAGGGTCTGGGTTGGTCCATCGGGGTGTTCCTGATCGCTCTGGCCTTTCGCTTAACGATCCAAATCTTCACTCTGCCGAGTCTGCTGGCCGACCGTGATGCGTATCGAAGACTCGCTCAAACGCTCTATGCGACAGGCACGTTTGGAGTCCTCGATCCCCAAGGGCAACCCGTGGCTACGGCTTACCGACCGCCACTGTATCCATGGCTCTTGAGCTGGTTGCAAGGTTTCGATTCGGACCTTTTGCCCATCGCAATTTTGCACTCAATTCTCGGTGCCTGCAGTGTCATGTTGACCTATCGCATCGCACTTCGGCTCGGTTTGAGCGACCTGCAAAGCCTTGCGGCCAGTGCCCTGGTTCTGTTCGATCCGATCCTCTTGCGTCAATCGACGTTGGTGATGACCGAAACGCTCGCCACGTTTCTAGGACTATTTGCTTGGTGGTTGGCTTTGTTCTTGGATCGCAATTCGACTCGCGGTGCTGCGATCGGTGCTGCGATCGGTTTGGCTATCGGGGCGACCCTTGGGATCGCTTGCCTTTGCCGACCGACAGCGTTGGCCTGGGCACTGCTTTGGGGAGGCAGTGAACTTCGTCGAAATCCTCTTCGGGCCAGTTGTCTTCTACTTGGCTGCCTGCTGGTCCTATTGCCGTGGTGGAAACGGAATCAGTCGGAGATTGGGCAAGGTCTTTGGGCCACGACGCATGGTGGCTACACGTTGCTGTTGGCCAACAACCCGATTCTCTATGAACATTGGGAAACCAGTTGGTCTCGTCAGTGGGACGACGATCGTTTTCATGCATGGTGGCAAGCCAAGCGTCTCGAAGAGAATGTCCGAGCTGAATCCGATGAGCTCGCCTCCGATGCGCTGGCCAACGCGTTGGGTTGGCAGTCCATCCGAGCCAATCCCGTTTTGTTTTTCAAGGCATGTGCGATCCGCGAGGGATGGATGTGGGCTTGGTGGCCGGCCGAGCATCAAGCCCATTGGATTCTCCGAGTCGCGATCGGGATTTGGTATGCCATCACGACGATCGCGGGCTTCGTAGGGCTTATTCGGCTACTGGGTCGAGCCGGTTCTGAACCCAAGTTCGCATGTTGGTTACCCGCGTTGACCCTGGCCGCGAGCCTGTGTTTAGTGCACGCTGTTTATTGGAGCAACATGCGGATGCGGGCTCCGATCATTCCGGTCATAAGTCTCCTGGCTGTGTACGGATCCCGTGGGCTATCCATAAGCGTCCCAAATTCAGCGAAAAGGGGGCAAGTTCGCCAAGTCTAAGAACCAGGTTGGAAGCTCTGGTGCGGATCAGCCCGGTGGTTGCCTACTTGCCTTTTCGGATGCAATAGAGGCTCGTGCGGGTTCGGACGATCAAGTCGTCCCCGACGATCGCCGGGGATGCCAAGCAACCTGCATCGAGGGTGTTCTCGGCGAGAATCTCCCCTTGGGCATCGACCACATGGCCTTTGCCCTGTTCGTCGAAGCAATAGATTCGATCTTTGGCGACCACCGGAGAGCTGCTGAAGTCGCCCCCTAAGCGTTTTTGCCAGACGATTTCTCCGTTGGATGGATCCATGGCGGTCAGCACTCCGCGATCTTCCAACGAGCAGATGTGTCCAGCGAGGAACACCGGAGAGGGCTTGCAACCGATCGCGCGCGTGGCTTGCCACTGCACATGGGTGGATGTGACATCCCCATGACCAGACGGCAAGATCGAGAGGAGTTTGGCTTTGCTGAATCCCGAGCTGATGAAGAGGTGTTTGCCATCGAACAATGGGCGAATGGCGCTCGAGTGCTCTTCGTAGCGAACTTTCCAAAGTTCTTGGCCGCTGGACGGATCGTAGGCGATTACAGCCTTGGCCGCCGGAGAGATAATCTGTTGCTTGCCCTCGACCTCGATGGCATGAGGCGTGCTGTAGGCTTTTTTCCAGTCGCCATCCTCGGTGCCGTAGTCGATTTTGCGATCGGTTTTCCAAACGGTCTTGCCGGTATTTTTATCGAGGGCAACGAGGTATTGGTAGTCGAAGCCATCCATGCTGAAGATCAGCAGGTTGCCAAAGAGGATGGGGCTAGCTCCAGCACCTCGGTAGTGGTTGCAGGGCAGATCCCGTCGCTCCCAAAGGACCGATGCGTCTTGGGCATCGAGCGCTGCGGTGCCGTAAGCGCCAAAGGAGACGTAGACGCGTTGGGAGTCGCAGATCGGAGTCGGAGAGCCGTAGGAGTTGAATTGGTGATAGTCTTTCTGCGTTTCCTGATTGGTGAAAATGACTCGATCGATTAGGACTTTTCCATCGTTTCGATCGATGGCAAGCACCGACATGCTCAGCCCATCGTTGGTGGCGTTGGTCAGCCAGATTTTTTCGCCCCAGACGACCGGGGAGGACCAAGCCTTACCCGCCAGATCCGTGCGCCAGGCGATGTTGGTCGATTCGTTCCAGAGGATCGGTGGATCGCACGATGCAGCGGCGTGTCCATCCCCCTTCGGGCCACGGTATTGGGGCCAGAAACCGCTGCCGACTTTGCCCACCTCTTGGGTGTTCCATGCCCATTGGACATCTTTGTCGGCAAGATCGACCAATTGAGCTAGGGCTTGGTCGGTCCATGCGATGTTCACTATCAGGATCGCGGCGATCGTAAGAAGCATGGATTGATATAAGCTCCTCATCGGGATGCCTTTCATCATTGGATTGGGAAACAGGGTCGCCCGGGACGATTGCGACTGGCGATTTTCAGGGGCTTAGAAGCAGAATCTCGCGGATTTTAGTGTACCAGATCGCCTTGCAGTGTTGGTTTGGCGTGAAATGTTCCCGTTTAGTTTCGCGGAATCGGGCGTCTTTGGTGATCAGTGGTCACCGATGTCTCCGGAGACCATGATTCAAACAGTCAGGAAAGCACCGGCGGCGACTTCGGTGCACCACTTTGTTCGTGCTTCTTCTCGTACTCGTCCTCAGCATCGCGGTACTCGTACTCGTACTCGAAGCATTCTAGTATAGCTATCCGGCCCATTGGTCCGCAAGTTCCTGCGAACCGCCTCGATCAACGATTGGCATCGCCGCGGATCAAGCAGCCATCGAGTACGAGTACCGTTTCACTGAGTACGAGTACGAGTACGAGGAAATCCGATGCGATGCTGTTGGGAGATTCCACCGACTCTGTTGGCTATATTTGATTCCTCTCTCCTGTCAGTCCTATTTGCATGCTTCGCAAAAGTGATTTTTTCAGGATGTTTGAGCAATCTTTCGGGAAATCTGTCACGCTCCAGTGCCCTTGCGGAGAATTATCAAGATGGCCTTGAGAGACACGCATCAAACATAACCAATGTTTAATGAACAACAGCAAATACGATTCACGCAACTCTGGACCGATACGCAGCAATCCGTCAGCCATTACGGTTCCTCGTGGATACTTGATCCGTGGGCGTTGGGGTCGCAAAGTTTGTGTTTCTCGGGTATCGTCGAGATGCGGCGCGCGACCGGATGACCTGCGATTCGGTGTTTCTCGATCGATACACCAAGGTATGGGCTGAAGTTGCACCTCTCTTGAGCCATGAGTTAGAAGCGCTTCGGCATTGCTTCAGCGAACTGGCTCTTCGACCGCGAACCATCATCAAATTGCGGTACGCCGAGGGTGAAACCTCCGAAGCGTTGCGCCATGTTCCTTTTTCCAAGCTCTCTGCGAGTCGCTAATGAAGGTTCCAAAAATAGGTATTGTGGGAGGGGGGCCAGGGGGCCTCATGACCACGTATATGCTTCAGAAATTAGCCAGTTGCCCGCTGAAGGTGGTTCTTTACGAAGCCAGTAGCCGCCTTGGTGGTAAAATCCAGACACCGCTGTTCGATACGTTTCCTGTTCGTTATGAAGCTGGTGCGGCGGAATTCTATGGCTATTCCCATTTCGATGACGATCCTCTCAGGGATCTGATCGAGGAACTCGGGCTGCCCATGCGTCCGATGGGTGGGGCCTCGGTGGTCATGAACGACCGGGTTTTGGGCAACCTCGATGACATTCGCGAGCAATTAGGCTCGGCGGCTTACCGATCGTTTCTGCAGTTCGATCGGTTGGCAAAGGACCGGATGACACCCCTGGAGTTCTACCACTCCGACCATCCCGAGGGTGTGACGGAGCCTGTCGAGGAAAGACGTTTCGATTCTGTGCTTGCGAATGTCGGTGAGCCGACAGCTCGTGAGTTCATTGAAAAAATGATCCATAGCGATCTAGCGACCGAGCCTGCCAAGACGAGCATCGGCTATGGACTTCAGAATTACTTGATGAACGACCCTGCCTATATGCATCTGTACGGTATCGAGGGTGGTAACGAGCGTCTTGTTCGGGAGTTAACAGCCCGAATCGACGCTGACCTACGGCTAGAGTGCCCGGTACAAACCATCGAGAGGATCGGGTCTAAGCTGCGCGTGACCTCGCTTGCCCAAAAGGAGCCGAGGGAAGACGACTTCGATTTCATTGTGATTTCGCTGCCTCATAATTGTCTAGAGTCGGTGACCTATCGCGGCAAGAGGCTTGAGGCTGCCATGCGCTCCCATCATGCGCAGTATAATTTTCCAGCGCATTACTTAAGGATCACCGTTTTATTCGAGAGGCCGTTTTGGCATGGTTCCTGCGCGGATTCTTATTGGATGCTCGATCGATTCGGAGGGTGCTGCTTGTACGACGAATCTTCGCGGGATCCTAATGTCACTCAAGGAGTGCTCGGTTGGCTTTTGGCCGGACAGGCGGCTGAGGACATGAGCGCATGCAGCGATGAGGAACTCGTCAAGCATGCGATGGATTCACTCCCATCCTTTCTGCAGCATGGTCGGCACATGATGCTCGAGGCTCGCGTCCATCGCTGGATCGGTGCGGTCAATGCTATCCCCGGTGGCTTGCAGGTTGTCAACCTGGATCGGCGGCATCAACCCGAACCCAAGGAACACCCCAATTTATTTATAGTTGGGGACTATTTATTTGATTCGACTTTGAATGGCGTGCTCGATTCGGCGCACTACGTAGGGGCGTGGTTGGCATCGCGATTGACGGATTTTTCAGAAAGTGACCATCGATGATTACCAACGAAATGAACCGACTGGCCACATTCCCTGACGGTGCGGTCCTTCAACGCATTGCGTTCACCGACAAGCCTTTGTCGGGTCAGGAGGTATTGCTGAGTTTCTTGCCTCCGATCCACCAGTATGCAGTGATCCTTGCCAATGATGCGGCATCGATCGAAGGTCAAAAAGAGGTGTTGACGCTGTTGGTCATTCCAATTTCCCCGAGTGCAACGAATACTCAAAGTCAGGGGAGTCCGAATGAGAATTTGGGACAGGTTCAGCATTGGGTCGAGGCCTCGGAAGGTTCGAATGCTGCGGCCGCTCAGTGGATGACCTTCCAGGGAACTCAGATTTGCTGGACTCCGCAGCGCTGCGCGATCCTGGGTGCTACCGAGCGCCTCGAGTCGCTCAAGCACGCGGTGGTTGAAGTTTACTATTACGAATCCGAACTCAGGAGGATCGAACGCGCTCTGGGTGAATCCTGGCCGGCGATGGAGGCAGACATTCCGTTGGCCTTTGAGTTTCATGAGAATTCTCTGGGCAAGCAAAAATCGCTTCAACAGCGATTCCAACAAGTGGCTGTGTTGCGAGCGCGGTTGGCCCGCTTGGGTCCCTTTGTCTATTCACCCCATCTGCATCCACCTACCTTGGCCAGCCAGATTGCAGAGCGGTTCCGCGAGCGAACTCGGATGATGCATCGTCATGAATTCCTCGGCGAACAGCTTGAGGTCTTTGAGCGAGTCTACGAAATGTGCGGCCAACGATCGAGCGATTTCAAACTCGCACGTACAGGGCATATGCTCGAATGGACGATCATTTTGCTTTTGGTAGCGCAACTGTTGCTTAGTGCTTTTGACTCGATCACGAGCTTGGCCCCTTCGACTACTGTACCATCTGTGACCGTACCGGCAGTAACCGTACCAGCAGTCACCGTACCAGCTTTGGCTTTACCGCCTGCAGACTCCCCTAAAACGCAAGCGAAATAGTACACGATGCGATTTGCCTCGATTGATGTTCTGCGTACTTTCGCCATTTTCGTGATGGTGCTGGTGCATTTCGGCGAGAACCTTTCGGGATATGTTTCGCCCCTGACGGGCTTGGGAGCACCTCTGTTCGCGTTCCTCAGCGCCGTGAGCTATTATCTTTGGGTACAAGGCCAGATCGCGCAAGGCAAGAGTCAAGAAGAGATCTCTAAAGTCTCAGTGCGTCGCGGCTTGTTTGTCATCGGTATCGGTTTTCTGTTTAATGTCTTTGTGTGGCTTCCCGAGGACACCTTCAATTGGGATGTCTTGACGTTTGTGGGAACGGCTCTGATCCTGCTCGATGGATTCCGGCGCGTGCCGCTGCCCATTACAGCGCTTGCTGCTGCAATGGGGTTGCTTATAAGTCCTATTCTGCGAGGCCAAGCCGACTATGCAGCTTATTGGCAAAACGGGTACTTCGAATGCGACTTAACGTTATCGGACTTACTGATTGGCTTTTTGTGTACGGGTTACTTTCCTATCTTCCCTTGGATCTCTTTTTCTCTCTGCGGGTATGTTGCAGCCGCTAAACTCTTTGGTCCGATCGATGCCGAAGAATCGCGAGTCTCGCCTTGGTCC
>Ga0315905_10000517_pt1 | contig 41891 bp, 39 predicted proteins | sample LakEriMetagenome_5_FD_203522 | JGI IMG/M metagenome (GOLD analysis project Ga0315905, IMG submission 203522) | Freshwater fungal communities from buoy surface, Lake Erie, Ohio, United States - Buoy 4 MA121 | ecosystem: Environmental > Aquatic > Freshwater > Lake | place: USA: Lake Erie, Ohio...
ATAGGACTTTATACCAACATACGTTTATCGATGATTGAGGCAGATCACCCTTATCGTCGCTGCAGGGGGCAGAGTCCTGTTGCTGTCAGGCGGCACCGAGATTCAACGTCTTGATTGGCAAATACTAATCTTAGTCCATAAAAAAACGGAGCCCACGGCTCTGTTTTTAATGAATTCGCATTTCGCTTATTCGTTTTCCATTTGCGATTGCAGATAATTTTCCAGACCGATTTTAATAATCAGATCTTTTTGTGTTTCCAGCCAGTCGATATGTTCTTCAGTGTCATCCAGAATGTGCTGGAAGAGCTCGCGTGAGACATAGTCACGTGCAGCTTCGCAAGCTGCGATGCCGTCTTTAACGGTTTGCTGAGAGATTTTCTCCAGCTGCAGATCGCAGTCGAGCATCTCGGGGGTATTTTCACCGACCATCAGCTTATGCAACGCCTGAAGATTAGGTAGGCCATCCAGCATCAGAATACGATCGATCAGCTTATCAGCGTGCTTCATTTCGCCGATTGATTCTGCGTATTCTTTTTTGCCCAATTTTTCGAAACCCCAGTGCTTGTACATGCGCGCATGCAGAAAATACTGGTTGATGGCAGTTAGTTCGTTAGTCAGCTGCTCATTAAGCAGCTTGATGATATTTGGATCACCTTTCATGGGGGCCTCTGTGCATGTGGTTTGAGTGCAGCGCGAAATAAAACTGAGTGCATTTTACCGCAGCATGCGTCGAATGTCCGAGATCCGATGTCATTTCGTTACTGCGAATCATTGTACGTTTGCGAACGATTCGCAAACGCAATGGAAGTGAAAATTGAAGATGCTTAGGATGCTGAGGATGCTGCGAGGAGGGATATTGTTGCGGCGATGCGAAACGACGACTCAGGCAGCGACGAGTTCACGCCGCAGTGCTGTAAAACGAATGGCGACTTCTTCGTGGTGTTCGCTGACAAGTGCCTTTGCGCTCGGAAGGCATTTGCCGCAGCATGCGCCGACATTGAGCTGTTCGCGAATCTCCGACAGCGAAGTCGCGCCAGCATCCATGGCAGCGCGGATGGCTCGGTCGGAAACGTTGTGGCAGACGCAAACAATCATGGTGGGCTCGTAATTTGTAAATGCGAACAATTCTTGTTTAGATTATTAACGAAGCCATGCTCGATTGCAAGGGGTTTTTTGAATTCTTGCCGGGGGCGTCAAAAAGAAGAAATCGCCCGCGAGGCTGGGGCGCTAGGGCTGGGGCGATAGCGCTTGCGGATTGCGAAGGGATGGGGGCCTAGGCCGGCTGCAGGGGCCTGTCGATGATGCCGCCGCCGAGACAAATATCCCCGTCATAAAGCACCGCGGATTGGCCCGGAGTGACCGCCCACTGTGGCTCAATGAATTGCAAACTGAAGCCAGTGCCGGGTAGCGACGTGTGTGTGCAGGCGGTGTCGGCCTGACGGTAGCGCGTTTTGGCAGATAGCGGACCCTCGGCCGGGGCCGAGCCGGCGACCCAGCTCACCTGATCTGCCGCCAGCCCGGCGCAGAGCAGCCAGGGGTGATCATGGCCCTGAACCACATACAGGGTGTTGGTCGCGATGTCCTTGCGCGCCACATACCAGGCATCGTGGTTGCCATCGTCATTGCGGTGCTTGCGGCTGCCTCCGAGTCCAATACCTTTGCGCTGGCCGAGTGTGTAAAAGGACAGTCCGACATGCTCACCGACGATGTCACCCTCCGGCGTCATCATCGGGCCGGGTCGAAAAGACAGGTAGCGATTCAAGAATTCGCGGAACGGACGCTCGCCGATGAAGCAAATGCCGGTCGAATCCTTCTTGCGGGCGTTTGGCAGTGCCAGTTCACTGGCGATACGACGGATATCGGTTTTTTGTAGTTCGCCCAGCGGGAACAGCGTGCGCGACAACTGGGATTGATTGAGTCTATGCAGGAAATAACTCTGGTCTTTGCTGGCATCGACGGCCTTGAGTAATTCGAAGCGACCATCGCGCTCGCGTACTCGGGCGTAATGCCCCGTCGCGATCAGGTCGGCACCCAGATGCATGGCGTGATCGAGGAAGGCTTTGAATTTTATTTCAGCATTGCAGAGCACATCGGGATTGGGGGTACGGCCGGCTTCATATTCGCGCAGGAAATCGGCGAACACTCTGTCTTTATACTCACTGGCGAAGTTAACCGCCTCGATATCGACGCCCACGAGGTCGGCCACACTGACGGCGTCAATCCAGTCTTCCCGGGTTGAACAGTATTCATCATCGTCATCGTCTTCCCAGTTTTTCATGAAGAGACCGATGACTTCATAGCCTTGCTGTTTCAGCAGCCACGCGGCCACCGACGAATCCACGCCGCCGGACATACCCAGCACGACGCGTTGTTTAGGCATAGCTGAATCCCGTCACGCTCGGATGCGTGTAGAACATCGACAGAGGACTGCGCTTGCCACTCAGATAATCATCGACGCACTTAAGCACCAGAGGACTGCGGTGCATTTCCTGGGTCGCGATGAGTTCTTCGTAGCTCATCCAGACCGCGCGCAAAATGCCGACATCAAGCGGCTGATCATGAACAGCCCCGACCTGGCCGGAAAAAGCGAAGCGCAGATAAGTCACGTCTTCGCCGGTCCGCGTTGACTGGTAGCGCGACATATAGATACCTACCAAGGCCTCAGGTGTGAATTCGTGGGCGGTCTCTTCCAGTGCCTCGCGGCTGACAGCCGTGATCAGCGACTCCGAAGGGTCGAGATGGCCAGCGGGTTGATTGAAGCGTATCCCATCACTGGTTTCTTCTTCGACCAGCAAAAATTGCCCGCCACGTTCAATAATGGCGGCGACGGTGACAGAGGGTTTCCAGAGGTCGGACATGATTACTTTCAAAGCCCCAAGCTGCGGCGACCCAGTATTTTACTCCTGCCGATTACCGGCCTGCTTTGGTTTGCTCTGGTGCTTGTATCGTTGGATTGGGGTGAATCAATTGATCCCTGCGCGGTGAGCTGTGAAGTCAGTGCAGAATGCACAGCCTTCCAATTGAATTATTTGCCAAATCGGAAAGCTTTCTATTTATGGATCCGTCAAGCACGAGAAAATAGAACGACAGTTCGATTTTTTGATTTAAGTGTAATATTCGGGCGCAAATTTTATTTTTTTGGAGAACTCCATGAAAATCGGCATCCCAGCCGAGACGCGGGCGGGTGAAACGCGGGTCGCCGCAACACCCGAGACAGTTAAAAAACTGATCTCCGCCAAACATCAAGTCATCGTGCAATCTGGCGCGGGTGTCGCCGCCAGTATTACTGATGAGGCATTCGTCGCTGCCGGCGCAAGCATAGGCTCAGCAACGGATGCTTTATCTGCCGATCTCGTTTTGAAAGTCCGAGCGCCTTCCGAGAGTGAGCGCACGCAAATGAAATCCGGTAGCGTGCTGGTCGGTATGCTCAATCCGTTTGATGCCGACAATATCGGCGCGATGGCGGCTGCAGGGCTGACAGCATTTGCGCTGGAGGCCGCGCCACGGATCACGCGTGCGCAGTCGCTTGACGTGTTGTCTTCGCAAGCCAACATCGCCGGTTACAAAGCGGTGCTGATGGCGGCTAATTCGTATCAGCGCTTCATGCCCATGCTGATGACGGCGGCCGGTACGGTGAAAGCGGCTCGTGTGCTGATCATGGGTGTTGGCGTCGCCGGCTTGCAAGCGATTGCGACCGCCAAGCGTATGGGTGCCGTGATTGAAGCTTCTGACGTGCGTCCCCCGGTGAAAGAGCAAGTCGAGTCACTCGGTGCCAAATTTATTGATGTGCCTTACGAGACTGATGAAGAGCGCGAGATAGCCAAAGGTGTCGGCGGCTATGCCCGGCCCATGCCCGAGGCCTGGATGCAGCGTCAGTCGGCGCTGGTACACGAGCGTGCCAAACTATCAGACATCATTATTACGACTGCCTTGATCCCGGGTCGCAAGGCGCCGGTGCTGATTTCGGAAGATACCGTCAAGGCGATGAAGCCGGGTTCAGTGATCGTCGATATGGCGGTGGAGCAGGGCGGTAACTGTCCTTTGTCCGAGCTCGGCAAGACTGTCATCAAACATGGCGTGACGATTATTGGCGAGTCCAATATTCCGGCATTGTGTGCTGCGGACGCGTCAGCGCTCTACGCGCGCAATGTTCTGGACTTCCTCAAGCTCATTATCGACAAAGAAGCTGCCTTGGCGATCGACCGCAGCGATGAAATCGTGGCGGCCACGCTGATGTGCACTGCTGGTGAAATAATTCGCAAATAGAGGCTTGAATGCACCGTATCATGCTGCGCGCGAAAATCCATCGCGCGGCAGTCACGCAATGTGACCTCAATTACGAGGGCTCTTGCGGGATTGATGAAGACTTGTTGGACGCGGCCGATATCCGCGAGTTTGAAAAAATCGAGCTCTATAACATCAATAACGGCGCGCGCTTCTCTACCTATGCGATTCGGGTAAAGCGCGGTAGCGGTGAGATCTCGCTCAATGGTGCGGCAGCCCGGCTGGCGCATCTGGGTGACTTGATGATCATTTGTACTTACGCGCCCATGAGCGACGAAGAGATTGCCGCGTATGAGCCGAAAATTGTGTTTGTCGATGAAAAAAATCGCATTACCCGGCTGAAGCATCAGTCGTAACTGAAGTAGTTCTTTACTGAACAGACACTTACTGTTTCCGAACCAGAGGACATCATGGAAGTTAGTCACACCATCATTAACCTGATTATTTTTGTGCTGGCGATTTATGTCGGCTACCACGTTGTGTGGACCGTCACGCCGGCATTACATACACCGCTGATGGCGGTGACGAATGCGGTGTCAGCCATCATCATCGTGGGCGCAATGCTTGCCGCTGGTCGGACCGAGGGTCCGGTCGGCCAATTCATGGGCACTCTCGCCGTTGCGCTGGCGGCCGTGAATGTGTTCGGTGGCTTCCTCGTTACCCAGCGCATGCTGGAGATGTTCAAGAAAAAAGAGCCCAAGGCTCAGGCCAAAAAAGAAGAGGCTTAATGATGAGCATGGATCTTGTAACTTTATTGTATTTGTTGGCGTCGATTTGTTTTATTCAGGCGCTCAAAGGCTTGTCCCATCCGTCCACCGCGCGCCGCGGTAATGCGTTTGGTATGGCCGGTATGGCGATTGCCGTGCTCACAACCATGGCGTTGATTTATAAATTCAAATCCGATGCCGCCGTTGATGGCGCGGGTCTAGGTTACGGTCTGCTTGCGCTGGGCGTGATTGTCGGCGGCAGCATTGGCGCCATTCTGGCCAAGCGCGTTGAAATGACGAAGATGCCTGAGCTGGTCGCCGCGATGCACTCGCTGATCGGTTTGGCTGCCGTGTGTATTGCTGTGGCTGTCGTTGCCGAGCCTTGGGCATTCGATATCGTTCAGCGCGGCGATCCGATCAAGTGGGGTAATCGCCTCGAACTCTTTATTGGTACCTTTGTTGGCGCGATCACTTTCTCAGGTTCTGTAATTGCCTTCGGCAAGCTGGCGGGTAAGTACAAGTTCCGTTTGTTCCAGGGTGCGCCCGTCGTGTTCCGTGGTCAGCATTTGGTCAATCTCGTTCTCGCGGTGGTGATGATCGGCGCTGGACTGGTGTTTGTCGCGGCTCCGGGTGCCGAAGCCGCATGGACGCCGTTCATCATCATGACGGTCATCGCCTTTATTCTTGGTGTGTTGATCATCATCCCGATTGGCGGTGCAGATATGCCGGTGGTGGTGTCCATGTTGAACAGCTACTCTGGCTGGGCCGCTGCAGGTATTGGCTTTTCATTGAATAACTCGATGCTCATCATTGCGGGTTCGCTGGTGGGTTCGTCTGGCGCCATCCTGTCGTACATCATGTGCAAGGCGATGAACCGCTCGTTCTTCAATGTGATTTTGGGTGGTTTTGGTGGTGATGCAGCCGCCGCGGTGGCTGGTGATCAGCAGCAGCGTCCAGTGAAATCCGGTTCTGCTGACGATGCCGCTTTCTTGATGAGCAACGCAGAAACCGTGATCATTGTTCCCGGCTATGGCCTCGCCGTGGCGCGCGCGCAGCATGCGCTGATGGAGCTGTCAGAAAAACTCTCGCACAAGGGCGTCAATGTCAAATATGCGATTCACCCGGTCGCGGGCCGTATGCCAGGTCACATGAATGTCTTGCTGGCTGAAGCCGAAGTGCCGTATGACCAGGTGTTCGAGATGGAAGACATCAACAGCGAATTCGGTCAGGCGGATGTGGTGCTGGTGCTCGGCGCGAACGATGTGGTGAATCCCGCAGCCAAAGATCCAAAGTCCGCGATTGCCGGCATGCCAATTCTCGAAGCCTACAAAGCCAAGACCATCATCGTGAACAAGCGATCGATGGCTGCTGGTTATGCCGGTCTGGACAATGAATTGTTCTACATGGACAAGACCATGATGGTCTTCGGTGATGCGAAAAAAGTGATTGAGGATATGGTGAAGGCAGTCGAGTAACCGACGCGCTGACCCATTGTTGTGAAAAAAAGGCAGATGCGAATCTGCCTTTTTTATTTTGCCGAGATTATCGAGCTGAGGTAATCATCCGCCTGACCAATGCGCTTAGCTGCGCCAGCCAAACATCATCTGCTCCGACAGCGCGCGTCTGGCCGGTGGCAGTACATCAATCACTCCCAGTGATAGACCCAGCAAACTTTGCGAGAGCGATTGATCGTCGCTGCTGGCAAAGACGCGCGCCATCAAATCGGTCAGCCTGACAGTCAGACCGCGATCGCTGCGACGTTGCTGCATGAACTGATGAATGCCTTCGGGTGTGGGCGATTGCGCCAGCACGTTGGCCAGTACGGCAGCATCGCGTAAGCCCAGATTGAGTCCCTGGCCTGCGACGGGATGCAAGGTTTGTGCAGCGTTACCAATCGCCACCATTCTTGGCGAGTTTGTCTGCTGCGCATTCAGTCCCAGCGGATAGCTGTGGCGTTGACTGATTCGCGTGAAATGACCGACACGGTTTCCAAACGCTTGTTGTAGTGCCTGCAAAAAATCCGTTTCGGACATCGCAAGCAAGGTCTCGGCATGTTCGGGCCGCACACACCAAACCAGCGAATAGCCATCCCGATCCGGCAGCAGCGCAAGCGGTCCTTCTTCGGTAAAGCGTTCGAATGCGCGTCCGGGTACGACACCATTGCTGGATACGCTGGCCACGATCGCCATTTGCAAGTAATCCCGTTGAATTGCTTTATTTGCTTGTGTGCCGAAGACACCGCCTTCGGCTTGCACGAACAGACTGGCGCGTATCTGTTGGTGATCGGAGAGTGTGATATTTACGTGCGTATTGTTTTCTACTGCATGGGTTACGAGGAGAGGACGATACTGAGTCACGCCGGTCGCATTTAATTCAGCAGAAAGCGATTGCACCAGATCGCCGTAGAGGCAGACATATCCCAGAGCGGGTACTTGATACTCATTGCAGTCAATGAGCGTGCGGCCAAATCGGCTGCGCCGCGAGACATGAATTTGCTTGATGGCTGTCACATTCACAGGCCACGCATGAATTTGTTTCAGGAGTTCATGACTTCCCCATGAGAGCGCAACAGAGCGTGGATCCTGAGACGCGGCGGCCGCTGTTTTACCATCGATAAGCGCAATGCGATTAGCAGCGACACCTCGCTTGACCAGCATGCTGGCCAGTGCGAGGCCTACCGGACCGCCACCTGCAATCGCAATATCGACCGAGCTTGTATCGACAGACTTCATCGCTTCATCAACCTCGCATTACCGTTTCGATCTCGGTGATGGTTTTGGGTGCCTTGTGTGTGAGAATTTCGCAGCCCTCTGCAGTTACCAGCGCATCATCTTCGATACGTATGCCGATGTTCCAGTATTGCTCAGGCACGCCCGGTGCGGGACGCACATAAATACCGGGCTCGATGGTGAGTACCATCCCGGGTGCGAGCGTGCGCCAAGGTTTGTCTTGTCCGGCGGGTACGGGATCGCGATAGTCGCCGACATCATGCACATCCATGCCCAGCCAGTGACCGGTGCGGTGCATATAAAACTGCCGATACTGACCACCAGCGATGACATCGTCCACCGAACCGACTTTGTTTTTGTCGAGCAGTCCGGTATCGAGCATGCCCTGTGTCAGTACTCGCAATGCAGCGTCGTGACCATCGATAAATCGTGCGCCGGCGCGCGTCGCTTTAATGGCGGCGTATTGCGATTCGAGCACGATTTCGTAGAGTGTTTTTTGGGCGGGACTGAATTTTCCGTTCACCGGGAAGGTACGCGTGATGTCTGACGCATAGCTATCAAGTTCGCAGCCGGCATCAATCAAGACCAGATCGCCATCACGCAATTCTGCATCGCCGGCTCGGTAATGTAGTACGCAGGCATTGGCACCGGTTGCCACGATTGAGCCATAGGCGGGCGACTGTGAGCCATTACTGCGGAATTCATGCAGTAGTTCTGCTTCCAGATGATATTCACGCAGACCCGCGCGCGATAGGCGCATTGCTCGCGCGTGTGCTTCGGCACTGATGTCGGCAGCGCGCTGCATGATCGCAATCTCCTGATCATTTTTGACGAGTCGCATTTCATTGAGGATCGCGCGTATATCGATGGCAGAACCCGGCGCGCTCACCCCCGCTCTGGCTTGCGAACGTACGGCGTTGAGCCAGGTTTGAACCCGGGAATCGAGTGTGGCGCTGCTACCCAGTGCGTAAAACAACGCCGGCGCATTTGCCATCAGTCGTGGCAACTCACTGTCAATGCTGTTGGTGGGGAAGGCTGCGTCGAATCCGAAATGTGACATGGCAGCTTCTGGTCCAAAACGATATCCATCCCAGATTTCGCGTTCCTCATTTTTTTCGTGACAGAACAAAATAGATTGATCCTGATCGCCTGTCACCAGCACCAAGGTGGCTTCGGGCTCGGTGAATCCAGTCAGATAATAAAAATAGCTGTCATGTCGATACGGGTAATCCGCATCGGCATTGCGCATCACTTCGGGTGCGGTCTGAATAATGGCGACACCGCCACCTTGTGCACGCATATGCTTGAGGACAGCGGCACGACGTTTTGTATAAACATTCATAGTTATCTTTGAGTAGACAGAGGTGCGTTCAGTTGTTCTAGTCGTTCGACCGTGCCGACATCAGTCCAGTCGCCACGGAATAGCTCACCACCGATTCTCCGCTGTTCTGCGAATTCGCGCAGGATGGGTGCCAGTTTCGCTGCGGTGCCGGGAGCGACGGTATCGAACAGCTCGGGACGGTAGACGCCGATACCTGAAAAGGTGAACCGGGGCTCGCCGTGATTGGCGATCGCGAAGCTCTCCAGTGCGAAGTCGCCCTCGGGATGATGCGGCGGATTTTTCACCAGGTACAGCCAGGCCAGATCTCTGCGATCGGCCGGCAGTGGGTTACCCCAGACATCATTATTTTCGAGCACATCGCTGATTTTGGTGAAGTCAAAATGTGGACAAAAAATATCACCGGCAATCGCAACAAACGGCGCCTCGCCCAGCAGGTGGCGTGCTTTGGCAATGCCGCCCGCGGTTTCCAGCGCAGTGCCTTCGGAAGAGTAAGCGATGCTTGCGCCGAACTGACTGCCATCGCCGAGGGTGTCCTCGATCATCTGACCCAGATGCGCGTGATTGATGACGATCTCGGTGATACCGGCCCGTACAAGATTGTTGATGTGCCAGACAATCAAGGGCCGTCCGCGTACCTGCAGCAGTGGTTTGGGACAGGTATCGGTCAGCGGGCGCATGCGCTCTCCGCGACCGGCGGCGAAAATCATGGCTTTCATATTAAAAGGTAAAGCCGACGCCAGTCGTGTTTTCCTGCAGCGTATCCAGTAGTCGTATCAGTGGTGCGAATTCTTTGTAGCGGTATGCCGTCTTGCGTGTGTAATCCATCACCAGTGGCATGTCCTTCAGATAGCCATCTTTGCCGTCGCGGTGATACAGCCTTGCAAAGATACCCAGCACCTTCAGGTGCCGTTGCAGTCCCATGAATTCAAAGTCACGATAAAACGCATCGACATCATGACTGACAGGCAGTCCGGCTTTTCGGGCGCGTTCCCAGTAGCGAATCGTCCAGTCTAGTACCAGCTCTTCATCCCATTGAATGTAAGCGTCCCTGAGCAGCGAGACCAGGTCGTAGGTGATGGGACCGTAGACTGCATCCTGAAAATCCAGAATGCCCGGATTACCCTTGTTCATCACCATCAGGTTGCGCGAGTGATAGTCGCGATGCACATACACCGGCGCTTGTGCCAGATTATTCGCCAGTAGCATATCGAAGACACGGCTCAGGTCTGCGCTCTGAGTGTCACTCAGCGTGGCTTTCAAATGGCGCGTGACATACCAATCAGGGAATAGCATCAATTCTTTGTGTAGCAGCTCGCGGTCGTAGGTGGGTAGTACTCCGGCACGGCTTTGCACCTGCAGCTGGATCAGCGCATCAATGGCATCAAGATAGAGCTTGTGTGCAGTGTCTGGATTGAGCTGCTGAAGGTAAGTGGTCGAGCCCAGATCCGAGAGCAAGAGGAAACCCCGCTCAGTATCCTGCGCCAGAATCGTTGGTACGGATACGCCGGTTGCGCTGAATAATTCGGCAACTTTTACGAAAGGTCGCACATCTTCCTGCGGTGGTGGAGCATCCATCACGATCAAACTCTGACCCTCAGGCGTATCAACACGAAAGTAACGGCGGAAGCTGGCGTCTGCTGAGGCGGGTCGCAGGCTATCAACAAGGGTCGCAGGTGTTTTTAGACCAGAAAGCCAGTCGGACAGCTGGACCAGCCGGGCATCGTTCAGGAAATTGTCGGGCATTTGGGGAAACCGGGTATGAATTGGGTAGCTGGAGTGCAGAACAGACTATGAGTTCCCATATAATAAGGGATTCATCTCACAGCGCGGTGCTCAAGCCTGCGAATTCTGCTTTCATGACCCGGCGACTGCCACTTCCCTTCGCTTTAGCCTTTCGGCGTGCGACACTGCCACCCCTCATGATCATGATGATGCTCGGGTCAGCGGCTGCGCAGGAGCAGCGCAGGTTGGCCGACGCTGTTACCGACGAGGCAGAAACGAGCATGAGGTCCGAAGAGCTGACGGGTCGCCCTGATCGTGAAGTCCAGATGGAGCGCAATGTTGAGATCACGCGCGGCAACATGGCCATTGATGCGGACAGTGTCAAATACAACATCATTGATGACCGGGTTGATGCAGTAGGTAATGTGATTGTCCAAAAGGCGGGTAGCCGATTTACAGGTAATGAACTTAGGCTCAAGCTGGATACCGGCGTGGGTTATATGGATAGTCTGGTGTACAAGCTTCTGCAGCGCAATGCTCAGGGCAAAGCGGATCGTATTGATTTTGAATCTGAAGACCAGGCGACGATATCCTCGGGTTACTACACCACCTGCAATGGTCCAGATCCGGACTGGTATCTGCGCACCAGCAAGCTGACGCTGGATGAAGGTGCAGGCATAGGTTATGCACGAAATGCCGTATTGATTTTTAAGGGTGTGCCGGTGGCGGGCGCGCCTAAGATTTCCTTCCCTCTGACCGATGAGCGGGTTTCGGGTTTTCTGGCGCCGACGATTGCTTCATCGACGTCCAGTGGCTTGCAAGTGACGACGCCTTATTTCTGGAATATCGCGCCGAATCGTGATGTCACCTTTTTTCCGCGTTACATCGCACAGCGCGGTTTGATGCTGGGTGCCGATGTTCGGTATCTCGAGCGCGAATTTGCGGGCGAGACGCGTTTTGAATTCATCAATGACACCAAGCTGCCGGGAGAGACGCGTTACGGTTTCTCATCCCGTCACAATCAGGTGCTGGCGCCGGGGCTGACACTGGCCACTGATCTTAACGCGGCATCAGACGATTTTTACTCTAGGGATTTCCCCTTGAGTCATGTGTGGGCTCGCCCGGGTATCAATCGAAGGCTGCTCACGCAAAGTGTCGCATTTAATTATGGTGCAGCAGACTGGAATGGCGCAGTTCGTCTAATCGATTATCAGGTGCTGCAGGATCCAAATGCGTTGATCACTGTTCCGTATGCGCGACTGCCGCAGGTGAATGTCAATAATTTTCACTACAGTGATAATGGTCTCGATTTGACCATGAACTCGGAGTACACGCGATTTGTTCATCCGACCTTGGTGCAGGGTGATCGTCTGGTGTTCAATCCGCGCATGACCTACAACCAATGGCAACGTCCCGGCTACTTCATTCGCCCTAGTCTTTCCTTGCATGGCACGCTCTACAATCTAGATCGGTCCGATGCCACCATGACAGCGCCGGCACGCATGCTGCCGACCTTTTCTTTAGATTCTGGATTGATATTCGAGCGCGATGCGACATTTTTCAATCGCGAAGCGATTCAAACACTGGAGCCGCGTGTCTTTTACACCCACACGCCTTACAAGGAACAGACGTCGGTACTCTATCCACGATTCGACACATCGGAGTCTGACCTGAATTACGCACAGATTTTTCGGGAAAATCGATTTGTGGGTAACGACCGGATAGGCGATTCGAATCAACTAACCTTGGCGCTCACCTCGCGCTATCTGGAGACCTCGGGAGCAGAGCGCTTGCGTGTAGCGGTGGCGCGACGTATGAATCTGGCTGATCCTCGGGTGACGCTGGATCAAAGTGTAACGGACAAGACGGCTGCAGAAGATATCCTGCTGCTGCTCTCAGGGCGAGTGACTAACGAGCTGCGTTTGGATGCCAACTTGCAATATGATCAGACGGCGGGGGATATCAATCGCATGAATGTCGGCGCGTTTTGGCAAGCCGGTCCCATGAAGGTAGTGAACGCCCAGTACCGCCGTGATTCGCGTAACATACCCGGGTATCCATTCACCGACTTCGAGCTCATTGATCTTTCAGGACAATGGCCGCTCAGCCAACGTTGGTATGGCGTAGGCCGTATCAATTATTTGCTTGATGAAAAACGACCTGGTCAATCGCTGTTGGGTGTTGAGTATCTTGCCGATTGCTGGATCTTCCGGGCGGTTGCTCAGCGAATTCCAACCGCTGCGGGTATTGCAACGACCCATATGTTCATACAGCTGGAATTTAGTGGCCTGGCAATGATCGGCTCGAATCCGCTGAAGGCACTGCGCGGCAATGTGCCGGGGTATCAACCTTTGCAGCAACCGCAGTAACCGCAGCAACCGCACCAACCGCAATAACGGCCGTAACCGATTCACATCATTTAATTCATTCAAATCACGATGACGCTTATTCAGACTTATCGTTCGCTGACATGCATACCTCTCGGCGCCGGCACCTTGTTGAGTATCCTGCTGTTGACGCTGACTAGCCCATCGTCTGCGGAAACCAAGCCAGCCAGTACTCGTCAACCAGTGTTGATCGATGCGATCGCGGTGGTTGTTAACACGGACGTGATCACCCTCAAAGAGATTGAAGAACGTTTGCGTCTGGTCGAGCAGCGGTTGAAGCGTCAGAACATACAGTTGCCCGCCCGCGAGGTATTGCAAAAGCAGTTACTCGAGCGAATGATCGTTAACCGTGCGCAGATGCAGCTGGCACGCGAAACAGGGATTCGTATCGATGATCTGCTACTAGACCGTGCGGTCGCGCGTATTGCCGAGCAAAACAAGCTGACCGTGCAAGGATTCCGGGATCAACTGGAGGGCGACGGCCTTTCTTTTGCTCGCTTTCGTGAAGAGGTGCGCGAAGAAATCACTTTGCAGCGTCTGCGTGAACGCGAAGTCGATAACAAAATTCAGATCACTGATGCCGAGGTCGATAACTTCCTTGCAGCAGCAGCGGGCAATGCCGAAGGCGCCCAGAGCGAAATCAATATCGCTCAAATTTTGGTGCGCGTACCTGAAAAAGCAACACCCGAGCAGATTGCTGAACGTCGCAAGCGTGCGGATCAGGCGCTCGCACAGTTGAGTTCGGGCGTGGAATTTGCAAAGGTCGCGGCGAGTTTTTCGGATGCCGGTGATGCGATGAGTGGTGGCGAACTTGGCTGGCGCAGCGCCTCACGTTTACCGCAGCTTTTTATGGATGCGACTGAAAAAATCAAAGATGGCGAAGTGGCACCGCTGGTACGCAGCGCGAATGGATTTCATATTCTCAAAGTTATCGGAAGACGCAGTGCCAGTATGGTCAAGACGGGGCCGGGGGCTGTGGTTCAGCAAACTCTCGCACGTCATATCCTGATCAAGGTGAATCAGATCGTCTCGGCCACTGAAGCGCGCCGGAAACTCGTTGAACTCAAGGAGCGGCTAGACAATAAAGCAGCCAAATTTGAGGAATTGGCCCGACTGTATTCCAACGATGGCTCTGCCAGTAAAGGCGGTGATCTTGGCTGGATTTATCCTGGTGACACCGTACCTGAGTTCGAGCGTGCGATGAATTCACTGCAGCCCGGTGACGTCAGTGGACCTGTCGAGTCGCCCTTTGGTTATCACCTGATCGAAGTCATCGAACGTAAATCCGAAGAAATTTCGCGAGAACGACAGCGTTTGATTGCACGTCAGGCGCTTCGTGAGCAAAAGCTTGAAGAATCCTATGAAGACTGGTTGCGACAGCTGCGCGATCGTGCTTACGTCGAGTATCGTCTGGATGATATCAATCGTCCGTAATTGCGGAAACCCATGTCACGCCCACGTATAGCAATCAGCTGCGGCGAACCGGCCGGCGTGGGGCCAGAAATCGCGGTGCGCGCCGCATTGCAATCGACCTCGGCAGCCTGCTTGTTGATAGGCGATGCCACGCAGTTGCAATCACTTGCAAGCGTTATGTCGCCCCATTATCCCGTGCAACGCGTGACCTCCGCAGCCAGCTGGAAAGATCAGCCCGGCCAACTCGCCATCCTCGACTGCCCACTTGCGGTAACACCTGTCCCCGGACAGCTTGATGCCCGCAATGGCAAGCCCGTACTAGATATGCTGGACGCGGCACTTGCGGCGGCCATGGCGGGCGATGTTGATGCTATCGTCACTGCACCCGTACAAAAAAGCACAATCAATGATGCGGGTATCGCCTTCACAGGTCACACGGAATATCTCGCTGAAAAAACTCATACACCGCAGGTGGTGATGATGCTGGCGGGACGCAATGGAAAACAGATGCTCAGAGTCGCTCTGGCCACGACACATCTGGCCTTAGCTGATGTGCCACGTGCGATCACGCGTGACAGTCTGAGATCAACGCTGGCGATTATTCATCAAGACCTGATCACGCGCTTCGGAATCGCCGACCCTCGTATTCTGGTCACCGGACTCAATCCGCATGCTGGCGAAGAAGGTTATTTGGGACGTGAAGAGATTGATGTCATACGGCCCGTGATCGACGAGGCGCGCGCGCGCGGATGGCAAGTATCCGGCCCCTATCCTGCCGACACCTTGTTTCAGCCGCGTTATCTCGATGAGGCGGATTGCGTGCTGGCGATGTATCACGATCAGGGTTTGCCGGTACTTAAATTCGCGACCTTTGGGCAGGGCGTTAACATTACGCTCGGCTTGCCTGTCATTCGTACGTCGGTGGATCATGGCACAGCACTGGACAAGGCAGCGGCAGGTTGTGGTCATGCCGATGCGACCAGCATGGTCGAAGCCATCGCAGTTGCGGCACAGATGGCAACGTCCCGGCAATGAAGCACATACCGCGCAAGCGTTTCGGGCAGAATTTTCTGACTGATCAAAACGTTCTATCTGAAATCATTCGTGTGATCGCACCGGCTTCCGGTGACACCATGGTGGAAATCGGCCCCGGACAGGGCGCAATGACCGCCTTATTGCTGGCGCATTTATCGCGTTTGCAGGTGGTCGAACTCGATCGTGATCTGGTCGCACTGCTGCAGAAGAAATTCAGTCCTGATAAGCTGATCATTCATTCTGGCGATGCTTTGCAATTTGATTTCGGCGCTCTCCAGCCCACGCAAGGCAAACTACGTATCGTTGGCAATCTGCCCTACAACATCTCCAGTCCTTTGCTGTTTCATCTGACGCAGTATGCGCAGCAGGTTGAGGACCAGCATTTCATGCTGCAAAAAGAAGTCGTTCAGCGTATGGTTGCACCGCCCGGCGGCAAGGATTACGGACGTTTGTCGGTCATGCTGCAATGGCGTTATCAGATGGAGATGATGTTCATCGTGCCGCCCACGGCATTCGATCCACCACCCAAGGTTGATTCGGCGATTGTTCGCATGCGGCCGATTGCGTCTCCCCTTGCCTGTGATCAAGCGCGGCTCGAGCAGGTGGTGATGCAGGCTTTTTCACAACGACGCAAGGTGATACGTAATAGCTTGGGCGGACTCTTCACTGAACAGCAACTCATCGCCGCCGGCATCGATCCTCAGGCGCGTCCCGAGACGATATCGCTGGGACAGTATGTGGCGCTGACGCATTTGCATTGATGCGTACCAGGCAGCTTAGGCAGTTGAGGCAACCGTAAAATTCCTCCCGTCATCCCGGCGAAAGCCGGGATCCAGTGTCGTTCGTCGTGGACCCACCGACTCGGACACTAAAAAATGCAAAGCTTCTTGGATGATGAGCGAAAACTCATCGCTGGCTCAGAACACCGGCAAATTCGCCATCTCGTGATCCCGCAGCGTCTTGCGTGCTGTTTCAAATTCCGGTAGCAGCGATTGCACGGTAGCCCAGAACTGCGGGCCGTGATTCATTTCACGCAGGTGAGATAGTTCGTGAGCCACCACATAATCAATATTGGGCAGTGCGAAATGCATCAGTCGCCAGTTCAGGCGTATGCGTCCATCGGCAGTACATGAGCCCCATTGCGTACTTGCTGAGGACAGCGCAAAGCCCTTGAATGCCACGCCGAGTTTTGATGCATAAATTTCCAGGCGTTCTGCAAATACGCGTTTGGCTTCGGTTTGCAGCCAGCCCTGCACGCGGTCTTTGAGTTGCTGTTCTGTTGCGGACGACGGCAGGCTTACATGTAGCTCCCGGGCTTGCTCGTCAAAACGAATGCCGATGTTGGCCGCATCGGCAATGCGGACCACGATGTCGGTACCCAGATAGGGAAGGCGCGCGCCATCGCGCCATTCCATGGGTGGCTGCAGACGTCTGACTGACCGGTCACGCTGTTCGTTGATTTTTTTGAAAATCCACGCGCGCTTTTCTGTAATCGTCAATTCGATCTCGGCCACCGTCACCCAGCGTGGTGCGGTCACTCGCAAACCTTCGTCATCAATCAGGAATCCAATGGTGCGTCGTTTTGAACGGAGTAGCCGGTAATCCAGCGTGTGGTCATCAAGCCGCAGCCGCTTATGTCCCGCTGGAATGGGTAGTTCAGGAACGGTAGAGCGTGGTGGCTCAGTATCGACTTTTACGCCCGGCAGCAGGTCCAGCAGTGAGAGCTGATTGGGATCGGCAAATTTTTGGCGAAGGTACTGCTTGAGTGACATGGCCGTTTACGATCAAGTGCGGATTGAAGTGGAAGCACTCATGCCTGATTGGCTGCTGCACTTGCAGGCGCTTTGACTGCATAGGCTGCGGGCGTAATCACGTGCATTTCTGATTCTATCCAATTTTCGACTTGTGCCATGAGTTCTGCAGACGAAAGACCTTCGGGCGATATGGGTTTGCCTATAGAGACGGTGATCAATCCCGGTTTTTTGATGAAGGCATTGCGCGGCCAGCAGTCGCCTGAATTCATTGCGATGGGCACCACTGGCGTTTTGGTACCGATGGCGAGAATTGCGCCACCTGCCTTGTATTTGCCTTGCTGTCCTACCGGTGTGCGCGTGCCTTCGGGGAACATGATCACCCACTGACCATCATCCAGTCTGCGCCGGCCCGTTTGTATAACTTGCGACATCGCATCGCGTCCTTTGCTGCGGTCAATCGCAATCATGCGCATCATGCCAAGTCCCCAGCCGAAAAAGGGTATGTACAACAATTCTTTTTTGAACACGAAAATCAGTGGCCGTGGCATCAGCCAGCAGAAAAAAATAGTCTCCCAGGCTGACTGATGCTTGGAGAGCAAAATCACGGGCGCATCCGGCAAATTCTCCATGCCTTTGACTTCCCACCGTATGCCACACACCGCACGTGCCGCCAAAGTGACGAAGGCATTCCAGCGGGTGATCATGTAGTAGCGTTGCCGATAAGGCAGCAGAAAAAATCCAAAGCAGGCGATGGCCCACACCACGGTAGCAATGATAACGAGTAGCGTGAACAGACTTGCGCGCAGAAACAGAACAGGGCGAGACATACGAGCTCCACTGACGACGAATGCGCGCCGTCTGAATGATGTTATTTGTTTTTTTCTTTCAACAGCACGGAACGGGCAAGTTCAACCGTCTCGTTTTTCAGCTGAGTACTGTTGAGCAGATGTTCTGCGACGGCTGCCAGATTGTCCAGCACGATCGTACCTGGCGGCAGACCACCGGTTTCAATGGTGCGCTTGCCTTTGCCAGTGCGCACCAGATAGGGTGTGCAGCCGACTTCGAATGCTGCTTGCAGATCGCGTAGTGAATCACCTACGAAGGGAATGCCGGTGAGTTGTATATCAAAGCGCTGACCGATGGCTCTCAACATGCCGGGGCGCGGTTTGCGACAATCGCAAAAATCTTCGGGGGCATGGGGACAGAAAAAAATGGCATTCACATGAGCGCCCGCAGTCTGCGCTTCCAGATGCAGCTTTTGATGAATGGCGTTGAGTGTACGCATATCAAATAGGCCGCGGGCCAAACCTGCCTGATTGGTCGCAACGGCTACTCGGTAGCCATGCTGATTCAGGCGCGCAATCGCCTCGAGTGAGCCGGGAATCGCCCGCCACTCGGCAGCCGACTTGATGTACTGGTCGGAATCCTCATTAATCACGCCATCGCGATCCAGGATGATCAGTTTAGAAGTCGCCATAGTCACAGTTTCTGCACCGGGTTCATGCAGCGAGTCGAGAAATATCAGCGACGCGATTCATCATCGCGTGTAGCGACTGCAGCAAGGCCAGGCGGTTTGCGCGCAGCGCGGCATCCTCGGCCATGACCATCACGTCATTAAAAAATGCATCTACATCGTCGCGCAGATTAGCCAATGCTTTCAAGGTAGCGGTGAAGTCGCCGTTGGCGAAGGCCTTGTCTACCGCCATGCGCGTTTCTGTCATCGCACCATACAGTCGTTGTTCAGCGGCTTCGACTAGCAATCCGGGCTGAACTTCTCCTTGGGTACCCTCGTTCTTTTTCAGAATATTTGTGATGCGCTTGTTCGCCGCTGCCAGCGATTGCGCTTCGGGTAGGGCAGCGAAAGCTTTGACGGCATCCAGACGCTCGATGATGTCATCGAGTCGATCCGGCATCGGTGCAACCACAGCCTCAATTGCATCTTGCGCATAGCCCCGCTCGCGCAACTGGCCGCGCAGTCTGTCGTACACAAAGTTTTTTGCATCAGCGGCGGGATCGTTGAAATGCGCATTTCCCGCGAACTGCTGCGAGGCTTGGCTCAGCAGATGCGAGATGGACAGCGGCAGACGCTGTTCCATCAGCATACGGATGATGCCTAGCGCATGACGGCGAAGTGCAAACGGATCTTTGTCACCCGACGGCGCCAGTCCTATGCCCCAGATCCCGACCAATGTCTCGAGCTTGTCTGCCATGGCAACGACTGTACCGGTGCGTGTCGATGGCAGTGCGTCACCAGCAAAGCGGGGTTGGTAATGTTCGCCAATCGCAGTCGCCACCTCATCCGCTTCGCCATCATGGCGTGCGTAATAGGTACCCATGATGCCCTGCAGTTCAGGGAATTCGCCGACCATATCAGTCAGCAAATCGGCTTTGGATAATTGCGCGGCGCGTTTGGCGTGTTCGATATTGGCATTAAGCGTGCTGGCGATGGCGACGGCAAGCGCCACGACGCGTTCATTACGCTGGGCCTGTGAGCCGAGCTTGTTGTGATACACCACATTGCCGAGGCCTGACAGGCGATCGATCAGTGCCTTCTTTTTGTCTTGCTCGAAAAAGAATTTAGCATCCGACAGACGCGGACGAACCACGCGCTCATTGCCGCCGATGATGTGCTGAGGATCAGCGGTTTCGATATTCGACACAATCAAAAAACGCGAGCGTAATTTACCTTGAGCATCCGTCAGCGCAAAATACTTCTGATTTGTTTGCATCGTGAGGATCAGACATTCCTGCGGCACGGACAAAAACTCGGCATCAAAATGACATTCATAGACCACCGGCCATTCGACGAGTCCGGTGACTTCGTCGAGCAGCGATTCGGGCATCAGGATTTGATCGCTGCCGGCTTTAGCTGTCAGGTGCTGACGAATTTTTTCCTTGCGTTCAGCAAAGCTGGCGATGGCACGACCTTCTTCTTTCAGTAAGTCGGCGTAGTGCGAGGCTGACGGAATGCTGAGCGCCGTTTGCTTCGAAAGAAAACGGTGTCCCAGTGTCGTGCGTGAAGATTGCAGGCCTAGGAGAGATACAGGTATCAGTGTTTCATCCAGCAATGCGATCAGGCCATGCACAGGCCGTACAAATTGCACTGTCTCGCCATCAGGTCGCTGATAGGTCATCAGCTTGGGTATCGGCAGCTTCGCGATACTTTCTTCAAGCGTCGCTTGCAAGCCAGCGGCCAGTGACTCACCTTTGGCGGTATAGCTGAAATAAAAACTCTCGGCCTTGCCATCGCTGGCGCGCTTGAGCTCATCTAATGCAATGTGCTCGCGCCCTGCCGTCAGCGCTAGTGCTGCAAGTTTTTTGGTCAACGGGACAGTGAGCTGGCCTTCTTTATCCAGCGCCACAGACAGAGGCAGAACTTTTTCACGGATTTGTTTGTCCGCTGCGACCGCATGGACACCGGCGATGCTCACTGCCAGTCGGCGAGGAGATGCATAGGCGATGACGCTTGCATCAGCATCCGCCAGTGAACGCTGTGTCAAACCTTGCAGCATTGCTGCCGCAAAGGCATCCCCCAGTTTGGACAAGACCTTGGGTGGCAGTTCTTCGGTCAGTAACTCAACCAACAATGTTTGCTTCATGTTCTTCGCTTGTAGAAATGCTTTGATCGTATTTTTTACGCCGCGCGTGTAGCGTCACCCAGCATGGGGAACCCTAATTGTTCGCGAGAGGCGTAGTAGGCCTGTGCGACTGCACGTGCCAGATTGCGTATGCGTCCGATGTAGGCGGCCCGCTCAGTCACCGAGATCGCGCCACGCGCATCCAGCAGATTGAAAGTGTGCGCTGCCTTGAGCACCATCTCGTAAGCGGGTAAGGCTAGCGGCACCGCCATCAGGCGCTGCGCTTCGGATTCATAATTGCCAAACAGCGAGAACAAGAATTCCGTGTTTGCATGCTCGAAGTTGTAGGCCGATTGCTCGACTTCATTTTGGTGAAAGACATCGCCGTAGGTCAGTCGGCGTTTCACACCGCGCTCGTCCCATTCGGTCCACACCAGATCGAATACATTTTCTACACCCTGTAGATACATCGCCAGGCGCTCGATGCCATACGTGATTTCACCAAGAATCGGCTTGCAGTCGATGCCACCCACTTGCTGGAAGTAAGTGAACTGCGTCACCTCCATGCCATTGAGCCAGACCTCCCAGCCCAGACCCCAGGCACCCAGCGTGGGATTTTCCCAGTCGTCTTCCACGAAACGCACATCGTTGGCGGTGAGATCAAGCCCCAGCGCGGCCAAGGACCCAAGATACAGTTCAAGAATATTTTCGGGTGCAGGCTTGAGCACGACCTGATATTGGTAGTAGTGCTGCATGCGGTTCGGATTTTCGCCGTAGCGGCCATCTTTCGGACGACGCGAGGGCTGCACATAGGCAGCGCGCCAAGGCTCAGGTCCGATCGCGCGCAGAAAGGTCGCGGTGTGCGAAGTGCCGGCGCCGACTTCCATATCGTAGGGTTGTAGCAGCGCGCAGCCTTGCGCACCCCAGTAGTCCTGCAGGGTGAGTATGATTTGCTGAAAGCTAGGAGGGGTTTTCATCGGTACGAGTGAGTTGGCCAGCAGCGACCGGCGGCGCACAGACGGCCAACGGATTCACTGCTCAGGAAAAGCAGAATTTTAGCCTTTTTTGCTGCCGCGACGGCTTTTCCAGAGCAATGCCAGAAGCAGTATCAAGGCCAGCCCGACCGGCAGCACATTACCCAGCCGGACATAAGGCGTTGTGCCCTGTGTGCCTTGCACCTTGGCGGCCAGGCTACCTTGCGTAAAAGCAGGTAATTGCGCGCTCACTTCGCCTCGCGCATCAATGACTGCGGTCATGCCGGTATTAGTCGCGCGCAGCATGGGCCGCCCTGTTTCCAGCGAGCGCATCTGCGAAATCTGTAAATGCTGAGGCAGTGCGATGGTATCGCCGAACCATGCAATATTAGAAACGTTCAAAAGTACGCTGGGAACCGGTGCATTTCGTTCGACGGAAGCGTACAACTGCGCAGCGATTTCTTCGCCAAACAAATCTTCGTAGCAGATGTTGGGGAGAACCCACTGATCCTTCACGCGGAATGCGGGCTGAATTAGATCGCCGCGCCCGAAGTCGCCCAGCGGTATCGTCATCAGGTCAACGAACCAGCGCGCGCCCGGAGGAATGAATTCACCAAACGGTACCAGATGATGTTTGTCATAGCGGTAGGCAGGCGCATCGACCTGACCTAGGCCCAGCACGCTGTTCAAATAAACATCCGGTGCGCTGGTCCACGGCAAGCCGATCAGCAGCTGACTGCGGCTGGCCTGGGCAAAATTGGCTAACTGATTCAAGTAATCCGGCGGTAGATAGTTGGGCAGTACAGGCAGCGCTGTTTCAGGTGTGACGATCAGATCGGCGGGCGCTTGCGTGATGAGTTGCTGGTACAGCGAGAGCGATGCCTGCAGTTGCGATGCCGTGAATTTCATGTCCTGCGGCACATTGCCTTGCAGCAGGCGAACCGACAAAACCTCACCTTTGGGTTCGGTCCAGCGTATCTGATGCAGCAACATGCCTGCGACTGGCAGAGCCACCAGCAGCAAGAATGCGATGCGATGTCGGCCGCGCAAATGAATGAGCAGCGCGAGTGCTCCTGCCATAAGTGCCGCCAACCATCCCAGTCCGTACACACCGACAAGCGCAGCAAAACCGGAGAGCGGGCTCTGCGTATGCGCATAACCTGTCACTAGCCAGGGAAAACCGGTAAAAATCCAGCCCCGCGTCCAGTCCGCCAACATCCAGAAAGCGGGCAAGATCAGCAGAGTTGTAATTGTTGGTGATTGAAATGTGCGAGCCAAACATGCAGCAAGGTACAGTGCGATGCCATAAAGCAGTCCGAGACCGGCGGCCAGTAGCAGTACGGCGGCGATGGCGAGTAGCGATGGCAGACCACCATACACATGCAGGCTCACATAGAGCCAGTGCGTGCCCGCCGCAATTGATGCCAAGCCAAACAACCATCCTGATAGCGCCGCGGTGCGGGGCGAATCGTGAAAGAGGGTTTGTAAAAAAAGCAGGGCTAGCGCAAAAATCTGCAGCGGCCACCAGCCGAAGGGTGCAAACGCAAATACCGTCAACCCACCGGCGAGCAAGGGCAGTAGAACAGAGAGAAACGGAATCTGGAAAAAAATAGACATTAGTGAACAGTACGCAGTCAGCCGAGACCGCTCACGTCGTTATTCGAATACGAAGCGCGCGTATCATTCTGACTCATCAAAGAGGCGCGCCGGAATTTTTTCGACCAACAATACGTGCAGCTGACGTGCATCAGCACGAAGTACTTCAAAACGCAGCTGATCGATCTCGAAAATTTCACCCTTACGTGGCATGCGACCCAGATGATTGGCGACCAGTCCGCCGATGGTGTCAACATCTTCGCTCAAGAGCGTGGTACCCAGCGCCTCATTGAACTGCTCAAGTTCGGTCAGTGCCTTCACGCGCCAGCGCTGTCCGCTTTCGCCTTCTTTCACTTCAAGGATATTGTCTTCTTCTTCATCGAAATCGTATTCGTCTTCGATGTCGCCGACGATCTGTTCGAGTACATCTTCAATCGTGATCAGTCCGGCTACGCCGCCGTATTCATCCACCACGATCGCAATGTGGTTGCGATTGGCACGGAAGTCACGCAGAAGCACGTTCAGTCGTTTGGATTCGGGGATATAAACTGCTTGGCGCAGCATCCCACGCAAGTCGAAACTGTCGCTGGCGTAATAGCGCAGCAGGTCTTTGGCCAGAAGAATGCCCACGACCTTGTCGCGATCGCCATCGACTGCCGGAAAACGAGAGTGCGCAGTTTCTAACACCATCGGCATCCATTCTTCGATCGGGCGGGCGATATCGACGACATCCATTTGTGATCGCGGAATCATGATGTCGCGCACCGACAGATCCGACATCTGGAATACACCCTCGATCATGGACATGGCGTCGGCATCGAGCAGATTGCGCTCCTGCGCGTCATGCAGCAGTTCCAGTAGTTCGGCGCGATTCTCGGGTTCGGGGGAGATCAGCGCGGTCAGGCGCTCGAATAGTGAGCGGTGTGGCTTGTTTTCGGTAGTTGAACTGCCGGGGGGATAGTCTTGCATATGGCGTGATGCCGAGTGGAGAAGAGCCAAGGATACCGTAAAACAGCGGGCGCGCCACCTTTGTTAAATTGTAATCTTCCCGGCTTTCTGATCAGGGGTATCCGCATAAGGGTCGGGTATACCCAAACCCGCCAGTATCTCGGTTTCGAATGTTTCCATTTCCTGCGCGTCATCCTCGACCTCATGGTCGTAGCCCTGCGCGTGCAGGACGCCATGCACCACCAAATGCGCCGCATGTTGTGCCAACGATATCCGACGCTCGGCCGCTTCGCGCATCAGCACGTCGACACAAAACACGATATCAGCCTGCACGATGGCTTCTTCGGTTTCGCCATACGCGAAGGTCAGCACATTAGTCGCGTAATCTTTCTGTCGATAGTCGCGATTAAGCGTACGACCTTCGACTTCATCGACAAAGCGTAAAGTCAATTCTGCCGGCCCCAGCAGCGCTGCCTGTACCCAGCGACGCAGCAGCGCGCGCGGCAAGTCAGACGCGACGCGATCGTCGACAAACTGCACTGATAACGTGAGCTTATTTTTTGCGGCCATCACGCAAGGTTTCCGCTGCGACCGTTGCCGCGCTGGCGGCATCATAGGCATCGACGATACGGCCCACGAGCGGATGACGCACCACGTCCGCGCTAGTAAAGCGCGTGAAAGCAATGCCGCGCACTGATGACAATACCGTCAGTGCATCCACCAGACCACTTTTCTGACCACGCTGTAAATCGATCTGGGTCACGTCACCGGTCACCACCGCTTTGCTGCCAAAGCCTATGCGTGTGAGGAACATCTTCATTTGCTCTGGGGTGGTGTTCTGCGCCTCATCCAGAATGATGAAAGCATGATTCAGGGTGCGTCCGCGCATATAGGCCAGCGGTGCGATTTCGATGGCCTGTTTCTCGAACATTTTTTGCGTGCGATCGAAACCGAGCAGATCGTAGAGCGCGTCATAGAGAGGTCGCAAGTAGGGATCGACTTTCTGCGCCAGATCGCCCGGCAAGAACCCAAGTCTTTCACCGGCCTCAACAGCGGGCCGCGTCAGCACAATGCGCTTGACTGCATCACGCTCAAGCGCATCAACAGCGCAGGCAACGGCCAGATAGGTTTTGCCGGTGCCAGCTGGTCCCACGCCAAATGTCACGTCGTGCTCGAGTATGGATTTCAGATACTGGGTCTGATGCGGTGTTCTGCCACGCAGATCACTGCGCCGCGTTTTCAGTATCGGACTCTGGCTGGTTTCTTCCGGATCTTTTTTCGTCAGGATCGCTGACTTTTCTTTGCTCACGCCCTGCGATGCGCGCTGCTCAACGAGTGCCAGCTGAATATCTTCAATCGATACTGACTTGTCTGCTTGCGCATAAAACTTTTCCAGCATCTCGACTGCGCGCTCGGCATTCACGCCATCGGCGATAAACTTTTCGCCACGTCTAAAAATGGTGACATCAAGCGCTGCAGCGATCTGGCGCAGATTTTCATCGACCGGGCCGCACAAGTTGGCCAGGCGATTATTGTCGATAGGGTGCGGTGAAAAAAACCGCGTATCTGCAGAAGAATTTTTCAATGGGATGTACTTACTGTCGTATGACCGGTTCGCCGCGCAGCGAATAGGGATTGCTGGCCGTGATGTTGATATCGATGAACTGTCCTGTCAGACGCGCACCATTCGGCCCACCGTCGAAATTCACCACACGATTATTTTCGGAGCGCCCCTGCATCTCTTGCGGATCCCGTTTGGACGGGCCTTCCACCAGCACACGCTGCACCGTACCGAGCATCGCATCAGAATAGCGACGCGTATTGTCTGCAATAACTTTTTGTAAGCGCTGCAATCGCTCGAGCTTGACTGCGTGTGGCGTGTCGTCAGGCAAATTGGCCGCAGGCGTACCCGGCCTTGGGCTGAAGATAAAAGAATAACTGTTGTCGTAGCCGATATCGTCTACCAGTTTCATCAGCGCTTCGAAATCCGCATCCGTCTCGCCGGGGAAACCCACGATGAAATCGGAAGACACAATGATGTCGGGTCGTACCTCGCGCAACCGCCGAATGATGGATTTGTATTCCAAGACCGTATAGCCACGCTTCATCGCTGCCAGAATCTTGTCCGAACCATGCTGCGCTGGCAAATACAGATGGTTGACCAGCTTGGGTACGCGGGCATAGACATCGATCAGTCTTTGAGTGAATTCCTTCGGGTGGCTGGTAACGTAGCGTATGCGTTGTATGCCGTCGAATTCAGCGATGTATTCAATCAGCAGCGCAAAGTCAGCAATCTCACCATCAGCCATCACACCGCGATAAGCATTAACGTTTTGTCCAAGCAGCGTGATTTCACGCACGCCCTGATCAGCTAATTGCGCGACTTCGGTTAGCACATCCTCAAAGCGTCGGGAGACTTCTTCACCACGGGTGTAGGGAACGACGCAATAGCTGCAATATTTGCTGCACCCTTCCATGATGGAAATGAATGCACTGGTACCCTCGACGCGCGGTGGGGGTAGATGATCGAATTTTTCAATTTCCGGAAAACTGATATCGACTTGCGAACGGCCAGTCGTACGACGCTCACGCAGCAGGTCGGGAAGTCGATGTAAGGTCTGGGGACCAAACACAACATCGACATACGGCGCTCGCTTGATAATCGCTGCACCCTCTTGAGAAGCAACGCAGCCGCCGACACCGATGACCAGATTAGGATTTTTTTTCTTGAGTTCGCGCACCCGCCCCAAATCGGAAAAGACTTTTTCCTGCGCTTTTTCGCGCACGGAGCAGGTATTGAACAGAATGATATCGGCATCCTCGGGCGTGTCGGTTCGGACCAAGCCTTCGGAGACGTTCAGCACATCGGCCATCTTGTCAGAGTCATACTCGTTCATCTGACAACCAAAGGTCTTAATGAATAATTTCTTTTGCATTCAGGATGGAAAATAGAAAAAGGCTCAAAGCCAGAGAGCGGGGACACGCGAAAGGCGCGTGCTGCCCGCAGAAAATACAGCTGGAAAATGCCCAAAAGTATAGCAGGCGCCTGCTTTGGCCGTGGTGCGGATTGTTTCACGTCAGGCGATCCCACCTAGCCTTGGTCCGCCGTCGTCCGCAGCGGCGATCTCTGGCAGCATTGATTGATTAATTTACTCGATGCGGCCAGATCTGATGTCACCTGTCCTTCCACTCGGCCGCTGCTTCCGCACGTTAATTCTGCTGATGTTGCTGACGTGGTCCGCCGGCGCTAGCGCTCAAGCTGCCGACTGGCCCCTATGGGAAAACTTTCGCCGTCATGCGATACAAAGCGACGGCCGGGTGATCGAGCGTCGCGCGAATGACAGAACGACATCCGAAGCTCAGGCCTATGCCTTGTTCTTTGCGCTCGTCGCTAACGATAGAGCGCAATTCGAGCGCTTGTTGTCATGGACTCAAAATAATCTGGCCAACGGTGACTTGCGCGCACAACAGCCCGCCTGGTTGTGGGGCTCGGATACGGCATCTCGATGGCGCGTGCTGGACGCCAATCCCGCCGCTGATGCTGATTTCTGGTTGGCTTATACGTTACTTCAGGCGGGGCGGCTTTGGCAGGTGCCGGATTACAGCATGACGGGCTTGGCGCTGTTGCAGCAAATTCAGACCAGCCAGCAAGTCAATCTGCCGGGTTTTGGAATAACCGTGCTTCCCGGTCGAGACGGTTTTACGCTCGACAAATCCCGCTGGCGCATCAATCCCAGTTACCTGATGCCGCAGCAACTGCGCGCCTTCGCTCAGTATGATCCTGCCGGTCCTTGGCAGGCCATGGCCGATAGTCTCCCCGCAATGATTCGAAAGGCCAGTCCGGCGGGATTCGTGCCAGACTGGATTGTTTACCAGGAGGACAAGGGTTGGGTCCCCGATCTCGTTACCGGTTCAGTCGGATCTTATGATGCGATTCGCGTTTATATGTGGATTGGGATGATGGATGAAGCCGATCCTTCGCGCGCTACTTTGTTGCGCGCCACGTCGGGTATGCGGCGCGCGCTGCAGAGCTCGCAAGGTTCGCTGGAAATCATCAATACTGCCACCGGTGCTGCCCGTGGCAAAACCCCGCCCGGTTTTACCGCGGCCTTACTGCCCTATGCGCTGGCTTTGCAGCAGCCAGCACTGCGCGAGCAACTGCAACAACAAGTACAAGCAACCCAGCAGAGGGCATTTTTTAGTGCGCAAAGTCATTACTACGATCAGGTACTGGCGCTATTCAGTTTGGGTTTTATGGAGCACCGCTTTCGTTTCGATGCGCAGGGCGCCTTGATAACTGCGTGGGCTTCAGTGCCTGCGCACTCTAGGTAAGTCCCTTTCAGTTCAGAAGCTTGTCGACAGCGCGACCCCGGCGTAGGTCCTGCTGTTGCGATCGTCTGGTTCTTCTCTGCCGCCATTGAGTTCCAAAACTAGCTTCTCGCTCACCTTCAGTGCAACGAAAAGACCGTGTTTTTTCACTCGGTAGTTTCGTCCATCAAGCCATTTGCTTTCAATACCAATGCGATAGTTTTCCGATGGGCGCATGCCAATTCGCGCGCGTACAAAACTGCTGGATGTGCCGGTTGAGTAGTTCGCAATCAGATCGGCATCTACTCTGTTGCTCAGCTGACGTGACAGCATGAGCTGCGGATTAAAGGTGAAGAGATCCCCCGCTTTGTCATTGGTAGGCGTATAGGGAGAGAGTTTCACATACCGGTAACCTACTGTTGCTGACAAATCGACCGAGCCGTTTTTCAAGCGCCAGGTTCTGCCCATGCCAGCATCAATACCATTGGATCTGCCATCGATATCAACGGTGGATCCCCGGTCACTATTTTGGTAACCGTAAGCAGTTGAGCTCGCAACGAATTTGCGATACCAATCGTTACCCAGTTGCTTACCCTCTGTGGGCATAATCAAACCCAAGTAAGAGTGCGTCGTCAATGAAGAGCCCTCAACACCTGAAAAAACAACTGACTCAGCGCTCGCGAGTTGTGGCAGAAGAATCCCGATCGCCAGCAGCGGCTTTCCAATTTTTGAGCACAGTTCCTGATGGATTTTCATTTTTTCTCTCCCAAATTAATCGTGGCTTTGATGATTCAATCGGTAGCGACTGGCGCTTAGGCTTAAGTAATAAAACAAAATGGCGAAAGCCAAGCATCAATGCCTTATGCAAAAGCATCATTCCCATCGTCAGTGCGTTTTTTCGATATTGGCCGCGCCGCACATTGCGATCGAGCTGAGTGCTGGAACCAAAGGCGATCGCGATAGCTGATCGCTCACTTGCAGTGTCGTTGAGCTGATAAGAAAATCCCACTGCGACACGTCCATCCTGCAGTTGCGTTATTTTTTGTACCTTTGCGTCGAAGCTGGGATAGCCATCAATAACCAATCTGACCGGTTGCTTGTGGATGAGTGCGACCCAGATGGCACTGTGACTTTCCGTCACGATAGCAGCGCCCGAGGCGGACGCATCGGTTAGCGTGCCATTCTGTGTGTGTTCCGGTCCAATTTGCAGTTGGGCGTTTGATTCAACCCTTGGTCTTGGCTCAGTCCTTCGCTGCTTTCGTTCGAGTGTTACGCCCAGCGCGCACAGGAGGAAAATAAAATCGGCCAGCGTCCAGAAGCTGACAAAAAGTAGCATGTCACGCTGCGAAGGATCATTGATGATGCGCACCGCTCCTGCCGAAAGAGCGGCAATGCTCAGAAAAAGCATCCCATAAAACGGCTTTGCTAGGGACGATACAAAATCCTGTTCAAGGATTTCAGCTTTCGGCGTCACTAGAAATTTTGTTGCACGAAAATTACCCAAAAGTTTCAGCTCGCCACTTGCCAGATGTAACGACTGTATGACCTCGTATAGGTGAGTAATAAATGGCCAGCGAAAGCGGCCATGTAAGTACTGACCTGTAATCAGTGAGCCTATAAGCGCGGGTACACAGTAGGAGAGCGCATCCGGTACGGATGCCTCAGCCAGCGTTACTCCCCAGAGGAGGGCAATGATAGGCATAAACATCAGACACAAGCGCGATATAGGGAAACCCCAAAAAAGTGCAAAGTTGGTGTACATCAATCGCTGCATGAAACTTAAACCTTTGAGTTGCCAAGGCTTCTTCAGGAAAAATATTTGCCACATACCCTGTGCCCATCGCGCGCGCTGCTGAATGAAGCCGCTGAAGGTGTCTGGCTGCAAGCCGGAGACAAGGGGGGCATCAAGATAGACCGAGGTATAGCCGTGGCTGAAGGCTTCTAGTGAAGTCTCCGCATCTTCGGTCACTGTTGCAGTGGAAAATCCACCAATGTCATCCAATGCCGAGCGGCGCAGCATTGCCGCCGATCCGCAGAAAAATGCAGCGCCCAAATAGTCGAGACCGGGCATGGTCGCGTAATAGAATTTTTCGTTTTCAGCGGGTGATTGCGCATCCGTCAGCAGATTGCGCTCCAGAGGATCGGGTGTTACGAAATTGTGTGCGGTTTACACCAGAAAAAGCTTCTCGTCTTCAAGAAAAAATCCCAGTGTTCTCTCGATAAAATCTGCGGTCGGTACATGATCGCAATCTAGCACAACGATAAATTTTCCCTGGGTGAGGGGTAGTGCATCGTTCAGGTTGCCCGCCTTTGAATGGATATTCTTCTGGCGAGCGAGATAGTGTGCGCCGAATTGCGAGGCGATATCTTTGATATGTTGAGCTCTACTAGCGGCAGCCACACTGCGTGCTGGATCGGACTGATGCAGCTTGTCATGCGTGCCGCCATCATCGAGTACATAAACGTTTAATTTTTGAGCGGGATAGCGCATCTGTGTTGCTGCTATCACCGTCGTTTTGAGTAATTCCGGATCTTCATCATAAGTCGTGATGTAGACGTCAACGTCAGGTAGCAGGGAGGCGTCGACAGGAAGCGGTGGAGAAGTACGCTTGATATTCTTCAGGTGAGGAAGTTGCCCCAGTGTCCCTATGACAAAGACATAGCATTCGGCAATAAATAATGTCAGACCACACACTAATGAAGTAAGGCCGGATTCTAACGGTAGGGATTCTGAACCACGCCAAATCAAATAGCGGAGAAAGAGCAAGGTGCTACCGAGAATCAGCACGACCCTGACGACATTGGCCGACGCCAGCTGCTGGCGGTCACGCCAGAACAAAGACAGGATCAGCATGAAGGTCAACAGGCAGATCGAGCCCGCGATTTGTAGGTCACGAGAGGCCGGCAGGCTTGCGATCATGACCAACCCACAGCCAACAGCAATAGCAGCCAAGCCAAATTTCATGCCGGAGGGCGGACGGTGCAGACGACGCGTCAAACTCGGGGTAGGGGGCATGGGCAGAGCACCTTTTTATTAATTTTCTGCTAAATCAATAGTATTGCTAAAAATTCATAATGTCTTACTCATAGTTTACTCATTTTATTATCAAACTACCAATAAAATTCGTATGCGCAGGCAGTTATATTGTTTTAATAACCCGAGGGAAATTTATGGTCGGTATCGGCCAGTGGATTGCTTTATGTATTGATCGGGGATGACTCCCTGAAAACATCAGCGGTATCTGACGAGCTAATGGCAATGCTGGAACTGAAACCGTAAACGCAGTAACGAAGCGAGAAAAATTTTCTGGTTTGGTTAAACCGCGCTAATTGCCCCACATAATGCCAAAACATGTTGTGAAGGCGCGGGGTTTGTATCAGGCAAGATAATGAATTACCAAATATGAGGCGATGCAAATTCCAGGGTCATTTGGTTTGGACGCTCTTGAAAGTTTGTAAGAGCCATTGAAAAGTAGTCTAGTCGAAACTAGACCACTTTTAGATATAAAAAAGCACGTAGATTTCTCTAGGTTCTTGTTTTAAATATGAATTTTGGTGGTGATAGGTGGATTTGAACCACCGACCCCAGCATTATGAGTGCTGTGCTCTAACCAACTGAGCTATATCACCACGAAGCCCGAAATTATGGCGGCTGCCCACTTAAGTGTCAACCTGACTCCCCGAGCAGCTGCTTCAACACTGCCTTTGACAGGCATGGAGCAAGACAATCCAGCACGATACGGTCCGTCATCCCGCGCAGCCAGGTCAGCTGCCGTTTCGCGAGTTGGCGGGTGGCGGCGATGCCTTTTTCTCTAAGTTCTTGCTCACTTATTACGCCATCCAGGTATTCCCACGCCTGCCGGTAGCCCACGCAGCGCATCGACGGGAGTCCGGGGTGCAGGTCGGGGCGGGACTTGAGCGTGCGGACTTCATCAAGCAGGCCGGGATCACTTTTCAGCATCTGGTCAAATCGGCAAGCAATGCGGTCATGCAAGACGCTGCGGTCCGAGGGCTCGAGAGCAAATGACATCATTTCGAACGGCAGGGGCGACGGCGGTGTCCGGGCGAGCAGTGCCGACATCGGCTTGCCTGTCAAAGCGATGATCTCCAGCGCGCGCTGTATGCGCTGAGAATCATTGGGCTTGAGGCGAGCGGCAGTAATGGGATCGAGTTCTGCCAAACGAGCGTGCATCGCAGGCATGCCGTGCCGCGTCGCTTCCATATCTAGTTGCGCGCGCAATGCAGGGTCAGCTTGTGGCAGTTCATCCAGCCCATCACGCAGTCCTTTGAAATACAACATGGTTCCGCCAACCAGCAAAGGCAGTTTGCCGCGTGCGTGAATGTCTTGAATCAAACGCAAGGCATCCTGACGGAATTGCATCACCGAGTACGATTCCGCTGGATCGCGTATGTCAATCAGATGATGCGGTACAGCGGCTTGCTCGTCAGCGCTGGGCTTGGCCGTGCCGATGTCCATGCCACGATAGATCAGCGCTGAATCGACAGAAATAATTTCGCAGGGGAGTTCTTGTGCGATTGCGAGTGCCGCCGCAGTTTTGCCGGAGGCGGTTGGCCCCATGATGGCAACGACGCGGGGCTTTGCTGTAGTCATGCGCTAGCCGAGTGTGGGGCAATCCATCGAACGGCCACGAAATTCAGCGCGCCCAATGTGCAGGCGATGATGGCGAGTGGGTAGAGCGTTCCGTTGTGTGTGGCGCCCACAATCGTGCCAATCACAAATGCACAGGCCATGAGCAGCGCACCCATTAGTCCAGCAGCGGTGCCTGCTTGTCGGGGAAAAGGTGCGATCGCGCCTGACTGCGTCACCGGAAAATTAATGCCGTGCGCGACCATGGTAAGCCACATCGCGCAAACAACAGTGCTCCAGTGCCACAGCCCACCGATGATTGCCAGCAGATAGAAAACACCTGCCCCAAGAGAGCAGGCGGTACCGATGCGCAGAGCGTCTTTGCTACTGAGTGTTTTTAGTAATCGTCTGCAGATAAGTGTGCCGGTCATGTAGCCAGAGACGCCCATCGCAAAGCAGTACCCGAACCATTGCGTGGGTACCTCGAGCACTCGGATCAGTACGAATGAAGATCCGGATATAAACATGAAAATACTGCTGTAGGAGATTGCACCCGGAAAGGCGTAAGTCCAAAATTCGCGCGAACCCAGCACAAGGCGGTAGTTCTCCATCAGACCAGACAAGCGTGTCGCTTCCGGATTTTTATGTTCGTTCGTCTCTGGCAGCCGCAGTGCACAGGCCAGAAACAACAGCGTAGAGAAAATACCGAGTGCGATAAATGCGGCGCGCCAGCCAAAGCTGACCTGTAAATACGATCCGAGTATGGGACCAAAAATAGGTGCTAGCGAGATCCAAGTACTGGCGCGTGCAATAACGCGCGCGCTGTGTTCCGGCGCGTAGGCATCACGAACAATCGCCCGCGCGACCATCACCGCAGCACAGCAGCCTAAGGCTTGCAGAAAGCGCGCCGCGATCAGCAAATCAATGGATCGTGACAAGCCGCACAAGATACTGGCCAGCAGATAAATTCCCAGACCACCGAGCAGCACTGGCCGACGACCAAAGCGATCCGACAGCGGCCCCACGATCAGTTGCGCGCCACCAAAGCCCACGACAAACAACGAAAGAGTGAGCTGCACTGTCGCCACCGGTACGCCGAAATCGGTCACCAGGGTTGGTAATGAAGCTAGATACAAATCCGTCGACAATGGCTGCATCATCAGCATGGCTGTGATCAGCACCAAAATAGGCGCGTGCGCGAATTGGGAAAGCGGCGGCTGGCTCATGAAGTAAATAGTCGCGCTTACTGACCGCGCAGGAAAAGCTTGTCCAGATCGGACAGCGCCAGCTGTACCCAAGTGGGCCGACCGTGATTGCACTGGTCTGCGCGATCAGTCGCTTCCATCTGGCGCAGTAGCGCGTTCATCTCCGGAATACTCAGCTGACGATTGGCTCGGACAGCGGTGTGACAGGCGAGGGTGCCCAGTAGTTCGTTACGGCGCTCGGTCAGCACATGGGAGCCGCCGTACTCTCGAACATCGCGCAGGATGTCGCGCGCCAGTGCCTGTGCGTCGCTGTTGGCCAGTAGCGCAGGTATTGCGCGTACTGCCAGCGTCGTGGGTGACAGCACGGCCATATCGAAACCGAGTGCGGCGAGTACTTCGCTGTTCTCTTCGACGGTGCCAATATCAACGGGATCAGCAATCAGCGTCACCGGTATCAGTAGCGGCTGCAGTTGTACTGAATCAGATTGCAGTGCGTGCTTGAATTGTTCATACAGAATGCGCTCATGGGCCGCATGCATGTCCACTAGCACCAGACCCGCACGATTTTGTGCAAGCACAAAGACGCCATGCAGTTGCGCAAGCGCGAAGCCCAGCGGGAATTCCTCGGTCTCTGCGTGATTGTTGACATCACTACCTGAGTTGCCTGACAAATTCGATAGACCTGATGCATAGGCTGCCAGCGGCGATGGCGCTGTGGATGACAACGTACCGCGAAACATTTCGCCATAGCTGAACGTGTTTTGTGCAACACCCAGCGATGCTTGTCTGGGTTGATTTTGTGTCCAGGGCAGGGCACCTGACGCAGCAGGCATGGGTGCCGGCGCGGTCCCTTGTGCGGTTGCTGACGTGCGGGCCAGTGTGCGACTGACTGCATGAAAGACGAATTGATGTACGGCGCGGCTATCGCGAAAACGTACTTCGATTTTAGAGGGATGCACGTTGACATCGACCAGTGCAGGATCGAGGTCAAGGCGAAGTACATAGGATGGAAAACGATCGCCATGCAGCACGTCCTGATACGCGGCTCGCACCGCATGCGTTAGCAGCTTGTCGCGCACAAAACGACCATTCACATAAAAATACTGCGAGTCTGCTCGTGAGCGAGCTGCCGTTGGCAGTCCAACAAAGCCGTGCAAGCTCAGCGGTCCTGCGGATTCTTCTAGTGGCAGGCGTGCCTGCGCGAATTCATCGCCCAGAATGTGCGAACTGCGTTGCTCGAGCGAGCTTTCTTGCCAGTGATCGACCGTCTTGCCGTTGTGGCTGAGGGTAAAGCGCACATCCGGTCGAGCCAATGCGATGCGGCGAACGACCTCAGCGCAGTGGCCGAATTCGGTTTGTTCTGTCTTGAGGAATTTACGACGGGCGGGTGTGTTGAAGTACAGATCCTGCACATCAATCACCGTGCCTTGTGCACCGGATGCCGGTGATGCCTTGTCGGGCGCGTGGCCGCTGATTTGCCAGGCATGCGCCTGTGCATGACTGCGCGAGGTGAGTGTCAATTGCGAAACGGAAGCGATCGACGCCAGCGCCTCACCACGAAAGCCGAGCGTGTTGACGTTTTCCAGATCGACCAAGCTGGCAATCTTGGACGTTGCATGGCGTGCCAGCGATAAAGGCAATTGTTCGGGCGGTATGCCACAACCGTCGTCGGTGATGGCGATTCTTTTTACACCGCCGGCCTCCAGTCTGACTGTGATTTGCGTTGCGCCCGCATCCAGTGCGTTTTCTAGGAGTTCTTTGACGACAGCAGACGGACGCTCGATGACTTCGCCGGCCGCAATCTGCGAAATCAGCTGATCAGGTAGCGGTCGAATGACCCGTTCTGCAGGGAGGGAGTTGCTGTTTGTTTGAGGCATCGGCTGATTATACCGAGGGTGGCAGAACGCTTTTCATGTTCGCTCTGTCATGTCATTGGCAGAACCAGCGTGTATCATCGGCGCTTTTTGCGGCTTCTCTCAGGCGGACAATGGAATTTTCACAACTTCTGAGCCTTGTGCTTCATATCGACAAATCGCTGGAGACGATGCTGTTGGCTTATGGGCCCTGGGTGTATGCGGTGCTGTTTGTAATTGTTTTTGCAGAAACGGGCTTGGTGGTTTTCCCTTTTTTGCCCGGTGACACGCTGTTGTTTGTCGGTGGCGCATTTTGCGCGAATGGCGCGATGCATGCTGGACTTCTGATTGTGCTGCTAGTACTCGCTGCAGTGATTGGTAATACCGTGAATTACTACGTGGGTCGCGCAATCGGTCAGCAAGTCTATACCCGCAACTATCGCTGGCTGGATAGAAAATCGCTGGAAAAGACACACGCTTTCTTTGACAAGCATGGTGGTAAGACGATTGTCATTGCACGCTGGTTGCCCGTGGTTCGCACCTTTGCACCGTTTGTGGCAGGTGTCTCCGGCATGAGTCTGGCGCGCTTTCAGATCTATAACGTTACTGGCGCTATGTTTTGGGTCGTGGTGCTGGTGATGGCCGGCTACTTTTTTGGCAATATCCCCGTGATTCGAGATCATCTCAATACCATCGTGCTAATCGGTGTGGCTGCGGCCGTGGTGCCCGTAGCGTTGGGTGCGGTGTGGCGGTTTGTTGCCAAGTTTCGCAAAGGTGGGGCGACGGATAATCCCAGTCAGTAAGGTAACGCCACTGGATCCCGGCCTGCGCCGGGATGACGTTCGAAGGTCTATTGGCTTTAAAGTCGTCCTCCCGGCGCAGGCCGGGATCCAGTGGCTTTGTGTTGCTGTTGGCATTACGAGCTTCTGGGTGATTACTACTACCAAGACGAAATGCAGCTATAAAAAATCTCTGCAAGTACCGATCAGGTAAGCGGATTTTTCCGCAAGCTCGGATGCTTAACCAGATATTTTTGTATCCCGCGCATCAGCGCGTCGGCCATCTTGTCCTGATAACTTTCATCCGTCAGCTTCGCTTCCTCTTCCGGATTTGAAATAAACGCAGTCTCGACCAGAATGCTCGGAATATCCGGTGCTTTGAGTACCGCAAATCCTGCTTGTTCTACCTGCGCCTTGTGCAGGCGATTGATGTTACCGATTTCGCCTAATACGGATTTGGCGAGCTTCATGCTGTCATTGATTTGCGCTGTGGTCGAAAGATCAAGCAGCACGGTCGCGAGTTGCTGGTTTTTACTACGCAGATTGACACCACCAATCAGATCGGCGGCATTTTCTTTGTTGGCCAGCCAGCGCGCTGCGGTTGAACTGGCGCCCTTTTCTGATAACGCAAACACCGATGAACCGCGCGCGGTGGGTTCAACGAATGCGTCTGCATGAATCGACACGAAAAGATCAGCCTGCACCTTACGCGCCTTTTGTACGCGAACATTCAATGGAACGAAATAATCACCATCTCGTGTGAGCATCACCCGCACGTTGGGTTGCTGTTCGAGTCGTGATTTGAGGCGGCGCGCGATCGATAGCACGACATTTTTTTCGTAGCTGCCGCCACGACCTACGGCACCCGGATCCTCGCCGCCATGCCCAGGATCGAGCGCGATGGTGACCATGCGCGTCAGGGGCGTGAGTTTGTCTTCATTCGAACCAGGTTTTGCCACGGAGGGATTATCAGCAGGCGGACGCAGATCGGCCGAGGGCGGATTTTTTTGCAGGAAATCGGCAATCGGATCGACAGGATTGAGCGGGAAAAGATCGAAGATCAACCGATGCTTGTATTCGCCTACGGGCTCCAGCGTGAAGACCTGCGGTTGGATTTCTTCCTTCAGGTCGAACACCATGCGAACGACACCGGGTCGGTTCTGGCCTACTCTGACCTGAGCGATGTAGGGGTCGTTTGGCTGAATTTTTGCGACCAGACTCTTGAGTTTGTTATCGAGCTCGACGCCTTCGATTTCCACGACCAGTCGATGCGGGTCTTTGACGATGAAATGAGAGGCCTTGAGCTTGCTATCGTTTTCCAGCGTAACGCGAGTGTAATCGGCAGCTGGCCACACCCGTACGGCGACGATGCCGGCAGCGCGTGCCTGTCCCGTTGTGCAGAGCGAGAGCAATAGCGTGGCACCGGCTTTGAGTACCGTGCGTCGTGATGCGGGTTTTACTTTGTCCAGTGGAGATCCAGGTGGTTTAGGCATGTCGTGCCTTGTTCGGAATTCGCGCACAATTCTACCGTACGACCTTCGCCTGCGACAGAGAGAAAAACATCCAGATCGGCCGGCGGCAGCAAGCCCTGAGCCTGTTCCGGCCACTCCACCACGCACAGATGTTCACTGTCAAAGTATTCACGAAAACCGGCATCGATAAACTCTTCAGGACTGCCCATGCGGTAAAGATCGAAATGCATCAGGCTTAAAGCTTTGCCATCTACGCTGATCGCATAGGGTTCGACCAGTGTGTAGGTGGGGCTTTTTACGCGGCCTGAGTGCCCCGCGGCTTGCAGCAGCGCGCGCGTAAGACTAGTTTTGCCGGCCCCCAGTTCACCGTGAAGATAGATTTTCAGTCCCGACGTCAGCGTGCGTGAGAGTGCGGCGCCCAGCGCTTGGGTGCTCGTTTCGTCGGGAAGTTGGGTGGTCCAGCGCTGCATCTCTTAAAATGATCCTTTTACAAAGTACCTAGAGTCTCTATCAAAATGAGCGTCACGAAGCGGCGCGGTCGCTGGAAAGGCGACCTCAACGTGGGTAGCGGCATTTTGATAGAGGCTCTTATTCATGGATCCGATTCAGTCAACCAATCTCGCGCAGGACATCCGGCAGTGGAGCGTAGCGCTCGGCTTTGCCGATCTGCGCATTGCGGATGCCCACCTCGATGGGGCACACGAACAGTTGCAACAGTGGCTTGATGCGGGCTTTCACGGCGAGATGGATTATATGGCAGCGCACGGCACGCGGCGCACGCGTCCTGCCGAATTGGTGCCGGGTACAGTGCGTGTGATCAGCGCGCGCATGGATTATCTGCCGCAGCAGACTGATACCGATTGGCGTGAACATGAAACTCGGCGTCTGTCGGATCCCGATGCTGCGGTGGTGTCGGTGTATGCCCGTGGTCGGGATTATCACAAGGTCTTGCGCTCTCGTTTGCAGCAGCTGGCTGACAAAATTGCTGCGGCCATCGGCCCCTTCGGCTACCGTGTATTTACTGATTCGGCGCCTGTGATGGAAGTAGAAATCGCTCGACGTGCCGGTATGGGCTGGCGCGGCAAGCACACACTGCTGCTCAATCGCGATGCGGGCTCGATGTTTTTTTTAGGCGAGATTTTTACGGATTTGCCTTTGCCTGCAGACTCGCCCACCAGTGATCACTGTGGCGAGTGCCGTGCTTGCATTGATGTTTGTCCTACCCAGGCCATCGTTGCGCCTTATCAGCTGGATGCTCGCCGCTGTATTTCGTATCTCACTATTGAACTCAAGGGCAGCATACCGACCGAGTTTCGCCCGCTGATAGGCAATCGCGTGCTCGGATGTGATGACTGTCAGCTTGCCTGTCCCTGGAATAAATTCGCCCAGCGCAGTGTTTTAACTGATTTTGATGCGCGTAATGGGTTGGAAAGTGCGACGCTGATTGAGTTGTTCGCGTGGAGTGAGGATGAATTTAATGAGCGGCTCGAAGGTAGCGCGATACGGCGCATTGGGCATGAGCGCTGGCTGAGGAATATTGCGGTGGCGCTCGGGAATGCTTTGCGAAGCGATTGTGATAATGGCAAAGCGCATACAACAGCGGCTTTGAAGGCTCGTGCTGATCATCCGTCTGCGCTGGTGCGTGAGCATGTGCAGTGGGCCTTGTCACAACAGACCTCGGCGTCTGATTAAAGACCTGATTAATTTTTCGGATATGGTTTAGTAACGGTGAGAGCGGATTTGCCCAAATTTTGGATCAGCCGCACAATGCACTACGACTTGTTTTGAGGAGAATCTTGTGTTGTTTACAGCCGTATTAAGTCCTGCAGAGGAAGGCGGATACATTGCCCTGAATCCAGAAACAGGGGCTACCACTCAAGGGGAAACCGTAGATGAGGCAATTTCGAATCTTAAAGAGGCGACTTCGCTTTACCTCGAAGAATTTCCCGGGACATTCAGCGGCCCTCCTTTAATCACCACGTTCGATTTAGCGCATGCCTAAAACTGCAGACTAACCAGGAAAAGAAATTGTTCGCGCATTAGAAAAGTTGGGTTTTCGCGTAGCAAGACAATCTGGCAGTCATATTTTGATGAAAAGAGGCGAAAAAGGCTGCGTTGTACCGAACCACAAAGAAGTCAAAGTCGGTACTGTGAACGGCGTCCTCAGGCAAGCTGACATCTCCCCAGAGGCATTTCAAAAAGCCTTATCCGACTGATCCGGACGATTCAATAGCGAGCGCAGGTCGGATCCAGCGACTTTGCCGTAGAGCCTCTTAGTGCGCCAGCATCAGCCAGACTGGTAGCGTGACAATCGACAGCAGCGTACCCGCCGAAATCAGAAAAGCGACCAGCGGTGCATTACCACCCATGCGGGCCGCCAGCACATAGGCGCTCGATGCTGTGGGTAATGCGCAGAACATCACCGCAATCTGCAGTTGCAGCGGCGGCAACTCAATCCAGCGACCTAGCGAGAGTGCAATTGCGGGTAGTGCGAGTAATTTCACCGCGATGAAATAGGCGCTAATACCGCGTGCTTGCGACAGCGCGTTTAATTTCAGACCGGCACCCACCATGATCAGGCCTAGTGCAATCGAGGCGCTGCCCATGCGCGATAGCGTTGTCGCGACCACATCAGGCAGGCTGCCACCGGCAAGGTTGAACAAGGTGCCACTGGCGGTAGAAATTAGCAGGGGATTTTTTATAATCTCGGGCAATAGGGAGCGATTGCTACCGTGGGCGAGTGCATGCACGGCCGCTGTATTACAAAGCGGCACGGCAAAGCCGATGATCAATGCCATTAGCGATGTGCCGGCTTCGCCGCCGAGCCGGAACGCGATGGCCAGCGCGATATAGGAATTGAAGCGGAAAGCGGTTTGGACGCCGGACTCGAAGATCATGGGTCCCGGCCTGAACAGGAGTTTTGCCAGCCAGCCCAGCGCGATGCCACAAGCCACCGCGATCAGCGCGACCTGCAGCAGCTTGCCCGTCGTATCAAAATCCAGCGGCGTTCTAGCTGTGGAAACGAAGAGCAGGGCGGGGAAAAGGATGAAATACACCAGCTTTTCCAACCCGGTCCAGAAGCTATCGCCCCAGTCTGTCAGGCGAATCAGGACGTAACCAATCAGGATCAGCGTGAAATCGGGTACCAGGAGGGTGAGAATATTCATTATTTTTATCGCATCCGGACCCGGATCTTACGATATTCCCTGAGATCAAC
>Ga0315905_10000518_pt1 | contig 41728 bp, 31 predicted proteins | sample LakEriMetagenome_5_FD_203522 | JGI IMG/M metagenome (GOLD analysis project Ga0315905, IMG submission 203522) | Freshwater fungal communities from buoy surface, Lake Erie, Ohio, United States - Buoy 4 MA121 | ecosystem: Environmental > Aquatic > Freshwater > Lake | place: USA: Lake Erie, Ohio...
CCGAAAAAATTCTAGCAAGAGCGAGAGATGGGCCGGTCGTAGGCCGGTAATCTGCCCGGCGCGGGGCATTATATGCTGTCTGCAAAGCACTGCCCGTGAATGGTGAAATACTTGACCGGTGGGGTCGGGAAGGTCAATTTGCAGCGTGGCAAAGTTGAATAGCCAAAGGTGGGAAGCATTCGCTCAGGCGGTCTCATCCGGAGAGTGCTCTGGTGCGGAGGCTTACCGCCGTCATGTCTCCGGAGGGAAGTGTTCTGCCCGAACGGCGGAGGTAGCGGCTTCAAAAATGTTACGGGACGGCTCTGAGGTTGCTCTGAGGGTTTCAGAGTTACGCGGGGTTTCGGCGGCTGTGGCTGAGCGGGAATTCGCCCTGTCGCGGTCCGCGTGGCTGCACCGGCTTTTATTCTTGTCGGAAAAGGCGGCAGCAGCGGGGGATTTTTCCACGGCAATGCGTTGTCTGCGGGAGATCGGCAAGGCGATGCCGCAATGGTATGAAGCGCCAGCAGAGAAGCCGGGAATCTGCGTGGTAATCAGATCGGCCTGAAAATGGGCCGTGGATCACCGCGATTATGGGCGCTTCACAAGACGGGTGCGGAAGAATCTGGTTGGGCTGCCGCTGGGATAATCGCCCGGCGCGGTGGGTGTCCAGTTCACCAGGTCCGTGCTGCTCTCCAGAATGACTTGCCAAGTAGTGCCAGCTTCAAGCGGGATGCCCGTAGGTGTGCCGGCAGTCCCGGCGCGATTCACTTCTACTGTGGCGAATCCAGATGCAGCGCCGGTGTTCCCCGTGTCACCAATACGCATTTTGATAACCGCCGGGCCAGCCACTTTGACGGGATTTACCGCGCATGAATAGCCTCCGCCCGCAATAGGCGTAATGTTCACACTCGGAATTTCGTGCTCCTGCCCTCCAGCATTGACCACCATGCGCAGGAGCCAGGAATTACCACTAGCCCTAAAGGCTGGATGATGGGCAAATTTCAACTCCGCAGTATCTCCCTGATTCAGTGTAATTGAGTCCGAATCTACTTGTTGGTTCTGCGGGTTTGCCACAACAAGATTATAATGCTCGCCAGCCTGTGCTGCGAGGTTTGCGGCAGATAGAGTGAGGGCAATGAGTATCGCTTTCATAAGTGGCTACTCTACCGGGACCGCTTTCGGATTGTCAACTTGGGCCAATGGAATCTGCCCGGAGGTTCTCCCGGCGCCGGGAGTGTTCCCGGGGAATCGCCTAGTCATGATTAAGTGATTCCTCCCGGTCCGGATTGCAGAGAGAATCACGGCGGGGGCCTGGCCGGCGAAATTAGCGGGTGATGAGCATGACCTTCTTTCCGGTGCGTCGGCTCCACTCCTCGAAGATGGCATTCCGCCAGGGCTCGTATTCGGGGAGCATCGCTTCGATCTGCTGCGGGGTCAGGGGCCACGGATCCCATGCGCAGGTGAAGGCGGCGGTGGTTTCGTCGAAGGTCGCGGTGACGACGGGGCCGGACCGGGTTCTCAAGATGTGGGTGGTTTTCATTGTGTGAGGAGTGCGGAGACGGGCGGACGGGAAATGGCGGCTGGTGTTTCCTATAGGGGCGGGCCGGTTGTTTCCGGCGGGTTTCCAATGCGGGCGGTTTCGTTTCCGAGTTTCCCGTGAAGCCGGGCAGGTTGTTTCCGTTTCGTTTCCATGGGCGACGGTTTTGTTTCCACTGGCCGGCGGGCCGTTTCCGGTTTCTCCCCCATAGGGACGAAACCGGAAACGGGGCCGGTCAGGCGGGCTTGTAGACGCGGTTCTCGATGCGAATGAGGCCTCTGGTTTGCGCCTTGCGCGCCCATTTGCTGATGGTGCCCTTAGTAACCCCCAGTTCCTCGGCAAGGTCGCTGGCTTTGGTTATGCCGCCGCGCACGAGGTCAACGAGGGCGTCCACGTCACTGTGGCGTGTGCATTCGATGGTGAGGCGGTTGGCCTTGGTTGTCATCTTCCAGTGTAGGGGCGGGCAGCTGGCGGCGGCGTTGCGGGCGTTCCGGTTCTTAGTGAAGCGGCTCTTGAACTCCGCGCCGTCGCTCTCGCTGTCGCCGGCATCTTCGAGTTTCAGGATCCAATGGGCCGCGTCCTCCCGGCGCGAAGTGCCCCGCATCTGGCCGTTCCGCCCGGCATGGGCGACAACAATAACGGTGATGTGATTCCGCCGCAGGTCGAGCAGCCATGGCTGAGCCATTTCCCAGGCGTCGGCTTCGTTCTCAGCCATGCCGCGAAACAGACAGGAAAGGTTGTCGAGGAACAGGACGGCGATGCCATGCTCGATGAGCATCTCCAGCAAGCCTCGCTGCTGGGCGGGATCGGTGAGGTTGAAGCCGCTGCCCGTGGTGTCGGCTACCTGCTCGTGGTGTAACCAGTGGACATTGGCGGGAAGGTCCGTGAGAACCGCACGTTCGATGGCATCAGGGAGATTGACCTCTCCGTCCACGTAGCAGACGCGCTGCGGGCCAGCGGTGCCGGCTTCCCATTCGCCGAGCGAGGTGCCGCGGGCGATGGCTCCCGCCATGGTGAGGGCCATCCATGTCTTGCCCACGCCGCGAGGGGCGTAGATGAAGCCGAAGTCGCCCGCCCGCAAGAACGCGCCGAGTAGTGGCGGGCGTTCCGGGATCTGCTGACTGGTGAAGCCGGTGCCGTCCATGAGGGTGCTGGCGAATGCGTTCTTCCAGTCGATGTCAGGGCGCGCGCCCTGGGTTCCCTGCACTGCGGCAGCTGATGAAGCGGCGACCCGGGCCAGGGCCTTCTCGTAGCCGGCGGGATCCGTCTGCGCGGGGTCAAAGGTTTGAACGTCCATGGTTATCAGAAGGTGAGGAGTTGGTGCCAGTAGGAATCATCGGCGGGGAGGTGGCGGAGGGCCTCGCCGAGGTCTTTGCTGCCATTTGGCAGGCGGATGCAGTCCACAGAGCAGCCGGCGGTGCGTAGTGAGGCGGTCCAGACAGCAGCGGCTTCCTGGCCGGCGGGGTCCGCATCCGGAATGATGCGCACACGGCGGCCTGACAGCTTGATCAGATGCTCAGCGGTGAATCTGCTGGATGCGGAGACGGCGGCGAGGACGGCCGCGGCATGCAGCGGGGCGGAATGACAATCGGCGCGATGGATGGCTTCCGCGGCTTCCAAAATGCTGATGGCTCCCTCTGTGAGAATGACAGGCACATCAGTCGCGCCCATGCCTCCGGGATTAAGGAATGCGCCTTCGCTGCCCGGCAGATTCTGGGCCTTGATGGTCTGGCCACCAGGCCGGGTGAACGGTAGGCCATCCATCCGCCGCACCTGGGCAAAGGTGCCGCAGCGGATGGCGAGGCACTCCACGTCTCGCCAGCGGCAGCGCCACAAGTGGCGATGCACGCCGATGAGGTAGGCGGCTTCCGGTGAAACCGCGCGCAGGGCGGCGATGGCCGTGAGGTCCGCGGGCGACGGGGTGCGGAAGTCTGGCCACTGTTGACGCTTGGCGGCCTTCTCCGCGCGTTCATCCACGGGGCCAGCGGGTGCGCCGCTGGTGGCGTGGCGGGTGGCGTGGCGGGTGGCGTGGCGGGTGCTGTCCTTCTCAAGGAGATAGCCGGAATGGCCGGGGCTCCTGACGGCGCTGGCGAGCTTGCGCCGCAGGTCGGCTTCCGTCCATGGCGGGACACACGAGGCATTCCACTCCGCGAGCAGGGGAAAGGCCTGAGCCGGCGGGAGGTTGAATCCCTTCACCAGCGCGGCGGCGGCTTTGTAGGTGGCGGCGTCTCCACCACTGCCGGCGATGGCCGGCGGCACGTTGCCCAGATAACGCCGGGCGCGTTCGATGGGATCGAGGTTCATGGGCGCGATTCCGTTTTGGAAGTTGCGCCGGGGCATCCTTCACCTATGCTCGCGGGGTTCTGAATCCCGGCCGGGCAGGCGAATGCTCCCCGGCTTTTTTCATGCCGCGGGCGGGAGATTGCCGCCGGTGGCGCGGCGAGTCGGCGGCGTGATGGTGTAGGACAGGCCGCTGTTTGCGCATCGCTCTTCGTAGGCAATAACATCTGCGAGCCGATAGCGGGCTACCCGCCCGCCCATGCGATACACGGGCCATCCCTCGCGGCGGGCGGCACGGCGGACGGTTTCGGTGGAGCAGGCGTCCCAGCGACGGGTAACGCCCTGCACTGTGATGTAGGCCTGGGATTCCGGGCTACCCTTCTGAGTCTGTTTTCTGGACATCGCACACAATCCCGCGCATCCAATCAGAGCGTGAGGGGATCAGGTGGCTTGTCTATTCCCCCCTGGTTTCTGGCGTCCGGCAGGCCCTGCAACCCCAGAGCCTTACAGGCGTCGCGAAACTCCTTAGCGAAGTCCTGTGGGACTTTGGTCTTAAACTCGGCTTCCACCATTTCCTTCAGCCTCTTTTTCGTGGGCAGATGCCTGGGAAGCAGATGCGGGCCATCTTTTCCCGTCCACCACGCGGCAAGCTTTTCAGCGTGCACTCTGTAATCTCGCCTGTCTTGAGCTTCCTGCATGGTCCTAAAAACGTAACGCGTCAGAACTGATGTGACGGAAAAGCCGATGGAGTTCAGGCCGGCATCTCTGAGGCTGCGGGTAAGGCACTCCAAGATTAGGGACTTCAGCGTCTGCTTCCGAGGGTGGCGCTTTGCTCTCAGCACCTTAGCAAGTTTCTCCAGTTCATCTGCTCTATTGCCGGTGATCACGCCGGCAAGCCAATCACCCAGGCCGGCCCGCTCCTCCGCCTTCCATCGCATCGTGAACGGATCGTCGTCGTAACTGGATAGCTTCAGAACGTCGGCCCGCCTGAGAAGGTCAGAGAATGCGCGAAACTGCACCGTCTGCTTACGATTCCCAAACAATTCCACTTCCTCCCGCTCTGCTTGCGCTGCGGGCGACATCGCGACGGCAAGGAACTGCTGCATCCATTCGAAGCCGGCTGTAGCTTCCCTTAGCGCCCTGCCCTTGAGGACGGGGCGGAGCGGAGCCGATGGTGGCGGCGGCTCTGAGCTCAAGAGTGAGCCGGGGAGGTTCGGTCTTCCAAATCCCATGCGCGGAATGGTTTTGCCTCTCAGTGTTTGGCAGTGCGCTTCTTTTTCAATGGCGGACTGGTATCCGGAGCACTGGCTGCCGGTGCTGTGAACGGGATGGGGCCGTCAGTGCTGGCGAGCAAATCCCCCAGGCCGGCGGTGATGGGCTTCTTGATGTCAGCATAGAAGGCCGCGGTGATTGTCGGCGTGGAGTGGCGGAGATAACGCTGTGCAGAGAACAAGCCGTGATCGGTGGCCACGATGCTGCCGATTTCCTTTCTCATGGTGTGAATGGGGCGAGCGTCAGAAACCCCCTGAGAGCGCAGCCAGACAAGGAGTCGCTGGTGTGTGCCTTCCACACGATAAGCGCGATTGCGGCCCTGTGGCGCGTGCTGCGGGCCATCCAGGACAAATACGCCCCTCTTCTTAGCGTGGAAGCCTTGGAAGAGGGCGGCGGTCTCCACATCTAGGTCCACGGTGCCGGAACTGTCGGCGCTCTTGAGCCGGTGAAACTCGGTGTCCTGCAATTGTAGCCGGCGGTTTGCAAAATCGAAGGCGCTCCAAGTGAGCAGGTCCGCTTCACTCCTCCGCAGCCCGCAGACCAGCGTGAGAAGCAACAGCTTGAAAGCTTCCGAGTCCGTTTGGGCGAGTTCATCGCGTGCGGCGGCCAGGATGGCGCGTGCGTCTATCAGGCTTTTGTAGCGGAGCGAGGGAGGCTTTTCCAGGGGCACGCCATCCAGCGGGAGCACGGGAGGCAGGATCACCAGGGCTCCGATGTCGGCCAGGTGCTTGCGGGCGAAGAGACCGCGGGCGTTCCTCAGAAGGGAATTCGTGGTGATGACGGCACGGTTGCGGGCGGTGGCGTCCCTGCCTGCGGAGCGGATGTATTCGTTGCGCCATGCCTTCACCGCGGAGGGCGTTATTTTGTCCAACCGAACCCCATCCACTTTCGCCCGGTAAGCCTTTCCCGCATCTTTGAATTTACCAGCGTCGGTGATGTTGCAGACTCCTGCCACGATACGGCGGAAGGCTTTCTCGTATGCATCAAGCGATTGCGGACGAGCCATGCTGAGGCTCTTGGCCGCGGCGATCAGTGCTCCCACTGTGCCGGCCTTGGGCTGCACCGGAGGGCGCACCTTACGGAAGGCGGCATCCCATCCCAGGCGCTCCACATCCTTCCATACCTCAGCAGCCTGGCGGGCAGCATCCTCTTTGCTGCGGGTTTGGAAGGAAAGCCGGCGCTCCACGCCACTCCGGTAGAACCGGGTTTCATAATAGCCTCTGCCATCCCTCATTTCCATGCGTGGAAGCCAGTGGCGGTAATCATTTTTCGGCCATGCCTTGTTTCCCCCTCTATCACGTTTGGGCCGGTCATGGGCCGGTCTCAATATGGGCACCTGTGTGTGGTCTTGCGTGGCAGTAGAATCGTCCGCATCTGCCTTGAATCCTTGTTTCTTCGGGGCTTCTTCGCTCATAACCATACGCTGCCACAAACTGCCAAATAGCGCAAGAAACAGACTGTAAATCTGCTGACTTACGTCTTCATTGGTTCGAATCCAATCCTGCCCACCATTTTACTTTTTTGGCTGCCACATTTGCCCCATTCGGTGTCACGGCAGGCATAAAAAGCGTCAGTCACAAGGAAAGCTTGGACAAGGCCAGTCGATGCGGAGCGAAACACCGGCCATCGTGGACGCTGGCTGTATATGCCTGCATCATCATCCTGGAGCCAAGCCCCTGCTTTCACCGTGCGCACCGGCCTTGATGACCTCCTGGTGTGGAAGTAAACCACCGATCAGGAAGCCGGTGACTTCATCACCGCCTATCACATTCAGGTCGCCGCCGATGCCGCGTTCACCACACCCGTCATCACCTTGAACGACATTACCCCGCCCTCACAGGTCCGCCGTGATGCCCAGCCCGTGCTCTCTGTAACGCTCAGCAGCCCGGCCGGTTCTGACTTGCTCACCACAGGCACTGTCTATCACTGGCGCATCCGCGCCGCCGACAACCGCAGTGCCTGGTCCGCATGGCAGAACACCCCTGACATCAGCGCCCCAAATGCCGATCCCGACGGGGACGGCGTCGCGGATCTGCTGGAGTTTGCCTTCAACACCGTGCCGGTCAATCCCGCCTCCCGTGCGGTGCCCAGCCGGGAACTTCCGGCGAAAGCCCCGCGCTCAACTCCCGTCAGTGCAAAGGAGGCACCGCCCCCCTGCATCGACTACACCGTAGACGGCATTCGCTACACAGTGGAATCCTCCACCTCCCTGCTTTCAGGCCCGTGGACCAGCGGACCGGGCACGGTCGCCGTCACGGGCACTCCCAGGGACAATGGCGACGGCACCGAGACCATCACGGTAATACTGCCGCACCCCATCACACAGCATCCCGCGCGCTTTCTGCGGCTGAAAGTCTCCGCCGTTCCTTGATCGGGTCCCGCGTCCTCTTCTGAAGCTGCCGCCGCTGCGGGCATCCTGACCGACTGCCGCAAATCCGCGTTTTGCAGGCGGGCGGAATGGTTATGGGTAGGCGGGTTCAAAAACTGCGCCGCGCCATGACTTCAGAGGTTCCCATTCCATCGCCTCCGCCACCTGCCCGGGCGGGATACAGGCACCGTCCGTGGAGAAAGTGGCTTCTGCAGTGCGGATGTATTGCCACGGGGCTTTGGCTGCTCGGGTGGTATGCCCTGCCGTGGGCCTTTCCATGGCCAGAGGAGTTGAATAGCTCACCGGCACCGGCGGCCAGTCTAACGGACCGAGAGGGCACGCCGCTGCGCCGCCTGCTGCATGGAGACCGCCGGGCCGGTGAGCCGCTGCCGCTGGCAAAAATCCCGCAGGCATTGATCCACGCAACACTGGCCGCGGAGGATCAGCGGTTCCGCTCCCACGGCGGCGTGGATCTGCTGGCCACGGTGCGGGCCTTGAAGGATTCGCTGACAGCCGGCCGCAGCGTCTCCGGCGCGAGTACCATCACCCAGCAACTGGTCAAGATCGTGCATCCGCGGCCGCGCACCCTCTGGACCAAGGCCGTGGAAATCATGACGGCGCGCCGCATTGAGATGACCTGGGACAAGAATACGATCCTGGAAGCCTATTTGAACCGTTTGGGCTACGGCAGCTTTGCCTCCGGGTGCCGCGAAGCTGCGCAAACGTTATTCGACAAGCCGCTGCTCGACTGCAGCCTCGCGGAATGCGCCTACCTTGCAGGGCTACCGCAGGCACCCGGCCGGCTCAGTCCGTGGCGCAATCCGGATGGCGCGAAGAATCGTCAGGAATGGGTCCTGAGCCGCATGCTGACGGCGGGATTCATCACAGAGGAGGAGCACCGCCGTGCGCAGGCGGAACCGCTGCGACTGGCAAGGCGCGGCGCAGCCTTCACTGCACCGCACCTTGTGGATCTGGTACTCACTGCGCAGTCCATCAAGCCCTCCGCCGGCACACAACTCCGCACCACCGTGGACACCGGCATTCAGGAACACTGTGAACGCAGCATCCGTGACCGACTGGCCAGGCTGCATGGCCAGAACGTGCGCCATGCGGCGGCCGTGGTGATGGAGAATGCCACAGGCCATGTGCTGGCGCTGGTGGGCAGTCCGGATTACGCCGCCGCCGATGCGGGCCAGGTCAACGGCGCCACCGCGCGCCGTTCGCCAGGGTCCGCGCTCAAGCCATTCACTTATCTGCTCGCCTTCCAAAGCGGCATGAGCCCCGCCACCATCGTGCCGGATTTGCCGGTGGAATTCATGACGCCCACAGGAGTTTATCGGCCGCAGAATTACAACCACCGGGCGGCCGGACCGGTGTCGCTGCGCGAGGCCCTGGCGAATAGCCTCAATCTCTCTGCCGTGCGGCTGCTCCAGGATCACGGCGGCGCTCCGGCTCTGGTGGAGGCACTCCAGACCTGCGGCATCACTACCCTCACCCGCAAGCCGGAGGACTACGGCCTGGGCCTGACCATTGGCGGCGGGGAAGTCACGCTGCTGGAACTCACCGCAGCCTACGCCGTGCTCGGCCGGATGGGCACCTGGCGGCCGCCGGTTTTCCTGGCAGACACACCACCCGTGCCGGAGGTGCGCGTGTTCGATCCCGCCGCGTGCTGGCTGCTGGCGGATGTGCTGTCGGACAACGACGCGCGGCAGCGGTCATTCGGCATGGACAGCGCGCTGCGCCTGCCGTTTCCCGTGGCGGTGAAGACCGGCACGAGCACCGACTACCGCGACAACTGGACCGTTGGCTGGAATGCGCGGTTCACGGTCGGCGTGTGGGTGGGGAATTTCGACAATTCGCCGATGCGCGGCGTCTCCGGCGTCACGGGCGCGGCACCCATTTTTCGCGACATCTTCTCCTGGCTGGACACTCGCTGGCCCACGCCGTGGTTTGAGCGGCCGCCGGAGGTCGTGGAGGTGGAGGTCGATCCTCAAACCGGCAAGCCGGTACCGCAGCGGCTCAAAGGCCGGCGCCCCGCGGTGCTGGAAAAATTCCTCCGGGAGAATGCACCCGACACCACACCCAACGACCTCGCCTACGATGCCACCGGCCGGCTGCTGCTCTCGCGCGACTATGCCGCGTGGCTGGCTGGCCCTGACAACTGGCTGGGTGCTGCCGCCGTGTCCACCAGCGAGGCAGAGCCGGCCGCCCTGCGGATTCTCTCGCCCGTTCCTGAAGCCCGACTGCTGCTCGACCCGGACTTGCCGGACGGCGGGCGGCGGCTTCCACTCAGGAGTTCTGCCCCACCGGCGGAGGTTGAATGGAGAAGCGACACGCTCAAGATCGAAAGCACCCCGCACGGCCGGGTCGCTCTGCTCACCCCAGGGGAACACCGCATCACGCTGCGGCATCTCCCGAGCGGCGAAGTCCGCGAAGCCCGCATCACCGTGCGCGACTTGTAATCCTCCCATGACAAAATCGGAAACCGGCTCACCATACGGCTTCTCTTCCGCCCTGACATGACGACCTCAACTCCTGCGATCGAAATCCGCGACATGCGGGTGGACTACGGCAGCTTCATGGCGGTGAACGACATCAGCCTCACCGTGCCGCCCGGCGAAGTCTGCGGACTGGTAGGACCGAACGGCGCAGGCAAGACCAGCACGTTCAAAGTGCTGACCACACTCATGCATCCCACCTACGGCGAGGTGCGCCTCTGCGGGCTGGACCTTTTCGACGATCCTGAATCGGCGCGCGAAATCCTCGGCTACATGCCGGACTTCGCTCCCGTGCCGGGCGACCTGCGGGCGTGGGAATTTCTGGATCTCTTCGCCCATGCCCACGGCCTCGGCTCACGGTCCCGCCGCCGTGAGCGGGTGGAGCAGTGTCTGGAGGAAGTGCACATGACCGAGAAGCGCAACGCGTGGTGCCGCGAACTCTCGCGCGGTCAGACCCAGCGGCTAGTGCTCGCCAAAACGCTGCTGCACCGGCCGAAAGTAATGATCCTCGACGAGCCGGCCAGCGGCATGGACCCGCTCTCTCGCCGCGACCTGCGCATGACCCTGCGGCACCTCGCCACAAACGGAGTCGCCGTGATCGTCAGTTCCCACATCCTCAGTGAACTCGCTGACATGTGCACCAGCCTGTGTGTGATGAACCGTGGGCAGATTCTCTCTGCAGGGCCGGTTGATACCGTGCGGCAGCAGCTGGGAAATGCAGATCGAACCCTGGCCATCACCGTGCTCCCGGGTCACGCGGCGGCGGCGGCACCGCTCGTGGAGGCCTGGCCGGGCGTGCGCGGGCTCACGACTCAGGGCGAACGCCTGTCCTTCCACTTCACCGGCAGCGGCGAAGACCAGGCGGCCCTGCTCGCCGCGCTGCTAACCGCTGGCGTGAAGGTGCGGAGCTTTGAAGAGCAGAAGTCCACCTTTGAAGACATCCTCGTCCAGGTAGCCGAGGGAAACCGCGCCCGCCATGACTGAGTCTGTCCGCTGTTCACCGCCGCCCGCATGGAAGCTCTGGGAAAACCCGATCTTCCGCCGCTATTGCCGCTCCCGGCTGCGCTTCCGCGCCGTGATGGTGACGCTGCTTCTCACGGTGATTCTTTCCTCATTCGCCTACCTGATCACACCCATGCTTACCGAACGGATGGACGAGCAGCGCATCCGCTTCCGGGCCATCATGGAACAGGAAGCGCTGAAAAGTGGTGCCGGCCGGCGAAATCTCGAGTTCATGCGCGAGCGGGAACAGATGCTGGGCATCTCGGAGCCCACGATTAAACACGAACACATTTATCAGCGCATGGCGCTGCTGCCGCTGCTGGGCATTCAGGCGCTCATTCTCTTTCTGCTTGGAACCGGTCAGTCCTCCGGCGGCATGACCGCAGAGCGCGATGAAGGCATGGTGGACTATCAGCGGCTCACGCCCATGACACCGCTGGCCAAAGTCCTTGGCTATCTCTTTGGACTGCCGGTGCGTGAGTGGCTCATGTTTGCCGCTACCCTGCCGTTCACGGCGCTCGCATTGTGGAAAGGCAAAGTGCCGCTCGATTCATGGCTGCCGGTGGCGGTCATCTTTTTTACCTCCGTGATCCTCTATCACCTGACCGGACTGGTCACCGGCACGGTGATGAAGAACCGCCGCTGGGCGTTCCTGCTGTGCATGGGGCTCATCTTTCTGCTCTACACGCTGGTGCCGCAGGGAGCCCGCATGGGCCTGCCGTTCCTCCGCTACATCACGCTTTGGCCGGTGGCTATGGAGTCGGCACACATCTTTCCCGCAGAGCAGGTGCGCGCCTGGCAACTGGCCTCCGGCCATGTGGGCGGCGCGGGTGTGGACTTCTTCCGCTGGAATCTCAGCGAACTGGCTTTCACGCTCATCGTTCAGGGATCGTTTATCCTCACCTTCTTTATTATGGTGTGGCGAAAGTGGCGGCAGTCAGATTCCCACCTGTTGAGCAAAGGCTGGTCGGTGCTGCTCTACAGCTGGCTCTGTGTGCTGCCCATAGGGAATGCGCTGCCAGGCATCGCCGATGGCTCACTATTCCCCAGTCAGAGTATCCGCAGCGTGGTGCGTCAGGATCCGCGCGGCCCCGGCCTGGAGGAGGCCCTGCTCATGGCGGGATTTTACGGACTGCTCATGCTTCTGTTACTGATTGTGCTCGCCATTCTCCTGACCCCCGGCAGTGACTGTCAGGCACGGGGACTGCGGAGGGCGGCAAAAATGGGTCGGCCGCGCGCACCATTTTATACGGATGAGGCGAGCGCCTTCCCTGCGGTGCTGCTGCTCACCCTTCTGGGAGCAGCCTCGTGGGCGTGGTTCGTTCGCAGCCTGCTGGGCTCACAATGGTTTCACTCGGATCCCGGATTGCAGACGTTCGGTCTGACGTTTGCGCTGTTTGCCCCGGTCACGCTGGGCTTCCACGCCATGCTCGAAGCCCGCGGCGGCAAGTGGCCATTCCTCGCCGCTATCTTTCTCGGTGTCGTGCCCGTGCTCGCCTCTCTCATCGTCCTCGCGGCTTCCCGCGACACTCCCGCACCGGCCGTGATGATCGCCGGGGCGTCGCCGCTGGTATGGCCCTTTTACGGGATAGAGCAGTTGATCGACTGGCCGCGCCTGTCGGACACCACACGAAATGTGGACAGGACCATCCGGACCTCGCTTTCCATTTGGGCCACCGTCTATGGACTGGCCACGCTGCTTTTCCTTATCGGGCTCGCCCGCCACTGGCGTCAGCGGCGGCGCACCCCGGCAGTGGCACCGAAATAACCGGCCTTCCGCTCAGCGCAGGGCCGCATGCACGCGGTGCACGTCGTCGTGTTCATCGAGCGACTGGAGAAAGGCCGTGACCTCTTCGCGCTGCTCGTCGGTGAGTTCCGGATACTCTTTCGGGCGATAGCTCAGCTCCGCCGTCGTGATGGTCCAGCCCGCGGCTTTGAGCGCCTTGCTCACCGCGTCGAGCTGATTCATCGGGGTGAAGAAGCGCGCCACCACCACCCCGGCGGGCACGTCTTCAAGATCGTCCGCCGCGAGCACCTCCAGATCGTCCGCGCCGGCTTCCAGCGCCTCCGTTTCGGCATCGGCACCGGCTTTGGTAGTGTAGCCTTCGATCATGCCCACGTGGTCGAACATCCAGCCCACGCTGGCCATGCTGCCGGCGCGGAACAGCACGCGGATTTCCGGTGCCGTGCGGTTATTGTTGTCCGTGAGACATTCCACGATCACCGGCACCCGGTGCGGCGTGAAACCTTCGAAAACAACGGTCGTAAAAGTGTCCGCCTTGCCGTCAAGGCCCGCGCCTTTCGCAATCGCCCGCTCAATCGTGTCTTTATACACCGACTGCTTCTTGGCCGACTCCACGGCGGCGTGCAGCCGGGGATTGAATTCCGGATTCGGCCCCCCCATACGGGCGGCGACTTGAATTTCACGTACGAGTTTCGTGGTCATGCGGCCTTTTTTGTCCGCAGCCAGTTCACGCCATTTTTGTTTCCATTGGGCTCCCATGAGGGCGACCATGTGCCCGGACCTGGCCGCGGGGAAAGGGAAAATTCCGGCCAGCCCCGCTGCGGGAGCCATTAATTCCCCGTGAGCCCCCGGGGTGGGGAGCCTTTCACCTTGTCAATCCTGCGCCTTGAGGCCATGCGGAGGCGTAAGATAGCGCGCAGCGCTGACGTTACCGCCCAGACCGATGATACTCCCCCCCCCTTTCCACTCCTCTGCGAACACGCGGCGGTTACTCATTTTTGCGGCGGTTTGCACGGCCCTGCCTGCCTGCCGGAAGCCTGAAATCACCAGCTACGTCGTCCAGAAGGACGAAGCTGAGGAGTCGGTGACCGGGACGAATTCCTCACTGGAAGAGGAAGGCCCGCGGCTCGGCTATGTGACGCCGACTGGCTGGAAGGACATCGGTGGAGACAAAATGAGTGCGGCGCGCTTTGCCATCGAAGGCGAGGGCGAAGGCTCGGTCATGATCACGCCGCTGCCGCTCATGGCAGGCCAGGAGCCGGCACTGGTGAACATGTGGCGTCAGCAGACCGAGCAGCCGCTGCTCTCCCCGGAGGATGCAGCGAAGGAACTCAAGGAAGCGGAAATCGCCGGCGAGAAGGGCAGCATGTTCGAAGTGACTGGAAAGCGCGGCGACAGCGGCACCAAGATCGTCACCGCCTTCATCCACCGCGACGGGCGCAGCTGGTTTTTCAAACTTCAGGGCACCCCGGCCAAGGTGGACGCACAGAAGAGCATCTTCCTGGAATTCCTCAAAGGCGTCCGCTTTGACGGCGGCGCCAGCACGCCCCCGGCACCAGCGCCGTCTCCCGCCCCGGCACCAACCCCGGCACCGGAGCCTTCCCCCGCGCCCGCTCCCGAAGCGGCCGAATCCGCGGTTCCCGGCACGGCACCGGCCGACTGGAAATCCGCAGCGCCCGGCGCGATGCAGGCAGCCAAATTTTCGGTGCCGGACAAAGACGGCGCGCAGGCCGAGGTCACCGTGAGCATTTTCCCGAGCGATACCGGCGGCGCCGTGGCGAATGTCACCCGCTGGCGCACGCAGATCGGCCTGCCGGAAGGCGACTCCGCAGCCGTGCAGGAATCCATCAAGCCTCTACCCGGCGGGCCGGAGGGCGCCGTCATCGTGGAACTGGAAAACGCCGGCAAGGCCCTCACCGGAGCCATCGTCCCGCGGGACGGTCAGTGGTTCTTTTATAAACTGATGGGCGGCACCGCGGCCGTGACAGCCGCCCGCGAGGCCTTCATCAACTACTGCAAAGCAGGATCATGACCGACTCCCCCATCAAACCGGGCCCGTCCCCGCTCATCCGGGTCTTCCATTTCTTCACCTCGCTGAAGCTGGCCGTCGTGCTGCTCTTTGTGAGCGCGGTCATCGTCTTTCTCGGCACCATCGCGCAGGTGCAGGAGGGACTCTATCTCGCGCAGGACCGCTGGTTCAAAAGCTGGTGGATCATTCCCGAGGAAGGCGATCCCTGGTGGGTCCTCCCCTACCCTGCCGGCTACACGCTGGGCATTCTGCTGCTCATCAACCTGACCGGTGCGCACCTGCGCCGCTTCAAGTATCCGCCGGGCGGCCTCGGTATCATGCTGGTGCATTATGCAGTCGTGATGATCGCGTGCTTCCTTATCACGAAGTTCCTCATCTGGACGCCGCTGTATTTCTCCATCGTCTTCGGCGCCTTCTTTATCGTGGAGATGCTGATGACAAGGAACACGCAGACCGCGCTGGGCCAAAGCGGCCGCAAGATCGGCGTGGACCTCATGCACTTTGGCATCGTGGTGCTCCTCGCAGGCCAGCTGGCCACGGATATGTTCGCTGTCGAGACGCACATGGCGTTCAAGGAAGGCCAGACGATGCGCTACAGCGAGAGCCGCTTTGATACAGAACTCGTCGTCATCAAAGACAACGAGCACGATCCCAAGAGCGAGGATGTGGTCTCCATCCCGCAGGCCCTCATGGCCGATGAAAACGGCAACCTCGCCGGGGAGGAACTCAAGCACGCCAAGCTTCCGTTCACGATCAAAATCAAATCCTGGCAGGCGAACAGCGAGTTGATCAATATGACCAAGGCGCAGGAAGCCGAAGGCACGCTGCGCCAGGCCCTGGCCACGCTGGAAGCCCGCTACGCCACGCCGGAGAACCTCACCAGCGAAGCGAAGCGCGCCATGGAAACGCCGGGCCGTCTGCCGGTTTGGAAAAAGGCGCTCGCCGACATGGGCGTGAAACCCGCCACCGACATCGTGCCGCAGGTCGAAGCCATTGACGCCGATGCCGCCAAAGCTCAGCAGCTCGCCGACAAGGTAAAGGCCGGGTTCCGCACGGAAATGATCGACCGCTTCGTAATGCAGGGCGCCGACATGGGCGTCGCGGCGGAACTGGTGAAGCGCGGGCAGTCGGTGGACGCCACCACATTGCCGCCGCAGGCCTCCACGCCGGTGGCGCAGTCCTACCGCACCGTGGCCCGCAAGGTCATGCGCGACATGGAATCCCGCAACATTCCCTCCGCAGTGGTGGAACTCATCGACACCAGCGGCAGCCTCGGCACGTGGATCGTCTCCCCGCATCTCAAGGAGCAGACGGTGGACTACGGCGGCAAGAAGTGGCGTCTCGCGCTCCGCATTGAGCGCACTTACTATCCGTTCTCCGTCAAGCTGCTCAAGACCACCCACGAGGTGTATCCGGGCACCGATATCCCCAAGGACTTCCGCAGCCGCCTGCTGATCAATCACCCGGCCAAAGGCGAGCAGCGCGAGACGGAAGTCTTCATGAATGCCCCGCTGCGCTACGAAGGCCTCACCTTCTTCCAGTATCAAATGGGTAAGGACGAACTCGACCGGAACCGCGGCACCAGTTCGCTCCAGGTTGTGAAAAACCCCGGCTGGTTCTCCCCCTACTTTGGCTGCGCGCTCGTCGGTTACGGCATGCTGCGTCACTTCCTCCTCCATCTCTTCCGCTTCATCCGCAAAAGGGCCTGACTATGAAAAAGTGGTTTCCTCTCACCCTGACATTGATTCTGGCCGCATGGGTTCTCTCCATGCTGCGCGGTCCGCAGAATGCGCCCGACGGCCCGCCCGTTAAGGAGTTCGGCAAGCTGCCGGTCATCAAGGACGGCCGCCATCAGCCCATGGACTCCATGGCGCGGAACTCCCTCCTCATCCTGCGCAAGAAGCAGACGCTGAACACCGAGCCGTGGAAGAGCAACTTCGCCGGCCCGAAGATCCTCAGCGCCTCCGAGTGGCTCATGGAGCTGATGATGGACCACGAGACCGCGGACAACCGCCCAGCCTTCCGCATCGACAACGCGGACCTCATCAACCTCCTGCACCTCCCCACCGAGCCCGGCGAAGCCAACAAGACCGACGGCAAGCACTACTCGTGGAATCAGTTCGCCTCCCACCTCGACTCGCTGAAGGCGGAAGCCCAGCGCGCCTCCCAGGTGAAGTCCGACCTGCGCAATGCCTACGAACGCGGCATCATGGACCTCTGGGAAGCCACCAGTCTCTACAAGACGCTGAAGTATGCCCTCGGCCCGGCTGCCGGCGGGGACCTCAAGGCCGGCCTCACGGAATTCCGCCCCAAACTCGACGCCAGCCGCGATGCCTTCCAGGCGCAGATGGACGGCCAGCCGCACGATGCCGCCGCGCTCGACTGGGCGCAGGCGCAGCTCAATGCCCCGCTCCTCATTCCCAATGGCGCGGAGACCAAAGACTGGAGCAACATCCTCCAGGAAGTCGCCGGCAAGAAAGAGGACGCCGCCCCGCATTATGCCCTCGCCGCCTACGCCGACATCGCTGCGGGCTGGAAGGCTAAAGACTACCCCGCCATGACGCGCGCCATCGCCGGCTATCAAAAGCAGCTGGAGGAAACCGGCGTCCTTGGCAAGGACCTCAAGAAGGCCACCGCGGAGCAGCTCTTCAATCACGTGGAGCCCTTCTACCGCGGCATGGTCATCTCCGTGCTGGCCTTTCTCTTCGCGCTCCTCGTGTGGGTGAATCCGCAAAAGTTCGAGTGGTCCCGCCGCACGGCCTTTCAGTTGATGGTGCTCGTCTTCGTCATCCTCACAGCCGGCCTCGTTGCCCGCATGCTGCTGGAAGGCCGCCCGCCCGTCACCAACCTGTATTCCTCCGCCATCTTCATCGGCTGGGCTTCGGTGGGACTCGGGCTGCTCCTCGAACTCTTCTGGCCCTCGTCCATTGGCGTGGCCGTCTCCTCGCTCGTCGCCTTCGGCACGCTCATCATCGCCCACTTCCTTGCCCTGGACGGCGACACCATGATCATGCTGCGCGCCGTGCTGGATACGAACTTCTGGCTCGCCACCCACGTCGTCATCGTCACCCTGGGCTACGCCGCGACCTTCGTCGCCGGCATCCTTGGCATCATTTACATCGTGCGCGCGTTCTTCACGCGTCACGTCACCAGGGAAATGCAAAAGGGCTTCAGCAGCATGGCCTTTGCCATCATCTGCTTCGCCACGCTCTTCAGCTTCATCGGCACCGTCCTCGGCGGCATTTGGGCCGACCAGTCGTGGGGCCGCTTCTGGGGCTGGGACCCGAAGGAAAACGGCGCGCTCATCATCGTGCTGTGGAATGCGCTCATCCTGCACGCCCGTCTGGGCGGCCTGGTGCGCGAGCGCGGCCTGCTCAACCTCGCCATCGGCGGCAATATCGTCACCAGCTGGTCGTGGTTCGGAACCAACATGCTCGGAATCGGCCTCCACAGCTACGGCTTCATGGACTCCGCCTACTACGCGCTCGTCGGCTTCGTCATTGGCAATGTCGCGCTCATCGTGCTGGGTTGCCTCCCGCAGCGCTGCTGGAGCAGCTTCCGCCCCGCGGAGGAAACGCCGCCGGTGCCGCCGCCCTCCAATGCCCCGCAGATGCCGGTCATGACACGCCCTGATCTCCGCAATTGAATTGAACGTCACCGCCACGCGAATAATTGAAGAACAGCCACGGCTTTCCTCTGTGGCATTCCCCAACAGTCGAGGTCTACCAAAACAACCATACCCACCCCTATTCTTCTAAAAGCGAAAGCGAATTACGCCCCCCTAGCTACTGCCTCCATCACCCCCCGTCACCTACCCTGCACGCCATGTTGCGCTCCTTTCTCACCCTGTCCTCGTTTCTGTTCGCCGCGCTTACCAGCCCCCTGTTCACACCGTCACTTCACGCCGCAGACGCCTTCACCGCCCGTTTCGAGCACGATACTGAGGGCACCTGGCTGACCTATCCCACGCGACCGGGCTGGCACTATAAAGTGGAGCGCAGCGCCTCGACCGCCGATGAAGGATTCGCCTATGTGCCGGGCACCTTTTCTTATGGTGATGGCCAGCAGGCGCGCCTGTGGATCGCCCCGCCGCCGCCGCCCCCCGGTCCAGTCACTGCGCCGCCCCCGCGCACCTGGCATTCCGTGCATCTCCGGGTGCATGTCGCCACCGAGCCCGGGGTCGAGAAAATAGAGGTCATTCGCCTGGGGCCGCCGGACCAGCCGCCGCTCTGGGGCACGGTGCTCTCCAAAAAACTTCACCCGCGCCCCTGGCCTCAGTTCCTGCTCATCAATGGCGACACCCCTGAGGTGCGCTGGCGGATTTCCGGGACGGTCTTTTCACGGCCCTCCAACGCAGTGCCGGGGGACCCGGACAGCGGCTTCACCTACACGGAATCCAGCCCGCTGCCTCCCGGCGCGGCAGAGGACCTGGCACTGCTGGAAGCGCACTGGGCACGCATCGTGGGACAGTTGACGCCTTCCTCTGAGGACTCTGTCTATCTACCCACCGAAGAGGAACCAGAACCCGATACCAGCGGCACGCCACCACCCATTCCCGCCGATCCTCAGCGCGTCTTCTACCGGGTGAAGGAAACCGCTATCGACACCAACGGCAACGGTCTCTACGACTGGTGGGAACTCCAGCACAGCTACGAGCCTTTTGTTCTCGCGGGTACTAATGGTTATGCTGACCCATACTCCGATGTGGACGGCGACGGCTTGGATGGGCTGGCAGAACAAAACGCCGGCACCAACCCGCACCACTGGGACACAGATGGTGATTTATCCCCCGACGGAGAAGAATTAGAAGAGCTTACTTCGCCACTGGACCCGCAGTCCACGCCCCTTGTGCTCGCAGGGCTCTCCCGGCGTATGCTTAGTGTCCTTTGGTATCAACAAAACGGCTGGCTCTGGGGCATCAACGGCTATGCGGATTGGGACTCGGGAACTGTGCCTGGACTGCCTGCGCCCTGGGTTCCGGGAAGAAAAATCTACAGCGATCCTATCGCAGACGGCCAGTGGAATACCGGCTTTCCCCGCCTCGAAGAGTGGGCTGGTCTACTTACGTCAGCAGCAGAATTTCCGTCCGTCATGCCCGCTGGAACAAGAAAGCTTCAAAGTTACACTGATTCTATCCTCCCGGCCTACGCCACCAGTCCTCTGCTATCCGTCCCAGTTTTATCTGGAGCGGGGCGATACAAACCTTGGGATGACGAATCAACCTCTCTGGATCACCAGCGCGTCTGGATGCGTGGCCCGGCAGCTGTGTCCGGCAGCATTTCCCGCACACTCATTCTCCGCAAAGAAACACTCCGCGGCCATCATGACGTAACATCACTGCTGCAACCTGTGATCATCGACAGCCATGAAGTCACCTGCGAAACTGTCACACTGACTATCCCCAAAGGAAACAACCGCATTTCCAGTGATTACGTGGATCTCACCCCCTCTTTTCAGATGGAAAGTGCGCATTCGCCAAGCGAAAAGCCTTTTCAGATCGTGCGCTGGAGCTTGATCCCGTTTGATGCAGCTCCAGAGGCACTGGCAGTGAATAGCAATTTTGACGAGGGTGACGTTCACGATGGCTCACAGGCGGCAAAACCAGATTGTGCAAATGACACACTCAAGGCGAAGCGGGATCACTTGGATGGTATGTGGAAAAGAGACGACATTGTGACAGACGGCTTACATAAAGGGTTTTTCGGCCTGCGTCCCGGAACACTTTCATATGCCGAGACAGCAGGGGCTGTTGTGAAAATTAAGAAACTCGACAGGATCGACCCGGAAACAAATCGGAAACAATCTGGAAACCTGCGATTGTATGTGGTGTGGGGCCCCAAAGGCAGTGAATCCGAAATGAAGATTGAGCTTTACGACAAGGACAGCCTTGTTGCAAACGACATTGGCCCATTGCTTTACAATGAAGAACCAAGCTCAACACCTACATTCTATCTGGAAGGTGTTGACCCGGGAATGATAACACTGGAATTCAGCTATCAGAATGGATCCACCAGTTTCCAACACCAGCAGGAGTTTCTCGTTGCAACAAAGAATACGCGGGATCAATGGCGCGACGAAGTGCGCTACCATATACGGCTTCAGAACTCAGTGCTTAACGTTCCGTTTGCCGACATCGCAAATATTGATCCAGCCTTGGGTTTTCGGCAGCCGGGTGTCACTAGAGACAACAGCCGTCTCATTTCCCGGATGTATTATTACTACGCACAGTTATACGCAGAGAACCCGGATAAGTTTCTCTGGCCAGGCATGGCGCGCGTAGCAGCATCCAGTGTCTATGCCGGAATGAGCGACATGTACCTCTGGAACACCCTTCCATTTATCGGCGACGCCGGGGCAGTCGCCTTTATGAATGAATTTCTTATCCCCGGAGCCCAGGCTATCTTCAATGACCTTGCATGGGCGCACCGCGCCTATGCAGCGAGTGGCATCTATGCTATTAAACACGTCGCTGTGACAGAAGGCGACGCAGTAGACCTCCAAGCGTGGCAAAGATTGGACGAGGGCATTGCGGAGAATGACATGACAAAAATCCGCGACGCAGGTGGTGATTTGCTTGATCGCGAGCAGAACGTCGTCATTCAGCCATACTATACAGCGATTGGGCCTGTGAAGTTTAAGCAGCCAGGCTGGAACCACCCTATTGTCTGGATTGGCGGCGTGGAGGTGCCCCGTGATTCCGATGGCAGATGCGAGATTGGCGAATGGATGTCAGCCAACGCAGTTAATAACCCCATCATTGGCCCCAACCCGATACCCCCGGGTAGTAACTACGGCCCACTTTCGTTCCGAAGCGTCGTCCCTGGTGGCCGTCTGGATAATAGAGACCATCGCTGGGCGTGGATCATTCATCACGAACACGGCATGCTTCCGCGATGGTGCGGCACGGGAACGGGCGAGGGCAACTTCACGAGCATCATGCGCCTGACAGCCGTCGCGCGCAATCTGCGGGAATCCGCATTGGACTACTCAATGACTGGGGGGGCAGGTCTTCCTGCCTGGTAAGCCATGAAAAGATTACTGCCTCACAGTATTTTGATCTGGGCGACGCTGGCTGTCTCCCGCGGAGAGTATTCTGAACAGGTGAGCCAGTGGCCCCAGGCACGCCTGCAGTTGTCTCAGGAGGTGACCCTCGCGGATTTGTTTACGCCGGGGTTGCGGCCATACTTGAGGCCAAACGCAGAGCGTCGGAATGTGTATGCCAAGCACGCGCATATCACTATTGTTGATCGGGAGGGCAGAATTTTACCGCCGATCCCTGCTGACATTTTGAGAACAACTGTTGATAAGCCATGGCTTATCGCAGCCATGGAGATTTGGACTCCACCTCTCACGATCAATGAAGCCCGCGCTGAAATGCGCAAGTGGCTTCCCATAACCGGGAGGAGCGAAAAGGAACTCGATGACTTCCTTCGGGCTGTGGAAGCCGATTGGCTGCGTTACGATGTGGTAAACGGCAAAACTGATGTTGTACGCTTCGCTGACGGCTGGTGGGATAAAGACCGCGTAAAATATACGCTCTGGCTCATGAAATCATGGCAGTGGCAAGCCCCATTAAGACTTTGCTTTAAAGTGGAAACCTACAATTTAAAGTCGCGCAGACCAATCATATCGTATGAAGGCCCAATCCCCCCGCCACCTGGTTTTGAAGGTGCAAACATGAAAGCGCCAGAGGGGGGAGCACATGAGGATGATCGCTTCATCCCTGTAACGACGGAGCCGAGGGCCGCGCAAGGCACGCTGCCACCGCAGTATCAGGCGATGAACAATAAGGGCACTGGAGAGGCAGTCGCTTTGACTTCAGCGAAAGTCGTTCAGCCACAAACAGCCCCCGTGAAGTCGGCATCCAACAAAATGCCCGCATCAACCACTGTAACCGAAAAGCCTACCTCAGCGACAGCGTGGAGCATTATATTGGCGACAATCGTGGTTCTGAGTGGCCTTCTCTGGCTATTTTTTAGGCGACGTTCTTGAGAGGACAAAGCCTTTGTGCCTACAGCGCTGCTGGAGCAGCTTCCGCCCCGTGGAGCAAACGCCGCCGGTGCCGCCGCCCTCCAATGACCCGCAGATGCCGGTCATGACGCCCCAGTAAGCCCGGGAAATCTCCCCGCCATCCGCAAGGCGCGTCCGCCTTCCACCACCCGGCGCGACCGGCCAACCCCTGCCGTTCCGGCCCCTCCGCGCGCCAAAACGGCCCGTCGGCGACCGTCTCCGCCATGTCCCGATGCCCTCGCCGGCCGTCGGCGCCCCCTTCCGGACATCGCCGTGCCCCTCGCCGACCGTCCGCGACCCCTTCCGGGCATCGCCGAGACCCTCGCCGACCGTCGGCGAACCCTTCCGGGCATCGCCGAACCCCTCGCCGACCGTCGGCGACCCATTCCGGGCATCGCCGTGCCCCTCGCCGACCGTCGGCGCCCCCTTCCGGACATCCCGGTGCCCCTCGCCGGGCGACCCGGATTGGGGCCTTTAAGGAACTTCACTGATCCTCGAAGAATGGCCGCAGGCTTTGGAGTGCGCCGCTGTGCGGCGCTTTCCGCTGCGGCCTTGCCTGTGGTGGTTTCCCTGCGCTTTCCCCGTCATAAAAGCCTCCGGGCACCGGCAGCGCAGTGTGACGGGGGCGGCTTTCCCGTTGTGCTGCGGCCAGCAAGCCCGCGCCGGAAAGCGGGGCAGAGCCCCGCACTCCAAAGCCTGCGGCCATGCGCCGGCGGCCTTTTCGCGGTTCCGGACCCGCCTGAATTTCCTTACTGGCTCTAACCCGGGAAACCAGCGGCGCGCAAGGCGGCGGCCGTAGCATCGAAAGCGGCTTCCAGGGTGATCCCCTCCATAGTGCCGTCCGGGGAAACGACGATACGGTGCGGCGCATAGTGGCGCCCCCATTTCGCCGGGGAAGTCCTGCCAAAAAGACACACCGTAGGGCAGCCTGCCGCCGCAGCCATGTGGTTCAGGCCGGTGTCATTTCCCACGAAGAGGTCCAGCCGGGACATAATACCGGCAGTTTCCGGGAGCTTTTCACCAGTGGACTCGCAGGCGATGGGCTGCTGCATGGCGCGGCGCATGGTGTCGGCGGGTTCGCGTTCATTCGGGCCGCCGATGAGCACGAGACGGGCACCGAACTGCGCAACCAGCCGGTCGGCGAGGGCGGCCATGCGTTCCACCGGCCAGCGCTTGGTGACACTGGAGGCTCCGGGCTGGATGCCTATGAGCGGGCCGCTGCCCGGAGGCGGAAAGGGCACGGCCGGCGCAGGTGCGGCAACGCGGAGCGACGGGCGGGCGGACCACGGCTGCCCGAGGTCGCCGGGCGCGAAGAGTTTCAGCAGTTCCAGCGTGGTCTGCGATTCCGGCCTGCTGCTGTCGGCGGAGGCGCGGCGGTTGAGCAGAAAACTGAAGGTCCCGCCGGCAAACCCCGCGCGGACGCGGGCTCCGGAGCGCCACGCCGTGAGATTCCCCCGGCCGGAACGGTGCACGGTGAAGGCGATGTCGAATCCGCCCTCCCGCCGCCACCCGCGGACGAGGCGCAGCATTTCAAAGGTGAGGCGCACGGAGTCCATGGCCGAGCGCTGAATGCCGCGCGGACCGTAGGGGACGAAGGTGCACTGCGGCGCGAGGTCGAGGTCGAGCGGCAGGAGCTTGCAGGCGCCATAGCTGGTCATGACGGTGACGCGGGCGTCCGGCCACTGCCGGCAAATGCCTTTGAGCAGCGGCAGGGAGACGATGGCGTCGCCAATGTAGGCGTATTTCAGAATGACCAGGATGCGCATGGAAAGGAAGCGGCCCGCACAGCCGGGGAATTTAGACGCCTCATTCACCGGCCAAAACGGGCTGGCAATCGTAAGAAAAAGGCAACTTGAGACGGGCACATTGCCGCCTCGACAACTGCCCCTTAATCTTCTTTATACGACGATTTTGCACTGATGCCTGCGACCCGCCGCCTCCTCCGTTCCCTGGTCTGTACCCTAATGCCGTCTGCGGCGTGCCTCGCGGCGCCCTTGGTGAGTGCCGTAAATCAGTTTCCGGTCATCCCCGGGAAAGCCGATGCCGTGAGCATCGCCGTGCAGGTGAGCGGAGCGACGGCGGCCACGCTGCGCTGGAAAACGGATGGCGCCGCGGGCTTCACCTCTGTGCCGCTGGCGCTGACCTCCGGCTCTACCTGGACCGGGTCCATCCCGGCGCAAAGTGCAGGCACCACGATCGAATACTTCATCGACGCCACCGACGGCACGGCCATCACGTGGCCCGGCGCGGCCCAGCCGGCGCTCTACCGCGTGGAGGATATCAGCCCGGCGAACGCCTGGACCGCCGGCGCGGCCCCCGTCTGGCGCTTCATCGTGAAGTCGTCGGACAGCGCGGCGCTCGCCGCCGGCACGGGCGTGAATGCGACGGCGGTCATCCGCGACGGCGCGGGCACGGTGGTACGGCACGGCTGCGTGCTGCGGCAGCGCGAGGCATCGCCAAAAGCCTACGCGCTCACCTTCCCCGCCGGGAGCGCATGGGAGGGCCGGCAGTCGGTGCTGCTTAGTGCCGACCGGCCGCATTGCCAGGTCTTTGGCGCGGCGGTTTTCCATCGCGCCGGACTGCCCTGCCCGGCCGTGGAGCCGGTGGAGGTGCGCCTCAACGGCCTGAACATGGCCGCGACCGGCAGCCCGTCCTACGGCCGCTTTGCCCTCAGTGAGCCGCTGGATGAGGCATGGGCTCAACGGCAGTTCCCCGGCTCGGCTGCGGGCAATCTCTATCAACTCGATGACAGCGGCCCGGGCGCGCACGGCGCGCTGGCTTACGAAACCCCAGCCACCAATGCCAACTACGCTGAGACCTACCGCAAGCAGACGAACCAGGGCGCGGGCGACTGGTCGGATGTCATCGCGCTGACGGACAAGTTGACGAATGCGCCCGCGGGCAGCTTCCGCAGCGACATCAGCGCGCACCTCGACCTCACGCAGTGGCTCCAGTTCCTCGCGCTCGACACGCTGCTGGGCAATACCGAGCCCGGCCTGCAGACCGGCCGCGGCACGGATGTGGCGCTCTATGCCCATCCCGCGGCGAAGTTCCAGTTCGTGCCCACAGAGCTGCGCGCCATCGCCGGTCAGGGTGCCAGCGCTGGCACGGAAACGCGCAGTCTCTTCACCGCCGATGCCACCGCCGGCCTCACCCGGCTGCTGCAGCATCCTGACATTCTCCCGGACTACACCCGCAGCGTGCAGGCGCTGCTCGACGTCACTTTCACCATGCCGGTGCTGGAGGGTCTGCTGGAGGCCACGATTTCCGGCTGGGTGCCGTCCGCCGAAGTGACCGCGATGCAGGATTATCTCGCCGCCCGCCGGAACGCAGCGCTCTCGCAACTGCCATCGCCCTACGGCGCGATGAGCATCACCGGCGAGGCCGCCTCCGTGGAAGGCATGGCCACCACTGCCACCGGTACACTGACGCTGAGCGGCACATTCCCGGTCTCCCAGGTCGGCTCCATTCTGGTGAACGGCGTGCCCGCCACCGCGAACTTCCGCGCCCTCGGGCCTAACACCGCCGGCGCCTGGTCCTTCACCGCCACCGGCGCGAATCTGCCCCGCGGCATCAACCGCTTCCTCGTCGAGTTCTTCTCCGGCACGAACGGCACCGGCACGCTGCTGCATTCGCTCACCGGCACCGGATTCTACTCTGGAGGCGGCACCACCGTCACCAGCGTCACGGCCCCGCCGGATGTCACCGACACGCTCGTGGCCGCCGGCGGCAATCCACCCGCCTCAGCGCCCGCCAATGCCGGGCCGTGGCGCTATCTGGAATCCGCCGCTCCCGCGGGCTGGCAGACCGAGAGCTTCAATGACACCGCATGGGCCACAGGCACGCCGCACCTCGGCTTCGGCGAGACCGACCAGCGCACCAGCCTGACGAACGTGGCCGGGCGCGCGACTTACTACTTCCGTTACACCTTCAACGTCGGTCCCGCTGCGGCCGGGACTTACTCATCACTCTCCATGCGCCTGCTCTACGACGACGGCGCGATCGTTTACCTCAACGGCACGGAAATCGCCCGGCGCAATCTCCCGGCCAGCGGCGTCACCGATGCCACGCCCGCCACCAGCAGCCGCGGCACCTCGAACGAAAACAGCTTCGAAACCATCGCCCTCACCGCCTTCCTCTCCAGCCTCAAAGCCGGCACGAACACGCTCGCCGTGGAGATCCATAACAATCTCGCCTCCGGGTCGGACGACCTGAGCTTCGACCTCGAAATCACCGGCGTGCGGCCTTCCTCACCCGACACCCGCTGGACGCGCGCGGGCAGTCCCTATCTCATCACTTCCAATCTCTCCGTGCCTTCCGGCGTCACGCTTGCCATTGATCCTGGCGTGAGTGTCTTCTTCTCGCCGGGCCGCAAGATCAGCATGAGCAGCGGCGCGACATTGAAAGTCCTCGGCTCTCCCTACAGCCGTGTCCAGTTCTCCCACGTGCCGGGAGCCACTCCGATTGATGACACCGACCTGCCGGGCTCCCAGATCGGGCCACCGAAGTGGAAGGGCATCTCCGTCGATGGCTCGCGCAATCTGAATAACCGGATTTCCTACGCCGACTTCAACAACGGGCAGGTTTCGGGATTCGATGGCACGCTCAATCTCAACCGTTCCATCTTCACCATCGAATACTGTACCTTCCGCGGCACCAAGTTCCACGCCCTCCGCGGCGACAGCAGTTCGCTGACAGTCACCGACTGCCACTTCTACACCGACTACAAGCCGGGCGACAATCCGCTGACGCTAGGGTTGGATAACGCGAGCGAATTCGTGCAACTCGGCGTCGGTGGCGCGAGCGGAGCGGGCTTCACCGGCAACTGGCCCACCGGCGGTGTCCTGAAGTTCTACCGCAATACCTTCGAAGCCATGCCGGGCCACAACGACGCGCTGGACGTGCAGTCCGGAAAGTGGGGCATGACGCCGGTGCTCGACGTGCAGGACAACATCTTCCTCGGCCCTACAGGTGATGAAGGCATCGACCTGGAAGGCGACGTTTACATCGCCGGCAATTTCTTCTCCAACATCAAGAAAGACTCCTACACGGAGGACCTCGGTTATGCGAACGCGCTGTCCATTGGTGAGTCGAGCGCCACGGACACGACGGCAGTCATCGCGCGCAATGTCTTCACCCGCATCGACAATGTGACGGCGGTCCGCGGCAACACCGGGGCCATCGTGGAGCACAACACCATCGCCTGCCTCAACAACGACTATGCCTTCACCGGCGGCGGCAGCCCGCAGACGGTGCGGCCCTCCGTGGTGGGCTTCTACATTCCAGAAGATCCGAAAACGCCCGGCGACGGTGCCTACGTGGCCTTCAACATCATGTATGGCTCCGCAGCTCACTTTGGCGGCGGCGGGAACACCGGCTTCCCCCGCGTCTTCGGGAATGCGGACAGTGGCTCTACCACGGCGAAGATCGAATTGTTCGCCAACTTCATCGACCCGGCGATCCAGGATCCCGCTATCGGTGTGCGGCATCCGAACAACGTGCTGCACTCCTCATGGCAAACCGTGACGGGCGATCCGCTGTTCACCAATGTGGCGGCGGACGACTACTCTCTCCTCCCGGCCTCTCCGGCCCGGAACAGTGCCCCGGGCGGATTCGACTACGGTGCCAGCATCGCCAAAGGTTGTTACCTGCTCAATGTGCCGGCTGTCATCACTGCGCAGACTAGCGCCGCCATCACCGTCGGCGGCCCGGGTATCTTCGCCTACAAGTGGCGGCTCAATGGCGGCGCGTGGAGCAGCACCGTGAGCATTGCCCCGGGCGTTTTCCCGCGCACCGGGCCGGCGGTCCGCACCGCGGTGCTGAATCTTTCCGGGCTCAGTGCCGGGCTCCAAACGCTGGAGGTGATCGGCCAGGATTTCGCCGGCAACTGGACACCGGACGCCGAAGCCACCCGGGCCACATGGACCGTGGAGCCCTCCATTCCGCTCCTTTTCCTCAATGAAGTGCAGGCCGGTGCCGCCGGTGGCATCGAGCTTTACAATGCGGGCACGGTGAGCATTCCGCTCGCGGGCTGGTCGCTCACGGACACCACCGCGGTGCCTGGCAAGTTCGCGCTCAGCGGTTCCCTCGCCGCAGGCGCATGGCTGACGCTAACACCGGTGCAGATGGGCATCACGCTGCCTTTCGCCGGCGGCGCAGTTTATCTCTATGAGGGTGCCACCCAGCGCGATGCCATCGTCACCGGGGCGCAATCGTCCGCCTTCAGCACCGGGCGCACGGGCCGCGACCGGCTCTGGACCCTCTGCATGCCCACACCTTCCGCCGCGAACACTGCGGCCGTCCCAGGGGTAATATCCGGCCTGCGCCTCAGCGAATGGCTGCCCGGCACCGGCGGCTGGGTGGAAATCGCCAACACCGGCGCAGCGCCCGTGAGCCTCACCGGCCTCGTGCTCACTGCCAACCGCCCGGGCAGCAGCAGTTCCTTCACCTTCCCGGCGCACTCGGTGCTCGCCCCTGGCGGCTATCTCCTGCTGACGGCGAGGGGCAGCAGCGCGCCAGGACACCTGCCATTCCAAATCCGTCTGGAAGACTCGGTCCTCACGCTGCTGGAGGGCACAGCGGTGATCGACAGCGTGCGGATTTCCCGCCCGGTCCCGGGAAGCAGCGAAGGCCGCTCAGGCGATCAAATTACTTTTCTGCCCGCCACACCCGGCACCTCCAATGCTTCCCAGGCTGCCAGCCTCTCCTCCTGGCTCACACAGTATAATGTGTCAGCCACATCCGACAGCGATGCCGACGGACTGACCGCAGTCGCGGAATACGCACTCGGCACCCATCCCGCACAGGGCAGTTCCGTCATTCGTCCGCTGCCCGCCCGCAGCGATGCTGCGCCCGGGCCATTCCAGCTCTCGGTGACTCTGCCCGTGCTCCCCCGCAGCGACATCATTTACACGCTGGAAGCGACCACCACGCCTGGCGACGACGCGTCGTGGACCGCCGTTTCCACCATGACCACGCCCACGCAATGGTCGGGCGGAGTCACCGCCACCGCCGGTGCTGCCGAGGGCGGCTACATGCCAATGACCCTCACCGTTCCAGGCACCGTGACCGGACGACGCTACTTCCGCCTGCGCTTTTCCAGCCGGGCCATCTGATGGCACACCGCCGCGAAATTATCCGAGGGCGGCAGTTGCCAATACCCGTCAGCACTTCTACGCTGCGCGGGCTTGAATTCCCCGCCGCTGCGGTACATGAACGGGTGCCCTCCTGAACCGCCTCGCTCATCATGTCCACCCCTGAGCCCAGCGCTGCCGCCTCCAGTCCGCTTTCCCGGCGCGATCTGATGCTGCGCATGCTCACCCCGACGGCCCTGCTCGCCATGAGCGGCGTCGCCAGCGGTTTCGAGTGGAAGCTCATTAAGCATGAAGGCCGCGACTATGTTTCAGCCGCGGACATCCAGCGCTTCTACGCCTTCCCCCGTCTGAGCAGAGAAGGTCGCCACCTCTGGTTCCGCTCCAGTGGACTCGTCATGCGCTGGACCACCGGCACCGACGACATCTACATCAACAACGTCAAGTTCTGCCTCTCGTTCCCCGTCGTGGAGCGCGACGGCAAGCTTTTCGTCTCCCGGATGGACCTCTCAAAGCTAATCCATCCCATCATCAAACCATCACACATCCGGGGCTCGATTATTTTCGACACCGTAGTCATCGACCCGGGTCACGGCGGCGAAGACAGCGGAGCAGTTGGTTCCTACGGCGCGGAAAAAATCTATGCGCTGGACACCTCCTTCCGGCTCAAGCGGATGCTGGAGAAGCAGGGATTCAAAGTGGTGTTGACCCGCAGTTCCGATGTCTTCATCAGCCGGCCCCGCCGCGTGGAAATCGCGAACGCCACCGCCAAGTCGGTCTTCGTCAGCATCCATTACAATTCCTACACCTCCTCCGCCCTCGGGCTGGAAACCTTCGCCCTCGCGCCCCAGGGCACAGCGAATACGGACAAGTCGCTGAAAAGCTCCGACATGGCAGGCCGCCGCGGCAATGAGCGGGACTCGGAAAACATCGCCCTCGCCACCGCCGTGCATGCCAACTGCCTCTACAAGCTGCGCAGCGTGGACCGCGGGGTGAAACGCCACCGCTTTGACGTGTTGGCCGGCATCAACCGTCCCGCCATCCTCGTGGAGGGCGGCTTCGTCAGCAATCCCACGGAAGGCGCCCGCATTCACAAGCCGGAGTTCCGCGAAGCCCTCGCCGACGCCATTTGCGGCGGCATCGTCAAATACCGCAAGGCCCTCCTCGCCGGCTCATCGAAAGTGCCCCTGCGCTCTTCGCCCCCCACGACGAAGAACTGAGCGGCTCAGTCCTCTTTGGCTTTGCGGCCGCCGGTTTTCTTTGCCCGCTGCTCACGCTCGCGAATATCGAAACGGATCGGCAGACCGGCATAGGTCATCTTATCCCGCACGGTATTCTCCAGATAACGCGTGTAGGTCGGCGTCATGAGCGCCCGGTGATTCACGAACAGCACCACACGCGGCGCACTGATGGGCCGCGGCTTTTCCTCGCGGGCCAGCGTCGCATAGAACAGCTTGAATCGCTTCCCGCCAATGGCCGGCGGCGGTGTGCGCTGAATCGCTTCCTGGAGCAGCCGGTTGAAGGCTCCCGTGCCCAGCGCCCCGTCACTCGCCGCCCGCACTTTATCGATGGCTCCAAAGATCTTCCCCAGCCGGTCCTTATTCTTCGCCGACACCGCCACGAGCGGCGCGTAATGCAGGAAGAACAGCTCCCGGCGCACATGCTCCTCCAGCTCGGCGAGCCGCGCCTTCATCTCGCCATCCGGATGATAGAGGTCGAACTTGTTCGCCACGATGATGCAGGGCTTGTTCTCCTCCAGGATCGTCCCGGCGATCTTCCGCTCCTGCGCCGTCACCCCGCGCGCCGCGTCGATGACCAGCGCCGTGATATCCGCCCGGCGGATGCTCTTCTCCGCCCGCGCCACACTGAAACTCTCCACCGCCGTATCCACTCGCGCCGACTTCCGGATGCCCGCCGTGTCGATGAGCAAATACGGGTGCCCGCGGTGATTGTAATAGCTGTCGATACTGTCCCGCGTCGTCCCCGCCACTTCACTGACAATGGCACGGTCGGAATCCAGGATCGCATTGAACAGCGACGACTTCCCCACATTCGGACGGCCCACTATGGCCACCCGGATCGTCGCGGCGTCCGTGTGCGGATTGTATTCCTCCGCCTCCACTTCCACCTCCTCAGCAGGCGGCCCCAGTGTCTTCTCGATGGTCTTCACCAGCCGCTCGATACCCCGCCCGTGCGTGGCGCTGAACGCGCAGGTCGTCTTGAACCCCAGACGCATGAAGTCCGCCGTCTCATTCTCGTGCTTCGGGTCATCCGCCTTGTTCACGCCCAGAATGACCGGCTTCCCCTGCTTCCGCAGCACCTGCGCCACGCTCTGGTCCACCGGGTGAATCCCGTGCAGCGCATCCACCACAAACAAAATCACATCCGCCGCCGCGATGGCAATCTCCGCCTCCGCCCGCACCCGCCCGGCAAAGTCATCATCAATATTCGCCCCGATGCCCCCCGTGTCGATGACAGTGACGGGAAACGACGCCTCCCGCAGCGGCGCACTGAGCCGGTCCCGCGTCACGCCCGGCATATCATGCACGATGGCGATACGGTGCCCCGCGAGGCGGTTGAAGAGGGCGGATTTTCCCACATTCGGCCGGCCCACAATGGCGACAATGCGTTGATTTCTACTGGAGCGTTCGGCCATGATAATTCCTGATGTTTCCCCTGCCCTTGCCCCGTTCTCCCGCCAGCGCAAGTGCCCCGGTGTTTTCATTACCACCGGGAGATGGTCGGGACGGCCAGATTCGAACTGACGACTTCCTGCTCCCAAAGCAGGCGCTCTACCAGGCTGAGCTACGTCCCGTGACGGTGAGCGGCGGTCTTAGGATGGAATTTCCCGGGATGCAAGCCCTGGTTTACTTTGATGCAGCCATCGTGATTTTACCTGGAATATTCCGCCACCCAAGGTCTCTCATCCCCGTCATGGAATTCCCCCAACTGGTCGATGCACATTACCGCGGGCTGTTTCAGTTCGCGCTCAGCCTCGCGCGGTCGGAACCGGACGCGGCCGACCTCACCCAGGAGACCTTCCTCCGCTGGGCAGAGAAGGGCACACAGCTGCGCGATGTTTCCAAAGCCAAATCGTGGCTCTACACGACGCTCTACCGCCTTTTCCTCGGCCGGCAGCGTCATGTGACACGATTTCCGCATGACGAGTTGAGCGAGGCGGAAAGCCACCTTCCGGCGGTGGATGCGGATGCCGTGCGCCAAATGGAGGGCGCGGAGGTCATGGCGGCGCTTCAGGAAATTGACGAAGTCTTCCGCGCTCCCCTCGTCCTCTTCTATCTCGAAGACCACTCCTACCAGGAGATCGCGGAAATCCTCGACGTACCCCCCGGCACGGTCATGTCCCGGCTGTGGCGCGGCAAGGCCCTGCTGCGGGCCCGCCTGGAGGAATCCGCCCGCGGCAGCAGCCAGCGCGACCGCCACGTGGTGCCCATGAAACCTGTGAAAAAGAAGGAGGCCTGAACCATGAATGACGACGAAGCCAAACTAATCCTGCAGTGCGCCCGCCCCGGCGGCCAGGACGACCACGATGCCGCCATCCGCGAAGCGATGGAGCAATTGAGCGCCAATGCCGGTGCCATGGAGAATGCGACCGCGCAGCGCACGCTGGATGCCGTCATTGGCCAGCGGCTGCGCGACCTGGAGCCCCCCGCCGACCTGCGGCGGAAAATCCTCGCCGGTGCCCGCCTTTCCCGCCCCCGCCCGTGGTATTTGCTACCTGCATGGCTGGCTGCTGCCGCTGCCATTGCTGTCGCCGCGACACTCGCCTTGAAGTTCTGGCCCGCGGGCCAGGCTCCGCTCTTTGCCGCCATCAGCCTGTCCGATTTCCGCACCGCCACCACGCAGTTGCTCAATGAAGGCCCCTCCCTGGAAAAGATGGGCAATATGGACGTCGTGCGCGAACACATCGCGGGGCACTCCCGCATCAAGTCCGTCCCCGTTCCCGAAAACCTCTGCCACTGCCCCGGCGGCGCCATAGGCTGTGCTATTTTCAAAATCAGCGGCCAGGAAGTGCCCCTCATCTGCTTCAATGCCGGGCGGCAGGGCACCGTGCATCTTTTCACCCTGGATGCCTCTGCGCTCAAGGACCACCCGGGCGGCCCCATCTACTCCCCCGTCAATGGCTGGCACACCCTGGCATGGACGAGCGGCAACAAGCTCCTCCTCCTCGCCGGCAGCGAGCAGCAGTCCTCCTCCAGCGACCTGCAAAATCTCGTCGTCGCCCGGCACTAAGCGGGCTTAGCGCTTCGCGGGGTTGATGAGTTCGCGGATGACACCTTCGAGGCCCTGGACGGCGAGGGTGAGGCGGTCGTAGTCGAGGGTGTCGGCGGTATCGGTGGGAAGGTGGTAGTGGGGATTGCGGAAAGTGGCGGTGCCGGTGACCATGACGGCGGGGTAACCCTGTTGCCAGAAGGACCAGTGGTCGCTCCAGCCCTGCTCGACGATGGTGGCGGGGAGGGCGATGCTGTAGGCGGGGAGGGTGCTGCTGGTGCGGAAGTAGCCGGCAATTTGCGTGGCGAGGGGGGCGCTGGTGGCGTTGCCGACGATGGCGAGGAAGTTGCCGGTATCGGGGAAGGTGACGCCGGGGACGGGAGGGGCTTTTTGGGAGCCGGGGGCGTCGGAGTAGTAGCCGAGGGATTCGAGGCTGAGCATGGCGACGATGGTTTCGCCGCGGGATTTGCAGCCTTTGGCATAGACGAGGCTGCCCATGTTTTCGGTCTGAAACCAGGGGGGCTCTTCGTTGGCGAAGAAGACAAAGCGGAGGGTGCGGGCGTTCTCAGAGCGGGCGAAGGCCTGGGCGAGACTGATGCAGGCGGCGACGCCGGAGGCGTTGTCGTCGGCACCCGGGGTGGTCATGGCGGTGTCGTAGTGGGCACCGACAAGCACGATCTCATGGCCGGTGTCAGGGTTGGTGCTGATGATTTCGAGCACGAGGTTGTGGAACTCACTCTCGCCGGCTTTGTAGGATTCGCGGCGGACGCTGTAGCCGAGGTTGGCGGGGCCGAGGGTGCCTTCGATGTACTTGATCGTGGCGTTGAGGCGCGCGGGGACGCCGGCATGGCGAGGCCCGATGGTTTTGGCGAGGACTTCCACGTGGGACTGAATGTCGGGACGGGTGACGGGCTTGCGGAGGAAGCCGCGGCTGGCGTCGGCAAGGGCGGCGTCTTCATCGCGGAAGTAGAGGATCATGGCGATGACGCCGCCGATGATGAGTCCGATGGGAAGCCCGAGGATGAAGAGGCGGACGACGGTGGGTTGTTTCATGGGGAGGTAGGGGATACGGGAGCGGCGGGGGCGGCGGACGCGGGCGGGGTGATTTCGAGTTTCAATGGCTTGCCGTCGAGCGCGCCCTCGGTGGCGGGCGGGTCGTCGAGCTTCCAGGAGTCGTCAGCGAAGGCCGTGCCGCTGAAGTCCATGTGCACGGGCTGGAGGGCCTGGGCGGCGGTGGCCGGATGGGGTGCCTCGACGGCAGCGGCGGGTGCGGGCCCGGGTTTTTGGTTTCGCAGGATGAGGAGCCAGGCATTGAGGCCGAGCGAGACGGCGGCAAAACAGCACGCGGCGATGAGGAGGGGACGGCGTTTCATGCGGCGCACTCTAGAAGACAGCAGGGGCGGCGCCAGAGACAAAATGGGGGGCCTCGGTGCTGGCCCGTTCCCTGGCCAAAAATTGGCGGATTCCTCTCTTGCCCGCGTTGCTGTGTCATTAACCATCGCGGCGATGAAACACGCCCCGATCAAGTCTGACCTGTTCAAGAGCAACCGTGACCGCCTCCGCGCGATGCTGCCGGAAAAAGCGCTCGTCATTGTGAATGCGAACGACATTCCGCCAACAAATGCCGATGCCGTGATGATCCCGGTGCCGAACAGTGACCTCTTCTACCTCAGCGGTGTGATGCAGGAGGAGAGCATCCTGGTGCTCTGCCCGGACGCCCACGAGCCCAACCACCGGGAGATGCTCTTTGTGCGCGAGACGAATGACCACATTGCCGTGTGGGAGGGGCACAAGCTGACCAAAGAGGAGGCGCAGAAGGTCTCCGGAATCACGCGCATTCACTGGCTGCACGAGTTTCCCATCATGATGCGCCGGCTAATGTGTGAGTCGGACCACGTATTCCTGAACTCCAATGAGCACCCGCGCGCCGACGTGGTGGTGGAGACGCGCGAGGCGCGCTTCATCCGCGATACCATGCAGGCCTGGCCGCTGCACCGCTATCACCGGCTGGCGAAGCTGATGCACGAGCTGCGCCCGGTAAAGTCCGCACAGGAAATCGAGCTACTGAAGGAGGCCTGCGCCATCACGCGCGATGGATTCCACCGCGTACTGAAGCTGGTAAAGCCAGGCGTGACGGAATGCGACGTGGAGGCGGAATTCGCGCACGAATTCATCCGCCGCCGCGGACGCTTTGCCTACAACCCGATCATTGCCTCCGGCGCGAACTCGAATGTGCTGCACTACAACGACAATGATCAGGTGTGCAAAAAGGGCGACCTCCTGCTGCTGGACGTGGCTGCCAGCTACGCAAACTACAATGCCGACATGACGCGCACCATTCCCGTGAGCGGGAAATTCACGAAGCGCCAGAAGGATGTCTATAACGCGGTGCTGCGTGTCCTGCGCGCCTGCGTGGATGCCCTCACCCCGGGCAAGCTGCCGCGCGACTGGCAAAAGGAGGCGGAGGCTTTCTCCCAGGAGGAACTGCTCAAGCTGGGCCTCATCACCACGAAGGAAGTGAAGCCGGCGGAAAAGAACACGCCGGACCGCCCGGCCCTGAAGAAGTATTTCATGCACGGCGTGGGCCACCCGCTGGGCCTGGATGTGCACGACGTAGCGGCCATCGGCGCGCCGTTTGCCCCAGGCTGGGTGATGACGGTGGAGCCTGGGATTTACATCCCGGAGGAGGGCTTCGGCGTGCGTCTGGAAAACGACATCCTCATCACGCCCGATGGCAACATCGACCTCATGGCGGACATCCCCATCGAGGCCGCTGAGATTGAGTCGCTGATGAAACGATAGACTGCCCTGCCCGGCGGACAGGAATCTCCTTGTCACCGTCCGGGAGGCGTGCTTTGTGCCGGAAACGAGACTTCCCATGCTTCGCGAATACCTACCTGTTTTGCTCCAAGTCCTCACGGCCACCGGAATGGCCGCCGGGATGCTCATCGCCAGCGTCCTGCTCGGGAAGTCCGCAAAGGGGAACGCGATCAAAAATTCCGCCTACGAATGCGGGATGCTCCCCATCGGGGAAGGCCAGCCGCGCTTCAGCGTGAAGTTCTACATGGTGGCCATGCTCTTCGTGCTTTTCGATATCGAAGTGGTCTTCATGTATCCGTGGGCCGTGGTCTTCCGCGACATGATCACGGTGAACAGCATGGTCTTCTGGAGCATGGCGGGCTTCGCCGGCATCCTGCTCGTAGCCTACCTGTATGCCCTGAAGAAGGGTGCCCTGAAGTGGAACGACTGAGCATTCCATGGTCCACCATGTCGCCCTCTATAAACTGAAACCGGATCTGCCGGAGGGCACGGTGGATGAAATGATGCGGCGCACCCGCAGTCTGCTGCTGAAGGTGCCCGAAGTGCTCACGGTGCGCTGCGGCAAGGAAATCGAGCCCGGCAGCGAGTGCGCCGTTCGTTGTGGCCCTGGACTTTGAATCCCGTGCCAAACAGGCCATGTTCCGGGATGATCCGGTGTATCTGAAGTTCCTCCACGAAGTCATCCGGCCGCACACAGACGGCGCCATGCTGATGGATTATGAAGTGGAACCAGGCAAAAATGTGAAGTATTCCTGAACCCGCCGTGTCTGCCGCGGCGTTTTACGGTTCAACCATCATCCCCCAAATTCTATGAAGCGATTTCTTCTTCTCGCCGCTGCCCTGCGCCTCTCCTCCCTCACCCTGTCCCACGCCGAAGACAAGGCCGTGGCTCTGAAAGTGAGCGAGTCCACCTTCCACGCCGGTGCCCCCTGGAAGGCTAAAGCGGAACCCAGGCGCATGAGCGCAGGCGGTTTTACGATCGCCGGCAAGGACGGTGCCGCCGGGATTGAGGCTGACTTCTATCACTTCGGCGCAGGCGGCGGTGGCGGAGCGGAAGCCAACATCAAGCGCTGGCAGGGACAGTTCCAGCCCGGCGAAGACGGCAATCTCCCGGAAGCCAAACGCGAAGACCTCAAGGTCGGCGACAAGACGATCCTGCTCGTCACCTTCAAAGGCACCTTCCTCGCCGGTAGCGTCATGGACGCCAAGCGCACCCCTATGCCCGGCTACGTCATGACCGGTGTCATCGTCCCCTCGGACGCCGGCGACATCTTCATCAAGATTTCCGGCCCGGAAGCCGCCATGACCGCAGCGCAGGAGGACATTAAAAAGCTGGTCTCCAGCGCCTTCGCCTCGAAGTAACCGTACCGGGCGGATTGGCCCCGGGCATGGTTCTATGAACAATTGACACGTTTGGCGCGTAAGGTTTTGCGCCATGCCTTCCCGTTTCCTCCAGCGACTCCTCCAGCGACTCCTCCAGCTGCTCTCCTGCGGCAGCCTGGCCGCATTGTGTCCTGCTGTCAGCGGCGCAGAATTCACTGCGGAGCAGATCCATTTTTTCGAGAACAAAGTCCGCCCGGTGCTCGCGCAACACTGCACGAAATGTCACGGCGAACATAAGCAAAACAACGGCCTGCGGCTCGACTCCCGCGCTGCGATCATCAAAGGATCCGACTACGGCCCGGTCGTCGAGGCTGGAAAGCCGGACGCCAGCAAGCTGCTCAAGGCCCTGCGCCATGAGGCTGGCGCGGAGCCGATGCCCCGCGAGGGGCAGAAACTGCCGGATGAGGCCATCGCTGCCATCTCGGAGTGGATCGCCATGGGGCTGCCATGGCCGGCGGAGACAAGCGCCCCCGCCCCCGAAGCATGGCGCAGCCACTGGGCATTCCAGCCGGTGAAAATGCCTGCACTGCCCGAACCGGCCGCCGTGCCCGCCACATGGGCTGCCTGGCAGCAGGATCCGATCGACCGCATCATCGCCGTCAAACTGGCGGAACAGGGCCTCTCGCCTTCAGCCCCCGCTGATCGCGCCACGCTCATCCGGCGCGCCTGGATGGCCCTCATCGGCTTTCCGCCAACATTCGATCAGGTGCAGCAATTCGTGAACGACCCGACACCGGATGCCTGGCCCAAACTGGTCGATTCTCTTCTCGCCTCCCCGCACTACGGCGAACGCCAGGCGCGCCGCTGGATGGATACCGCGCGCTATGCGGACACCAAAGGCTATGTCTTTCAGGAGGAGCGCCGTTACGCCTATGCCTATACCTATCGCGACTGGCTGATCCGCGCCTTCAATGAAGACCTGCCCTACGATCAGTTTCTCATTCGCCAGATTGCCGCCGACAAAGCCACGGAGTGGCAAAAGCAGCCGCAGGACCTCGCGGCCATGGGCTTCCTCACGCTCGGCCGCCGCTTTCTGAACAATCAAAACGACATCATCGACGACCGCATTGATGTAGTCTTCCGCGGCACCCAGGGGCTCACGGTCGGCTGCGCCCGCTGCCACGATCACAAGTCGGACCCCATTCCCAGCGCCGACTACTACGCGCTCTACGGCGTCTTCGCTAACAGCCACGAGCCTAACGACAAGCCGCAGATCGGCCAGCCGGAGCGCACGCCCGAACTCGAAGCCTACGAGAAAGGCCTCGCCGAACGCGAAGGCAAAGCCGATGCTTACCGCCGCGAGCTTCTGGAGGCAGTACGCAAACCGGAAACCGCAGCGCGCTACCGCACCGCCCTCGCGGAAGCCGGTGAGCGCAAGGACAAGGCCCTGCGCGAATTCGCCCGCGACCGTGATCTCAATCCGGTCGTCCTAACCAAATGGATGGAGTGGGCCACCGGCCCCGGCAAAGCCGACGCCGCCAATCCAGCCAAACTCCCTCCGGCACTTGATCAGCTCAAACCCGCCGACCTCGAACCCGGCTACAACCGCAAGGAGCGCGAACACCTCAAGCAGCTCCTCAGCGAAGTGGAGAAGTTCAAAGCCACCAGCCCGGCTTCCCCGCCCCGCGCCATGGCCATGTTCGACAATGCAAATTTCACCGAACCCGTGGTCTTCATCCGCGGCAATCCCGGACGCCCCGGCCCTAAGGTCGAGCGCCGCTTTCTCACCGCCCTCTCGCAGGACAAACCGCGGCCGCTCACGGAAGGCAGCGGCCGGCTCCAGCTCGCGCAGGCCATCGCCTCAGCTGACAATCCACTCACCGCCCGTGTCTTTGTGAACCGCCTCTGGAACACGCTCTGCGGCGAACCGCTTGTGGATACTCCGGCCGACTTCGGCGTGCGCACCGCCCCTCCCCTCAATCCCGCTCTGCTTGATTACCTCGCCGCTACGTTCATCCAGGAAGGCTGGAGTGTGAAGAAACTCATCCGCCGCATTCTGCTCACCCAGGCATGGCAGCAAAGCAGCGTCAGCCGCCCTGACATGGCCGCTAAAGATCCCGAGAACAAATTCTTCTGGCGGCAAAACCGGCAGCGGCTCGACTTCGAAGGCCTCCGCGATTCACTGCTCACCGTTTCCGGCGGCGCTGATCTCACCATGTTTGGCAAGCCCGTGGAGCTTCTCACCGAACCCTTCTCCGGACGGCGCACGCTCTACAGTTTCATCGACCGCCAAAACCTTCCCGGACTTTTCCGCACCTTCGATTTCGCCAGCCCGGACAACACCTCCGCCCGCCGTTTCGAAACCACCGTTCCCCAGCAGGCACTCTACATGATGAACAACCCGTTCGTCACCACCCAGTCCCGGCGCCTCATCAATGAACTGCACGCCCAGCCTGACAAAAACCCAGCACACTGGATCGCTCACCTCTACCGCCGCATCCTCCAGCGCGAACCATCCTCCTCTGAAGCCGCCGCCAGCCTCCGTGCCGTCGAAGACCTGCACCGGGAACCCCGCCAGACCGGCACCCGCTGGCAAAACGGCTTCGGCCGCTACGACGAAGCCGCAAGGACCGTGCACTTCACGCCCTTCACGTGGTTCGGCAAAAGCCGCTGGTCCGTTTCGGAACAAATGCCCGATCCCACCCACGGCTGGCCCATGCTGACCAGTGAAGGCGGCCACCCCGGTGATGCCACCCATGCCGCCATTCGCCGCTGGAATGCCCCGGAGTCCGCTCAGGTCCTCATCAGCGGGGACATCCTCCTGCCCACCAAACACAGCAGCGGGGTCCGCGCCAGCATCGTCCACAGCCGCCACGGACTGCTCTGGAATGCTGCCGTCGCTCCAGAGACGCCCCTTTCCACCAGTCTCGGCCCGGTAGCCTGCGAACCCGGTGACACCATTGATTTCATTCTCGACTCCGCCGGCGACGCAAACAGCGACTCATTCAAGTGGGCTCCTGTCCTGCGCGACCAAACCTCCGGCCTCACCATCGCCTCCGCCGCCCCCGAATTCGGCGGCCCCGGCACCTCCGCCTGGGAAGCCTTCGCCCAGGTCCTCCTCTGCACCAACGAGTTCCTCTTCGTGGATTAATCTCACGCCTTGACCACCGCCACCCCTGCGTTATAAACAGCCCACGCCGTGCGGGTGTAGTTCAATGGTAGAACACGAGCTTCCCAAGCTTGATACGTGGGTTCGATTCCCATCACCCGCTCCATTTTCGTCCCTCAGCAACTCCCCGTCCCTGCTACCGCCCTCCACTGGACGAGACTTCCCGCTGACCGACCGAAGCGCCTTGGCTCCATAGTTCAACGGATAGAACGGGGGTTTCCTAAACTTCAAATCTGGGTTCGATTCCCGGTGGAGCCACCAAACCGGAAAACACGGTTCAGGGAGGGCACAGTAAGAACAAAAGTAAGAACAGTTCCGCCAAAGTCCGGGGAAATCCGGTAAGAATCGGCAGGGCCGCGGGGCCGGTTTCGGCGGG